>WBZT01000829.1_pt1 | contig 24230 bp, 19 predicted proteins | sample 5204241 | NCBI WGS metagenome assembly WBZT01 (sample SAMN12344358, study PRJNA552823) | activated sludge metagenome | biome: Activated sludge suspended growth; feature: Nitrification reactor; material: Wastewater; isolation source: activated sludge from nitrification reactor of wastewater... | reverse complement strand
CAGGGCCACTACAGCCGCTTCGTGGACATGCACCGCGGCTGAGACTCGATGTCGTTTCTCATTCTAAATGGACATTTCTCAACCTAAATGGACACTGAATGGACAGAGAAATGGACACTACTGTCCGTAGTCATTCCGGATTTGTCATGTGTGGGAGTCAGGAATTGCTGGCGCGGCGTTGCGCCTCGGCCTGGGCGACCGTAAGCGGGATTCGTTCTTGTTCAAGCCGTTTGGGTCCTGTGGGCGATTGGATGAGTTGCTGGTAAGTGGCGACCTCCTCGGGTGTGAGTCGCTCTAGTTGTTGGGCTGACCTTCTCGTAGGGATTGGTCGGCCTTGCGGGTCGTAGTTCGTTCCGAATTGTCCGTAGGTGTCGAGTGTGGATCGGTCCATGAGCATTGAGGCTGCGGGTACGCCTGCTCTGCGGAATTCGTTGAGGATTTCGAATCCGGCGGGGTCGAGGTCGCCCCAGTAGAGAAGTGTTGGGGCTTGGGTGATCCAGGGGAACTGGGCGATTGTTGATCCGCCGGTTCCGCCTCCTTCGATGGCGATGCCGCCTGCTGTTGGTGGGAAGTTGATGGCGGTGTCTTTGTTCTCGGAGATGATCACGAGGGTGGGCGTGTACGCGGGAGTCATGGTGTCCCCGACCGTTGCTGAGTCGTGTTGACGTGCCCCCGTGGCGAGGTAGGTGGGGTCCAAGTAGGTGAAGTGGATTCGGGGAGGGTGTGGGGGTGCCAGGCCGAGTTCGTCTTGCGCCGTGAGGAGTTGGATTGTGCGCTGGTGGGTGTTTAGCCATTTGGCGTGAACGCCTGGGATTGGCACTTGGCGTGGGGTGAGTCCCTGGGCGTCGTTGTTGGTGAACCATGAAGCAACCGTGCGCAGCAGGGTGAAGTCGAGGTCGGTGTAGTCGTCCGTTTGACGGATGATCGTGGGCCACTCTGTTGCCTGTGGGAACTCCGTTTGCAGGGCTGCGAGTCGGTGTTGAGCGCGTTGTATTCGGCCACTCCATTGTTTCCCGCTGATCTGGGCTGCGGTTTCGAGGTTCGGGACTGTGACGGCTGTGGGTATGTCTTGGCGTGTGCCTTGAACCACTCGGGTGCGGGTGGTCAGCGGCAACTGCTGTTCGGCTGCCCACCTGCGTAGGTGGAGGATCGCGCGTTGGTATTCGGCAAAGTTGGTCTCTAGGTCGGCTTTGGTGGGTTGACCGAGCGGGAATGTGTGCGGCCAGTGGGGTGTCCCGGCCACATCTTCGTGCCAGGTGCGGGAGAGCCGTCGGCGGATGTCGTCGACGACTTGACGGCTGTCCTTCACGGCGTCGAGTCCGGGTCGAGTGCGGTGAGGTTGTGAAGGTATGAGTAGCCGGTCTGCAGGCTCTTGTTCACGGTGAGGATGGTGTCCATACGCGGTTCAAGCGCGGTCACCTTGTCGAGCGGTGCACCTATGACGAGTTGGAATCCAAGTCCTTTCCACGCTTCCACGGCGCGGCCAGCGAATTGGGAGTCACTCTTGATGAATCCTTCGTCGAGGAACACTGGTGCGAAGCGGGGAAGGTCGCGGTCTTCGTCGCCGAGTTGGAATCGAAGGGCGGCTCCGACGATGAACGCGACTAGTTCTTGGGTTTCGCCGCCGCTCTTTCCGCCGAGGGATGTGTAGGTGCAGACCGGCTCACCGTTGAGGTCTGTTCTTTCGGCGGTGATCTCGACGTGTTTGCGGACGTCAAGGTAGTAGTCGCGTTTGTTGCCGGACTGACGGGTGGTGTCTTCGCGGATGATCGCCATGAACTTCTGGAGTTCACGGAATCTGCGGATGACTTCTTCGTCGGTGAACTCGCTTGTGACGTCTTGGGACAGGCGGCGCAGGTCGCGTCGGAACTTCTTGATGTCGTCGCCCTCGGTGGTGCGTCGCACGATCTGGAGTCGGTCGTTTCCGGCTCCAAAGGGAAGCCGTTCGAGTATGCGGTTGATCGGGATGAGTCGTTCCTGGATGGCTTCGATCGCGGTGTCGAATGCTCCGCTGAGCGGGACGAGGTCTTGTCCGCTCCATTCGGTGAGGCGGCGCCGCCATTCCTCTTTGCGTTCGTGCAGCCCTGTACTGATGATGCGTTCAAGGATTTCCAGGTAGTTGGGGTATGACGTGACTGTGTCTCCGAGGTTCGGATCGTCCCAGTTGTCCTTGTAGCGCTTGAACGCGTCTTCAAGGTTCTGTCTCGCGCGGCGGGCCTTCTGTTCGCTTTCCTGGCGTTGTTCCACGAGGCGTTTCCGTAGCCGGTTGATGGTCTCCGGCAGAGCAACTCGATCGGTCGGGTCGCCGACGTCTCGTAGCGACTTGTCGAGGTATTCGCGTTGCTCGGGGGTCGTGGTTGCCCGATGGTGGTCGTGCCATTCGGTGAGGGTTTGCTGGACGTGCGCGAGTCGCTCCTGCATGGCCGTGTGTTCGGTGTCGAGGCGTTGAACTTCTTGCTGGAGTCGCACTTCTTCGGTCCAGGCTTCGCGCCTGCGACGGTTGAGTTCCTCGCTCATCGACATGAGCGCTTCGAGTTCGTTGTCAGAGCGGAGGAGTTGCTGCTGGTCGGCTTGGTTGCGGTCCACGTCGGCCTTAGCCGATTGAACGTCAATCTCAGTCCACAGTTGGGCGAGGACGTATTCGTGGGCCGTCTTGCGGACTTCCAGAGCGACTCGCTGGGCCTCGATGTCGTGACGCTGGGCTTTCAGGGTCGTGACCTGTCCAGAAAGGTCCGCGAGTTCTTGGCGAAGTTCCTGTATGCGTGCGGCGCTGGAGAAGCCGATGATGTTTCCGCTCTCGTTGATGCCGTGCGCTCCTCGCCGTCCGGTGCGGGTCTGGCCACTAACGGTGACTTTCGGGCCGTCACCGCGCAGGTCTCGCGGATCTTCCACGCACAGGGCATCAAGGTTGCTGCGGCGGATCCGATCCTGAACCCATCCACTGAACGCCGAGTCTTTGTGGATGACCTTCCCCGAGATCCGGTCCGGCTCTCCGGGAGAGTCCACGAATGGTCGAAGTGCGACTCCTTCGAAGTTCACCCGCGGCGACATGCGAATCCCGTCGATCGCCGCGCTGAGGTCCTCAAGACGTTCCTCGTCGACTAGGACGACACGGGCGACGCTCGCCAGGGTCACCTCGACTGCCGTGCGCCACCTCTCCTCCCCGGGGGCGATGTCCAAGAGTTCGGCCACGAACGGCAGCGACCCTGGGGGCAAACCAACCGCTTGAGCCATCTTCAGGCGCGCCTCGTGTAGGGGCCGGGGCACCCGGCCCTCCCTGCCGTGCATCGACTTCAACTCGTCCTCGACACGCAGTTGAGCCGCCCGCAGCGGGGCAACCGCATCGTTAAGTTCCTCAATCCGGCTGGTCAGGGATCTCCGGCGGTCCTCAAACGACTCCAGGAACGAACGGGCAGCCACTTGCATCTCTGAGAACTCGTCCCCTGTTGTAGGTAGATCGCCGAGAACCTCAACGCGAGCGTCGAACTCGCTGCGGTTCCGGGACACCCGGTTCAAGCGGTCCTGCAGTTCAACTGCACGTTCCTGCAGCCGCTTCAAGCCCTCGCCGCCGCGTGCAAGGACCAAACTCCTGTTGTCCTCATACTCGTTTTCTGCCCGCTGCCGGGTCTCGCGGGCCGCCGCCCAAGCAGCATCTGTTGTCGCCTGTTCACGACGGTTACCTTTGCTGTCTGTTTCCAGCAGGTCACGTTCCAACGCGAACCGCCACGAGTTGAACGGTGACGGCCCCTCCTGGGTGTGACCGAGTGTGCCGATCAGATCCTCAGTTGCGGTGTGGGCTTGCCATTCTGCGTGCAGTTCCGGGATGCGTTCCAGAATCTGCTTCTTCTTCTCCTCGTCCTCCATCGCGGTGTAGGCGTCCTCCAGGTCCTGGAAGTGCGCGATCGCCTTGTCCGCCGCCTCATAGGTCTCGGGAGTCTCCAAAACCAGGTCTTTGTACAGGCCGTCTACGGTCTTCACCGGGTAACCGCCCTGGATTCGAGCAAGTAGTCGAAGTGGTTTCTCCCAGTCGCCGCGCCCCCCGACACCGAGCCGGGAGTACAGCCTGTCCGCGTATCCAGTGAATGTGTCCGAGATCGTCACACCGGGGAACTGGGTACGCAGGGCACGTTTGTCGAAGTTCCCGCTGCGCAAACGATCCAAGTCAGCGAGGTCGAACTGCCCGTCAACCAGGCAGAACCAGCGGCGAATTTCACTGTCACGCGTCGCGGACGCCGGAACGTAGTAGACGCGAAACGCGGTAACCACTTGCTGGCTGTCGTTCCGGAACGTTCCCCCGACCGCACCCCAAGTTGTTCCGGGCCGGATCACCCGGTCTGTCAACTCACCGGTCGCCTCGCGGGCGATATCCGTCTTCCCGCGCAGGTACGACAGAAGGTTCCGTTGCTCCGAGTTGCGTGCACGCCCCATCGTCGCATCGTTCGAGGCGCCGTTGAACGGTGTCGTGTCCGGCATCATCAACGCGATGTACGCATCCAACAGGGTGCTCTTGCCGGAACCGGAAGGCCCGGAAATCAACGTAGATGGCGCGTCCAAGGGCACACGCACGTGTCCGTGGAACCCACCCCAGTTGACAAGTTGAAGGCTTTCGATGCGCCATTGCTGGCCGGTTCTTCCAGAGGTCGGCAGATCCAAGCCCGGCAGAGTATCAGTCATCATCTCCCCCAGACGATGTCGTTTGGTCGTCGGAATCCTCGGCTCCCGTGGCGTCCATCAACCATTCCACGAGTTCGGTGACGCGTTCCACTGGCAGAAGCACCTCGATGGCCGGGGAAATCTGAAGCCTTTCCGCGTCCGAAGTAGGGCGCAGAATCCGCCACTTGATCAGATTCTCGATCGCGTTCTCCGTCTTCCGGGTGTCACCGGCAACGTTGGTGGCGTGCTCCGGACGGAAACTACTCACTTCGTCCAACATGGCGGCCCTGTCCACGAACACCGTTTCAGCGCCGCTCGCCTGCTCACTGCGGTAGCGCATCCTGAGGAACACGAGCAGGACAGTTTCCTCTTTCGTATAGGCCGTATCCCTCAATAGCGTTGGGAATGAGGCACCATCATCGGATTTCGCCTGCCTTTTGAACGCGATGCCGTAACGCGGGTTCACTACCAACTCAAGGAACATGTCATTCAGGCGGGAACGCAGCAGGGACTCCGATTGCACAAGCGTCCGCCAGTCGTTCGGGTTGTTCGCAGCACTGATGTAAGTCCGTTTCAGGATTTGCACTAGCGTTGCCCGCTGATCGAACGTCAACTCGCCGCAGTCACCTGTGAACAGGGCCGTTGACCCGTCATCGTCGACAGATATCCACTGGTCCTCGTCGGGCAGGACGTCGTCGCTAGAGTTCACCGTTGGCCTCCCCCACGGACTCGGCTGGAAGTTGCTTCAGGACTGCACGGGGCATCGCAAGAACTCGGGTGCTGCCGTCTGTACGTATCGCTGTCACTTCCTCAGATTCCTGCCCTTCCTGCAACGCGTCGGCTTCAGTGACGATGTGGACAATGCCCAGCACCTCCACAGGTCGACGCAAGTCCTTCTCAAGCCCGTTGAACACCTGCCCGGCGGTGGCTGCCTCAGCGGCCTCCGCCCCTTCCAGTAGCGCCGCCCGGAGCGCGTCGAACTGCGGACCGCCAATCCTCTTCAGTTCTTCCAGAGTCAACTGCTCTGGCGCACCTTCGGAAACGTCATCCAACGGGGGAGGGGGCTGGTGGATGGACGGGTCGTAGAAGCGGGCCTTGAGGTATGCCAGGTCCAGTGGCGGCGGCACCAACTCCAACTCGACTCTCTCGCGCGTTCTTGCGTCCTGCATCCACGCTGCCAACAAGGTGCGTGCTTTTCGCAGAGACTGTTCCAGTTCCCGATCGCGAATCAAGTCGTGGTTGACGATGTGGTCACGCAGAGTCGCAGTCAGGCGTCGGCGGCGTTCCAAGACGTCTCTCATGCCAGCCCGGATCGTTCGCACCGTGTTTCGGAAGTTGCTTTCCTCCGTAGGTGTCAGTACCGCCGCGAACGGATGGTCCAGAATCACCTGAAGGTTGGTGCGTAACTCATCCAGAAGGGCGTTGCTGCGCAGGAGTTCGAACGCGCCTTCAAACGCTCTTCCTTCAGCGGTATCCGTCATCAGGCGTTCGGTGCGTTCCAGGTACTCGTCGATGACTTCACCGATCGGGGGTCTCTCCTCCCTACGGAAGTCCTCTGTTACTTGCCGGTGCATCTGGCGAACTGCTTCCTCCACTCGCCGAAAGTCTCCAGGCAGCAACGAAATCAGGTCGAGAAGGTTCTGGTAGTTGTCCAACATCCGCGACTCGCTCACCTCAGCGATGTCACCGCCCGCTAGCAGCCGGTCTCGTTCGGCGCTCAAACGCGCGATGTCGGCCTCCAGGTAGCGAAGGCGATCCTCGCGGTTGGGGTTTGCCTCCAATGCGGACTTCCGAGCGGCGTCCAAGATGGTCGTCAGTCTCGATTCGCTGATCATGGCGCGGTCCACGTTCAGAGACTCGACAACGCGAAGCGCTTCGAGGGCGTGTGACGTAAGCGAATACTCTTCGACGCCTTTCTCGTTTGCTGCGCGGTACAACCACTGGTCGTTCATCCATTGCACGCACAGTGAACGCCCAGAGGCACCTGGCGGAGTCTCCACACCGGCGAGCCGCAATTCGTGAAGGTACGAGTCAACGTTGCCGTGCAGTGTTTCCACTGCAACGCTTCGCCTTTCGTTGTCGAACGTGGCGTGGAAGACGGCCAGGGTCACCGGCGCCCACTTGCGCCCATCGAGCAGGCGAACAGTTGGACGATCCAGGGCACTTTGGACGCGCGTGAGCGTTTCAAGAATCTCGCTCATCCAACCCCCCGTTTCTACTCCCCACAGACGCTACGACGAAGGTGCGACAAATCTCCACCGTGAGACTCCAGAGGTATCCATATGGTTCCGAGTGCGCCCAGACACGTTTGGGTACGCGTTATGACGTCGCGTGACCTAATGTTGGAAGCGAGACGGGGGAGATCTCACTTCCTCGTCCTGTGGCGAACAGAGTGTCACGAGGACGGAGAGAACCATGAGTGACCAGCAAGGCAATATTCCAGACGAGCCGGGCTTTCCGACCGAGCCGATGTCGCCGCCGCCCCCGGTAGCCCCACCGCCTACACCTCAGAACGTGCCCACCAGCATTCAGTACGTCCAGCAGGTATCCGCACCCAAGCAGCCGCGGGGGATGTCGATCGGCGGAATGGTGCTGGGAATCGTAGCCTGGGCGATCGCGGTACTCTCGTTCTTCCTACTCAGCCCACTGTCACTGCTGCTGAGCATCATCGGACTTCCCCTGAGCATCTTCGGCCTGCGGAAAGAACCGAGTGGCCGTGGGATGGCGATCACCGGCATCGTCCTCAACTCCATCGGCGTGGCACTTGGAGTGATCATGACGATCATCACAGTCATCAGCCTCGTCTCGGGCAGCAGCACCTCCTAGAGCGTGGGCGAACCGGGAGTGCCGGAAGTCAGGGCGGGGCAACTGCAACGTCGACGTCTCCCTGCCGACTTCCTGATGGATCCGGTTGTCCTTGTGGCTCTGGGCCTACTGCTTCTCAACGACCACATGTTGAAAGAGCAACACGGCAACTGGTGGACGGGCAAACTCTCGGATGTTGCCGGGATGGTCCTGTTCCCCGTTCTCCTGGTCGCGGTGTTCGAGACCGCCCGTCGGACTCTTGGTCGAAGCGGATGGGCAGCGGCCCCGACCGCCTTCCTGCTTGCGGCCATGCTCACAGCCGCCGCCTTCGCGGTCATCAAGACACTCCCCGTCGCGACAACCGTGGCCGAGTCTGTGAACCGCGTGGCGGCCTCGCCACTTCGGGCAATCGGGGCCGTTGACGGCGTCACGATCCGTCAGGACGCGAGTGACCTCCTGGCCGTCCCGTTCGTCCTGCTGGCGGTTTGGGTCGGGTACCGCTGGCGACGAGACTTAGAGTGACTCAGTTCGGTCGACGCTGGACACCTCGCAAGTCATCGCGGATGCATTCACCTCGTCGAATCCGGTCACCTTCTCGGTCTTCGATTGCCCGGGCTTCAGGTTCGAGATGAAAGCGTCGCCAGTTCCGAACTGTTCCTTGCCGTCCTTGGACTGGAACGTGATCTCGATCATGTAGTCCGAGGCTTTTTCAGAGTTGTTAGTCACCTTAATCGTGGCTTCGGGAAGGTTCAGTACGGATTCGATGCCGCAATTTGAGATCTTCACGTCGTCTACTTCGTCGCTCTCACCAGTGTCTTTCGAGCCGGAATCAGAGTCCTGGCTTGACCCCGTGGCCTCACCACTGGATGTGCCGCTGTCGCTTGCCGAAGCGACTGTTGCGCCGACAGCAAGAAGCGCGACGACGGCGATACCGAATTTGCGTAGAAGGTCCATGACTCCCCCGTCTGTTCCGAACTTGGCCACAAGATAGCAGTGAGTCGGACGGTTATGCGTACTCAGCGAAGCGCATCGAATCTGCGGATGGACGTTCCGTTCGGTCAGGTTTGGCGGGCGAGTTCAACAGCACTCTGCACGACTTGATGCAACGCCTCGATCTTGTTGGTGGGAATGCTGCAGTTCACTTCAACCGACGTTGTCTGTGTGTCGCTACGTACCAGCACGGTGGGTGCTGCACCGTCGATGAACGTTTCCATGCTCACGCCCAGCCAGTCGGTCAGGGCTATGTATTTGCCGATGTCGGGGACTGTTCCGTTGAGGATCCGATGTAGGGCAGTGACCTCAATTCCGGTGTCCTGTGCGACCTTGCGCCACGACACCGCTCGACTGGCCCGGGTCTGCTCCAGGGCGGCGAGGAAAGCCTGTTGGTTGAACGTTCGAGACATGCTGACCGACCTCCCTGCCTTCGGTGGGCCGTCCTTGCAGGGCGTGGCGGACGGCTCACTTCCGCCGAAGCGTGTAGCGTTATCACTACGAGGTAATGCGTATGTACAGCAACTCTATACAGGTGTCGGTGAGCATCGCAGGTGACACGCGGGTGCTGCCCCTAGAACATCTTCGGGCCGCTGATGTTAAGGCTGGCTCGCCGGTACGAGTGCTGCGCTGGCATCGCGGGCAACGTCACTACTCCGGCTGGTACGCCTCTGCGACCGAACGCAATCACGTTCTCTACGAGAGCCGCTTGGAACTGGTGCGGCTCATGAAGGCAGACATGGATCCCACAGTGGTTTGGATCCGCGCACAACCGTTGCAGATTCACGGAGCGTTGCCCTCGGATGGTCGATCCCGTCGGCATGTTCCTGACTTCGCGTTGGGCCATGACGACGGCTCGGTGCGCATGGTCAACGTCAAGACGGCGCAGGCGTACGGACGCCCCGAGGTTCGCGAGGCGCTGGACTGGGCAGATCAGGTCTTTGCCGCTATCGGTTGGCGGCACGAGGTGTGGACTGGTGAATCTGCGCAGTACGTGGCGAATCTCAGGTGGCTGGCTGCCTTCCGTTCCTCGGCCCTGTTCCCCGGGGGCGGGGAGGCTGAAGCCGCTCTGTGCTCCTCGTTGCCGGGTCCCCTGTCACGGGTTGAGCGCAGCGTTGCCGACGCCGGAATCCAACTTCCACGAGGTTGGGTAATGCACGGTTTGTGGCGCGGGATCATCGCTGTCGATATGGAAGCGCCGCTCGGTCCGGATTCGTGGGTGTACCTGCCATGACGACAGTCGGATACTTGACGATCGGCACGCGAGTGCAGTGGGACGGGGAACTCTGGACCGTGAGCGAAATCTCCGGCGGAACCGTCCGACTTGAAGGCAGAACCTCCCCTCGCCTCCTAGCCGTGACCGCCCTTGTGGCCGCCTCAGACTTCAGAATCATCGGCGCTGGGGCGGAACCGCAAGAGGCGACAGGGCCTGCACTGTTCGGACTCCCCCCGGCCCAAGTGGCAGCCATTCGTGACCGAGAGCGTCACATCCGCGAGATGCTGACGGGCTTCCGGTCGGGGACGGCTGCTCTCCCGGAACCCGACGAGCCACGTCCCCAGTACGCGCCAAGCGTTCCCCTCCTGACCCGATATGAGGCGAAAGCGAACGAGATGGGGATCTCCGTCACCCAAGTCCGAAGGTTGGCAACCGCGTACGGCGAGTCCGGGGTAGCGGCCCTGATTGATGGGCGAAAGCACACGAAGACCCTGCCTCTCGGTCGAGTCGACCCTCGATGGATCGACGCAGCATTGAAGTACCTGAGCACAACGGAAAACGCATCCCAGCCACCGAAGCGAGTCGCGATCGATGCCATCAACCGGGCTGTTGAAGGTCAGTTCGGTACCGAAGTAGCACTACCTAGCAGGCCGACTGCATACCGCGTTCTGAATTCGCTGGCGAAGGGAAGGCAGGCGTTCGCCGGAACCAGCGCAAAAGGCAAACGCAACGTCGCGTCCCGCCCACCGACGCCGTACGGCAGGTTGGCCGCGACACGGGTCGGCGAATACATCGTGTTGGACTCGACCCCGCTCGACGTGTACGCGATGGATGCGGTCACGTTGAAGTGGGTGCCGCTGGAACTCACGCTGGCCGTGGACTGGCACACCCGATCGATTGTCGGGCTGAGACTGTCACCGATGTCGTCGAACGCTGTTGATGCCGCCATGGTGATCTATGAGGCGTTATGCCCGAACTCGACCTCTCACACTTCCTCAGGGCTTCTTCCCTACGCCGGGGTTCCGGAAACGATCGTGGTGCCCACCCATTCGATGGTGGAGGGACTCCCTGGTGGCTCCGTAGAGACGATCATCATCGATCACGGGAAGATGTACATGTCCGAACATGTGCGTGCCGCCTGCGCCCGGCTTCAGATCAGTGTGCAGCCCGCCCAGGTGCGCAAACCAACCGACAAAGGTCCACTGGAACGGCTCTTCGGCTACATCAGAACTGAACTCCTCGCGACGCTCAAAGGCTACAAAGGGCCGGACGTGTTCAGCCGTGGCTTGAATCCTGAAGGGGAAGCCTTCTACTTCATCCACGAACTAGAAGCGATGCTGCGTGACTGGGCTGTCCACCGCTACCACGTGAGGGAACACCCGGCGCTCCGCGATCAGAACATCCCGAAACTGACGATGTCCCCGGACGAAATGTGGCAACGCAGCATCACGCAGACAGGGGGTGCTCTGCGAGTTCCGGCCAGGCCCGACCTGGTGTACGACTTCCTGCCGGTCGCTTGGCGGACGATTCAGCACTATGGCGTGGAGGTCAATCTGGTCTACGACGGAGAGGGGCTGGAAGGCTTCCGCGAGATGAAGTCCCCCTACGTCGAACACCGCGGCAAATGGCCCATCCGGTACGACCCGGGTGATGCTCGCCGAGTGTTCTTCCAACGGCCAGACGACCTGTCCTGGCATTCCTTGGAGTGGATCTATGCATCGGACTTCAACATCCCCTTCAGTTTCGACGCGCTACGGTTCGCTCGCGAGTTGGCGGCCCAGGAGGGACGCGGAGGTGACGACCGGACCGCGCTGATCGATCTCCTTTCGCGCTGGGATGCAGGCATCGTGGAAGGACGCCGAGAACGGCGAGTCGCCCTTCGCCTAGCAGAACGAATCCACCACGAGATCCGCGACACCCCTGACACTGCCTCCGTGCAGGACCTGGATGAATCCAATGCCATCGAGGTCATGGCGGGTACGCGCTTGCTGGCTAGCGATGACGACACCGACGACGAACTCGACGACGCTGGGAGCAACGAGTTCTACTACGACGACGTGTTCGAGGTCGGTCAATGAGTGCGACCGCGTCCGAACTGGACTTCACATTGACACGCTACGAAGGGTGGCGAGCATTCGCTGAGGCACCTCCGCGCCGCCAACCCACCTTCGTCACCGGTGACGTCCTTGCCGAGTTGGGGCGTCGGGAGTCAACCCTGTATGCCGACGAGCGGGCGGTATGGCACGCCAATCTCGGCCCTTTCATCACCCCTCAGATGCATCACGTGATGGACGAGATCACCGAGTTGCTGGAAAGCAACCGGCAGGACACGTACAAGGTCAAGACCTCAGGAGTGATTGACGCCTACCCGGGGCTGGGGAAGACCACTTTGGCGATGCAAATCGGCAGGCAGTTCCACCGCCACCAAATAGACCTGTTCGGTGAACAGACCAACCTGGGCGACCAGCGGATTCCCGTTGCCTACATCCCACTGGCCGGACGAACCACCATCCGCACCCTGAACATCATGCTGTGCGACTTCTACGGCCTACCAACAGCCGGGAACTCCGCGGACCTCGGGAAGCGCGCCGCGAACGCTGCCTGCCGCAGCCAAACCCGTCTCATCGTCGTTGACGACACCCACTTCCTGAACATGCGCACCTCCGCCGGACGTGAAGTGAGCAACCACTTGAAATGGCTGTCGTCGGAATTCCCGGTCACCTTCCTATTCGTCGGCGTCGACCTGCTTGGGTCGGGACTGCTCACTGAAGGTCTCATGCCCGGCAAACACGCCCAGGCGCAAACCTCCCGCAGGTGGACCCGCTACACCCTGTCGCCGTTCACACTGGCCGACAACAGGGAACGCAAGGTGTGGATCACCCTCCTCAAAACCATCGAGAAGCACCTTGTCCTGGCGAACCTTCGGGAAGGAACCCTGGAACGGCTCGCCGACTACCTGTACGTCCGCTCCTCCGGCCACTTCTCGTCGCTCATGGCGATCATCACCAGGGCGTGCCACCGAGCCGTACGAAACGGCGAGGAGAACCTCACCAGGGACCTCATCGATGGCATCAAGAACGACCAGGCAGCCGAAGACGCCCGGCAAACCCTGACCGCGGACATGACCGCGGGCCGCCTCACCACGGCAATCCGATGACCAGCGACCAGGTTCGACGCATGCCTTTGGCTTGCTCACCCCAACCCGGGGAAGCGTTTGACGGATGGCTACAACGCGCCGCCTACCTCACCCGGGCGTTCCCCGCGCACCTCCTCAAACACCTCAACATCACCACCGAACCGCAGAACCTGCCCGGCGTAACTCTTCACTCGGTCCCCGCCGAACACTGGCCGAACCTCGCCGCCGCCACCGGCACCCAGCCGGTCCAGTGGGCCGACGTCATGGACAGCCCCGGCACCTACACCGCTCGCATCGGACAACCCCAGAAGCCTGTCGCCGCGTACATGGCATTTCGGAAAACGTCCCGCTTCTGCCCAGCCTGCCTTCACGACACGGGGGGAGTATGGCCGTGGGCCTGGAGTCTCGGCTGGTACCTGGCTTGCCCAATCCACCACATCCTGCTCGTCGACGAATGCCCTTCATGCCGTGGACGCCACGCCCCACAACGAACACCTAGGTACATCGTCCCCGGATCCCCGGAAACCTGCCAACGTCCCTGCCCCTCGCCGGAGACTCTTGGCCCTGCGACACCCCGCTGCGGACACCTCCTCACGGACACAACAACCCAGGAAGCACCGGCAGCCCTTGTGACCCTCACTGAAAACCTCCTTCCGCTCACTGATCCCGACGCATCACCTGACGAAGTCGCGTCCGCTCACAGGCTCCTGCTGGCGTTCGCTGGGTTAGCCCACGCTGCCGTCAACACGCCCTTTGAAAGCACAGACCCAAGTTCCAAAGCCCGCAGGATGGAACGCCTCCAGGTCGCCGCCGCTGCCGCCCTCAACGACCCGGAAGCGTTCACTCGCCTCGCCGCACCCGCCGCCATCCGCCGTCGCACCCAACCCAAACCCAGTCACTGGACGCACGTACCGGACCACCTGATCGAACAGGCCGTCACACAACGCCGACCCCACCTGAACACCTACGACAAAATGCGCTGGAACTGCTACAGCCCCAACACGGCCACCCCAACCGAAACCGTCGGAAGCCTACGGCAGTTCATCAGGACCCTCCCCGGCATGCTGTGGCCCGACTGGGCGCTACGCCTCATCCCTGACGACTTCGAAATCACAGATCACCTGGCACGGCTGCACGCAATCACCCTTCTCACCCTTCCCGGCTGGACCGGAACCACCGCACAACTCGTCGCAGCGTGGCCACGACCCGACGTCACCGCAGCCACCACAACCCGCATGCTGCGCCTCCTCAACGCCCATCCCCACGGCGAAACGTGCCTAGCCGCCCTCACCCACCTCGCCCAGCACCTCCGGAACAATCCCAGCCCGATCAACTACGAACACCGCCGCCGCACCCTCACGGACAGAATCACCATCCCGGACGACACATGGCGCGCCTGGTGCGAACACAGCGAAACCGCCGCCGGAACCGGACGCAAACGCCTAATAGCCGAACGGTGGCTCACACAAACCCTTACCGGACAACCCCCCGTCAACGACATACCCGAACTCGACAGGCACCTGCGCGGGTTCGCACGCACCATGCCCCAAACCCTCAAGACCGACCTGCTGACCCACGCCCGAACGCTGCTAGTCAACAACGGAATGGGAAGAGAACCCATCACCTGGACCCCACCCCGCGACGCGGTACCAGAAGACCTCTGGTGCGGACCCGACCCCGCAGACCTGACCTCGGACAGGCAGCAGGACGCGGAACGGGTCCCCTCGGCACGCCAGGCCGCCCTCCTCGCCGAAATGGGACACAAGCCCGAACAGGCGCCGCCCCAACCCCGCCGCCCCAAACACGTCACCGAAGCGTCACTCAGAGAAGAGATGACCACGGAAGGGGTGAATGTGCGGGAGGCCGCCGCCAAGTTCGGCGTCAACCGCAAGACCATCACCGACCGCTGCCACCGATACGGCCTGCCCATACGACCAGCGGGCCGCACCAAACAACACGTTGACACTGCCCTGCTCCGCGACCTGTACCTCGACCAATGCCTCACCCTGCGCGAAGTTGCCCAGCGGACCGGCATAAGCCCAACTAACGTCGCACGACGACTGCACGCCCTCGGCATACTTGTCCGACCGCGGGGCGGTGCCAGCCACCGGAACAACCGAGCCGCAGAGGGCCTTCCGAAAGAACTTGCCCAAGCCCTCACCGGTCAAGGAGGACTTCAGCGCGTCCAACGATTCCAACACGTCGCCGAGGCACCGTCCATCAACCAAGCAGCAATGCAACTCGGAATCAGTCAAGGAACACTGACACAACAGATACAACGGATCGAGCACGCTATCGGCGGACCAGTCCTCGTCCGCAATGGCCGCGGAACAAGACGGCACATGCTCACCCCACTCGGCAAGCGCCTACTCAGGCAATCGAACAGCAATCTGGGGCCACCTGCGTGAACGCCGATAGATGCCCACAAGTCGCGGAATCAGTTCTCTGGTCTGAGGACGAATTCGCTGAAGGTGCAATACGCCACACCCCGATTATTCCGCGGTGATTGCCCACCCCTGCCGCTGCTACTCGTGCGATTGGCTTGTAAGAAGCCGGAGCGCGGCGAAGCCTCTTCTGGCTGTCTCCCGTGGAAGTGCCGACCACACTGGGTCGGTCTGTGGCATGAGTGTTGCTGCCTTTGCGAGACGCCGTCGATCTTTCCTATTCAACTGACTTGCAGTGTCTATCGGGTCTTTCACCAGGGACAGTAGGAAGGCGAGATCTCGTTTATGTTTCTCCGGCTCGGCCTTCACCGGTAGATCTACAGCGCACGCCTTCAGGATGATCGCGCCCAGGAGATTGGGCACAGGTACGGTGCCCTGTTCGTTGCGCACCATCACAGTGACTAGTTCTGTCCGGTCGAAGGCTTGTCTTGATCCGGGGACGGCGACTGTGGACAGCACCCCCTTCGCTTTCGATTCAGCCCTCTCTCCGACGTTCTCCGGAATGAGTACGTCGAACTTCAAGGGAAGGGGATCGGCTTCCTTCACGAAGCGCCCCTGGCCGTTTGCCACGTGGAACCCCATGTCTTTCAGTGCTGCCACTATCGCCGCCAACGCTTCTGGGGACTCGGTGCGGACGTCGGCTACAGCATCGGCGTCTGCCGTCGCTGAAGGGGGGTCCTCCCCAGCCAGGTTGGCGTGCACCCGCACCATCTGGCCGCCGACGAGTGTCCACTTCTGTGAGATGCGAGCAAGTTCAAGGATCGCCGTCCAAAGGGCAGCGTCGCTGGGGTCGTTCTCTGGTATTTGAACTTTCACTTCTTTGCCAACTTGGAACGCGCTCTGCTGAATGCGTCTTGCCCGGCTTTCCGGGCACGAGGATCTTCTGAACGCAGCAGGGACAGCGCTACTAGTAGGCGTTGCAGGCGGTGGTTCCGCTGTATCTGGAGATGCGCCCCTTCCCACCGTGGTACGTGAACAACAACAGCGACATCTTCCTGGGACTCGGCGTCTTCCAACATGTAGTCGGAAACGATCGAAGAGACGTTTTCCCCGTCGACGACAACCTCCGGAACTGCCGCGCCAGCGAGCAAGTCCAGCCCGTGGCGGCTGGCAGCAGCCACACCAACTTCAACCACGCGCGGGTCTTTCAGTAACCGGTTCAATACGCCGGGGTGGCATGACATTTCTTGGCGCGACCAGGCACCTGCGAGCAGACTGGCCCACCGCGAACGGTTCTCCATGCGCGGAGACAGGATCACTTCCCGTACTTGGTACCTGGCTGCGCTGGAAAGCCACGCCGGGTGATCGCCGCTGAGTATTGCTAGGGCGCCCCATGCGCGCGCAGGTGAGAAGGGTCGACCCCTGAACCGCTCCCTTGACGCGGCTTGCGCTACCGAACGTTCGTCAACCACCCATGATCTGCCGACACGCTGCCCCTGCAAGTCACGGCGAGCCATCATAATTCTGACCTGTTGTGGCGATCTACCGAGTCGTTTCGCTGCTTCGGCTACCGACATGCTCATCATTCACACCTCCACCCCCTATATCGGCAATAGTAGCGCATACGAAACTATTGACGATAGTCGAATTAGGCGAGGACTCTCTTGACTTCGCATCCCTGGATGGCGTACACGAAAGGTCCGGGTTGCGCGGTAGAGAGGGACTCCATACGGCGGGCGGCAGAGAGGAAGCGGCCCGCCATTTCGTCTGCTCGCAGGTTCGCGCTCCCAAGGCAGAAGCAGCGGGATCCTGCCACCCTTATCGCAGCGGCTTCGGCTGGTCTGCGCGTGATTGCGGCATCCTTTGTCAGGCACACCCACCCATTGCTGGTCGCGTCTTTCAGCCAGGTGACATCTTCAACCCTTTGATCGTGGGGTTGGCCGTAGTGTTCGGCCAGGGTGACCACGTCGAGTCCGGCGTGTCGCAAGATGTTGGCGACCTGGTGTTGGCCAAGTGATCTGTCGAGGAAGTACTTAGGCGGCTGTTGGATGGGCACTCAGGAGGCCCCTCACCTCGTCGCTGGCCAAGCCGAAATCATCGGCAACGGCCTCGACGCCGTCCCCCGCCTTGATTCGGGAAACGACGTCCGCTACGCGTGCGGCGGTTCGTGCGATGATCGGCTGCCCGAAGCCTCGGGTGGGATCCACGATCACGTCTACCCCGCTGTCTCTGTAGCGGGGTGCGTGGACTAGTCGGGCATAGCCGTCGGCGTCGAACTCGATCTGCTTCAGGTACTCCTGGATGACCTCGTTGAGAACGTGCTGTCCGCTTCGGACGACAACCAGGTTGTCCATGTCCTTGGCTGCCTCATTGTTCGTCTGCCCGTAGTTGTAGAGAACCTCAGCGCCGTCGGTGTATAACCTCTTGGACGCGAGTGCATGCTCCAGCCCCATCTCATCTTTGATGCGTTGCAGGGCAGGTCGGATTCGCTGCATGGGGACACCGCTCTCTCGAAAGGCAGACAACACCAGTCCTTCGGTGAGACCGATGAACGGTATGGAGGGGGTGCCGCGGCGGCCATCTATCCGGGTGATGAGACCGGCGTGCTTGTGTTTGCGAGCGTCGGTGTAGCCGCTTGCCCAGTTCCGGAACGTGGAGGGCGGCAGATCCAGGATGTCCGCTGCTTCGGTCGGGGTGTACAGGGGGACATTGAAGGTGTCCGCATGCTCGCTCACGGTTCCCCCTTTCCCAGTCGCTTCTCTTTTCAAGGTATCGGCGGGGTTAACCCGCAGGCTAGTCGAACCCTGCGACACGCTCGCGCTGGATTAGCCGTGTGCTTGTCCCGCGGCTTTCAGGGCGACCCAGTTGGGGGCATTCTTGATGACCGATTCCGAGAGGAGTAGGTAGGCCCACTGGGAGGGGACGTTGGGGTCTGCGTTGACGTCGCCTACCCAATGTTTGGCGGCGTCGCGTTTGGCGATGACGATGGGGTCGGTCATTTCGCTGTCGGCTTTCCCTTCCACGATCCAGTGGACGCCGTCGTTTGTGATGACGATGAAGTCGGGGGTGTATTGGCGATCGTTGGCGCCGTGCCGGTACGGGATGGTCAGCGGGACGGTATTCGTGATGCGTTGCCACGCCTTCACACCTGGGCTTGTATCCAGGGTTTCGGCGAGCCGGAACTCGGCGCTGTACGAGTCGAAGGTGGCGATGTCGTAGAACGACCGTTGCCAGCCGGAGTACGGGTAGCCGCGGACGAACTGCTTGCTGCTGGTGATGACTTGCCGGTCGGTCGGCTTCTGCGCCTCGGTGACCTCCGGCGGGTCGGGCCATTTCACTTGGCTAACTTCGGGCACCAACTTGGCTGGCTTGGCGGTTTGTTGGGTGTTGATCCAGCCGACGAGCGCTTCGGTGGCGAGGCGTCCGTGTTCGTACCGCCAGGGCGTGTCTTCGGCTACCTGTGCGCCTTGTAGAAACGCTTGGGCGATCTTCACTGCGGCGTTGTATTCGCTGACAGACTGTTCCACGGCGTTGCTTCGTAGCAGTCGCTTCACGAGGTCGTCTTCGATCTTGTTGAACGGGATCGGCAGGGTCGCGGCTTCCACTGTCTGCTGGGAGTCGGTGATGCGCACCTCGACGTTGCCTTCGTAATCACGTTCCGCGTCCAGGACTTTGCGTTTGAGGGTCGGGGCGTTGTCGTCCGCCCATACAGCGCCTTGGGCTTCGGCGGCAGTCAGGTCGACCTGGGTGAGGGAGAACGGGTCGCGTACCCACTTGTAGGTGACTTTCGGAATGTACAGGGGCAGGTGGGTGCCGCCGGGCGTGCGCGGCTGCACAGGGGTGTTCAGCGCCTCGGTGGTGTTCTTCCCGTCGGTGAGCCGGGCATCCAGAGTGGACAGACCCACGACATCGTGGCTGGGCTGGTCGTCGGTGTTAGTTGGCAGTGTGCCGTCCGCGTTGATCAGGGCATCCTGATCGGGGTTGTCTGCTGGGGCCGGGCCGGACAACGACACGGTCACTGACGCGTTCGGGTCGGACACCGTAGAGGCGGCGGTCGGCTGGTTGAGGTCGATCTGGTCGCCCTGCACGCCAGGAGTCACCGACGTCGTTGCGGTGGCATTCTCAGCCCGATCACCCAACGTCTGTGCCAGCAGCACCTTCGCCTCGGCGAGGAGGTCGGAGAACGCGTGATGACTGAGCACTTCGACGGTGTCGAGCATCGGGACGCCGGTACGCCGACCGAACGGCAGCCGCAGCCCGCGACCGAGGATCTGCTCGGTCAGCAGGTCGGACTCCAATGCGCGGACGGCGGCTATCACGTAGACGTTCTTGATGTCCCAGCCGATGCCGAGCATCTGCACCGACACGACCGCCTTCACCGGGGATCCTGGTTCTTCCAGGGTGTCCAGTTGGAAGATGACCTCGTCGGGTTCCTCACTGGTGATCAGTAGCACCTTGTCGTCGCCGTCCAGGTAGTCCGGCCCGGCCAGCACATCCCTTATGTCGTTCGCCTCGTCAATGCTGGACGCCACCACGAACAGCAGCGGCTGAATGAACTGCCGCTTCGTGGCCTTCACGTAGGCCCGCATTGCCTGCTCCTTGACCGTGAGCAGCGCGCAGCCGTCAGCCAACTGGGTACGCAGATCGGCCTTGCCGTCCTGCCGGGCCACCAGAACCGGCACCTTCACGTACCCGTCGGCGATCGCGTCGGCGAGCGGGTAGTGGAACACGATGCTTTCCGGGGCGGTGCTGTCGTGCGGCGTTGCCGTCAACCCGATCAGCGCCACCGGGTCTAAGTCCTGGATCGCGGCCCGGAACTTCTTCGCGGACTTGTTGAAATACACGTGATGCTCGTCCGCGATGATGACCAGGTCGTCGGCGGCTTTCAGGTAGTCGGACAGGGACTGGCCCAACGTTTCGTGGGGGCGGTGCGCCCGCCGGTTGTCCTTCGTGTCCGGTCGCAGCAACGACTGCACCGTGAACACGAACACCTTGAACCGGTCATGGTCATCCAGCGCCGCCCCTACGGTGCCCCGCTCAAAGTCATCCAACGTGATTACCAGCGGGTTACACGCCAGGCCGTGGAGATACTTGGGGTTGCCGGGTGTCAGGTTCGCGACGGTCTTCCGCTGAATCGTGGAACCCGGCGTCACGATCACAACGTTCCGCACGCCTGCCTCGAACAGGTAGTCCAGCAGCCCACCGGCTATGTACGTCTTGCCTACGCCGGTCGCCAGGTCAGCGACCAACTCCGAGCCTTCCGGTCGGGCATCCAACTCCCGGGCGATCGCATCCAAAGCGTTCCGGTTCGGCAACCGCAGATTCAACGTCGTCGCGATCGCATCCACCGACGCGTCGTCATACGGCACCACACTCACTGCGGATCACCTCCCGGCCTGGTTGTGCGACGCCGACGAGACCTGCGAATGTCATCGGCCAGCAAGTCCCGCGGCGCCTTCCGAATCTTCGACCCGCGCGACACCTCCGCCAGCGCCTCCACAGCACCCGGCAAGATCACCTTCGCTACGACCGTCACCCGCTCACTATCCCCCAACGCGGCGACGATCTCCCGAATCTCCTCCGGCCCGACCGCACCGTCCAACACTGCCAGCCGCATCCGCCCCCGAACACCACACAACGGTGCCGCGTCCGGCAGGAAGGTGAAACCCAACTGGCCCGCAACCGCCCTGGCGAACCGCCCGTTCGTCGCCCAACCCGCCAGCATCACCCCGACCGGCGTCACCTCATACATGGACGGCCCTACCGTCACCGTGCGGAACCCGCCGCCACCTCCCCAGCCGACATCCTTCGTGATGCCGCCCGGATCATCGCCTTCGACGACCCTTTGTAGTCGGGGCACGATGAACTTCCTGACCGTCTCGGGGGAGATCTCTGCGGTGACCCAACGGCGGCTCATCTTCTGGGCTACGGCTGCGGTCGTGCCTGACCCGGCGAACGGATCCAAGACAACGTCCCCAGCATTCGATCCCACATGCAGGACGCGCTGGATCAACCGTTCGGGCTTTGGTGTGTCGAAGAGAGACATCCCGGGGAACAGAGCCTTGATCTCTGCTTTTGCCTGCCGATTGTGGCCAACATCGTCGTTGGACCACAAAGTCCCTGGCACAAGCCCGGCACTTGGGACATAACTCTTGCGACCCAGTCCTCCTTCGCCTCCCGACCGAAGAACTATCTGAGGCCAACTCCCCGCCTCGTACCTTCTGCGGGCCTGGTCAGCGGCCTCCTCACCCGGCAAGGTCAGCATGATTGCCTTCACATTCGGGCGAACCTCGTTCGGTTCCACGCCGCAAATTTCAGCCCGTGCTTCCGCGTCCCCGATGTCTCGCAGTTCGTAGTCCGTGTACTCGTTCATCACGTCCAAGAGGCGGGTCTGCTCAGTCCACCAACACCTCCCACGTGCGGGATAGATCAACTTTCCGGAGATGGGGTGCTGAATCGCGTAAACCATCCCCTGGTGAGTCCGTGCCCCGGGAGCCGTCGGATTGTCATCAAACCAGGGCACCGAGTCGCCATCGGGCGACGAAAATCTGGCGTCAGACTCAGCCGTGCGCGGCAGTCGGTTCACACGCCAGTTCGGGCCTCCGCGGTAGACCAGGATGTAGTCGTGGTCCGCTGAGAAGGCTTTGGCGTCGTTGCGAGTGCTGTCTGCCTTCTGCCAGACGAGGGTCGCAACACAGTTCTGAGCACCGAACACCTCGTCCAGGACGCACCGCATTCGGTGCACCTCGACGTCGTCCAAGTGCACCCAGATAGACCCCTCAGGGGACAAGAGTTCCTTCATCAGCAAGAGCCGGTCACGCATGAACGAGAGCCAGGTGCTGTGCTCCATCCAGTCGTCATAGTGATCGAAGGTCCTTTGCGTATTGAAGGGACTATCGCAGTAGATCAACTTGACTTTTCCGCGGTAATGCTGCCGATACTCGGGCACTTCACATAGGACACGGAGCACATCCAGGCTGTCGCCGGTAAACACGAGGTTGTCGACGTACGGGTCCGCTTCGTCCACGTGGCCGCAGGCGTCAGTGAACTCCGTGAGACGCACTTCGTGCGCTGCCGGATGGTCTGGCCCTACCCAGATCGGCTTCCCGTCCTCACCGCTGGGGGTGAGGAGGAATTGATCTTTGCCGGGCCAGACAAGTTCCAGGCGTGGGCGGCTGGCTGGCATCCCCGGGGATCCCCCTTCGTATGCGATCACGCCGCTACGTATAGGCGTGTTGTCTGTCTCACTGAGTATGGCAAGACACCACGTCAAGGTGAACGCCGTTGACATGTGATCAAACGCCCGCCCGGGAACCCGCTAACCAGAAGACCCACGTGAGATCTCCCGTGAACCCGGACCTGTAACGCTGGTCGAACCCGGATGCATCATCCATCGCGTTGCAGGTATGGCGCCGAAAGAAGCCGTCACACTGGTTCGACCGCACAGCGACGTGACTCCTAACGGCGGCGGGCTTCAGGGCGCTGCAGGGCCACCTACCCTCATCCCTCCGGTCGCTCCCAATCGGCGACATCCATACCCGCGAGTAGGTAGCCCTGGAGCCGTCCGGAGAGTCTGATCTAGCCTCCAGTGCGCACGAAGTCGCGGTCTACGAGGAAACGGAGGGCACTCGATACTGTCTGGGGCGTATGAACGGTTTTGCTGCGGCTCTGAGGCTGAATCGTGACGGGGGAGTTCCACCGGCGGGACTCCAATAGCGCTAAGTCTGCATGCCAGTGACGTATGCCGGTGGGAGTCGGGATTCTTCTCACAGGCTCCGCCGCGAGTCCGTCAGCCAACCCGACCAACCGCGAACAAGTAGTCGGGGTACAGGGACAGGTTCGCCTGGGTCACCAGGTCCAGCGGATCACCCACTACGTCCTTGATGTCCCTGAGGGTACGCCCGGCAACGGGCGCCCGGTCCTCCGCCAAGATCGTCAACGTTGGGTCGCTGACGTATCCGTCGAGCAGGCCGAAGATAGGTAACGGATCATCGGCCTGCATCCACGCTTCCACCACCGGAACCCTGAGCGCCGCGTGCGCAGTGATTCTTAAGGCGGTTGTTGATTGTTCCCAGGTGAACCGCCCTCTGCCCGACCGGCCACCCACATCGGCTGGCGTCAGTTCAAGCATCAACTCAGTTTGCGCGATGACCACCTGCGCCAGCGATGCTGGTAGAGACGACTGGATGTCGTCCATCACGTGCGGGGCCAAGCGGATCCATTGCCCAAGGATCGTGTGAAACGACGACCACGCCACACGCCTCCGCATGCTCCCTTGCACGTGTTGATTGCCGGGAAGTGTTAAGAACTGCGCGGTCAGCGTCGTCTTGCGCCAAGCACTCAACGCTGCCGAACACGTCATTCGTATCTTCCCGAAGACACCGAAGCAGTCTGTCCACAGCAGAGCAGCCGTATCGTCGGCACCCTCCCTGCGACGGGTGTAATCCGCAAGCCCGATCCCGAACGCCGCCCATCGGTCCCAGTTCGAGGCGTATCTCAACGGCTCCCACCGGGTGGCAGACGCGTTCAAAATGTGTCGGTTAACGATGTCCCCCGGTTGATACGCCATGGGAACTGATTCGGCACTTCCTCAACGGCCCTTAACCTCTCACCCGTTGACATCTGCCGGATGGGTTCTCGGGATTGTCGCCTGGCCGATAGGTGCCGCGTGACACCCGAATTGGTTAACGCCAGCGATGTTGACTGGGAAATGCTCATCGCGGTCAGCGTTCGCCTGCTTGAACAGGACGTCGATGGTGCAGCACGTCTGGTTGCCGAGGCGTTGAACGCAAGCATCACCCCTGCGATCACCCCATTCAGATACACCGGTCCTGCGTGCGGGCTGGCGCAACTAATACACCTGGCCCGAACCTCAGGCGATTGTCGGCTGGCGGACGCGGCGCGGCAGGCGGTGCAGTTCGCGGACAGCGACCGCCTGCTGGCTGACGCCTACGAGGAAACGTGGCCATCCCTACGCGTTCCGTATGGTGTCCCGGTGGCATCATGGTCGAACAACCCCGCGGACTACCGCCTGGTCCCAGTGAAC
>WBZT01000828.1_pt1 | contig 24241 bp, 13 predicted proteins | sample 5204241 | NCBI WGS metagenome assembly WBZT01 (sample SAMN12344358, study PRJNA552823) | activated sludge metagenome | biome: Activated sludge suspended growth; feature: Nitrification reactor; material: Wastewater; isolation source: activated sludge from nitrification reactor of wastewater... | reverse complement strand
CCGGTTCAGCAAAACACCGGACTGACGCTGGATGGCCGCTGGGCCTTGGGCTCGTCATTTCTGTTGTTCGCGGACAACGATCAGGAAAACGCCGCCGGCTGGGTGAACAGCGTGCAACTCCGCCCGGTGGCCATGCTGCCGGCTGAAATAGCGGCCCTCGGGGGTGCGACTGCGGCTGGCATCCCGGCACCGGCCGCGCCCTCTGCGCTCCAACTCATCAGCCCGAACGGTGGCGAAAACTTTCCGGCTGGCTCGTCACAAACCATTGCCTGGACCGTCGCAAATCCCGCCGGTCTGGTGCAGTTGGATCTCTATCGTGGCGGCGTCTTCTTCCAAAACCTCGGCCAGGTCGCGCTGAGTCAGAACCAGTTTATCTGGGCCGTCAATCCGTCGCTCGGGGACACGAACAATTATCGCATCAAACTCACCGCGCTCAGTTACCCCGCGTTGACGGATGATTCGGATGGTAACTTCGCCGTGTCTGGCTCGACTGGTTCCCTCAATCCGCTCTTTGGTCAGCCGCTGCAAACCAACGGCGGTTTCGAGTTGTCCTTCGCCGATTGGCAGACAATCGCCGGCAGTCCGCTTGTGTTGGTGAGCGCGGATGGCAAGGGTTCACCGCATGGCGGAACGAACTTCTTTCACGGCGGCCTCAATACCAGTGCGAGCAACGCCGTGGTGCGGCAGGATATTGATTTGATCGCCGCCGGTTTCACAACCAACGATCTCGACACCGGCGCGGCGCTTGATGCCGAAGCGTGGCTGCGAAATTACTACGGCGCGGGCACGTTCGACGATCAGGTGTTTTGCCGGGTGGGTTTTCTCGACGGCGCCGGGCAGGAACTCTCGGCCGTGCGGTGCCTCATTGCCGCCAACAGTGTCTGGCTGCAACGCAACCTCACCGGCCTGCTGCCCGCCGGCACGCGCAAACTGCGCCTCGAAGTCATCGGCAAACACCGCCGCGACGCGGACAACGACTGCATGGCGGACGACGTGATCGTGCGTTTGCAGAAACCGTTTCCGCTGCCGGTGCCGAACATCACCAAGCTGCCGATGCTTCAGGATGTGCGGCCCGATGCGATGACCTTGATCTGGGAAACCGACGGCAATCTCGCGCGGCATTTCGTGGACTGGGGCCGCAGCAATGTGACCGAGCACACGATCAGTCAGATCGAGACGCTGCAAATTGACGCGACGCATTTCGTGCATCGCGCGACGATTTCGGGGCTGGAGATCGAATCGAGTTACGTCTATCGCGTCCGCAGCGGGCCGAACGCCACGGCGACATTTTCGTTCATCACGGCCCCGAAGCCGGCCAGCCCATTTGTCACCGCCTGGTGGGGCGACAACCACGCCGGCACGGTGACGCTGGCGAAGCACGTGACCAACCTGCTCGCGCACGCGCCGAACCTGATCTGCGTGGCCGGCGACATGGTGAACAGCGGGAACGCGATCGCGGAATGGCATAATTATTGGTTCAAGCCGTTGGAGACCTTGAACGCCGCGCAGACCACGCCGGTGATTTACGCGCGCGGCAATCACGACGGCGAGCATGCGCTGGCTTATGCCTACAGCACGCTGCCGGGCAACGAAGCGTGGTTCGCGTTCGATTACGGCAACAGCCGGTTCATCTTTCTCGACAGCGAAGCGAGCACGGGCACCTCGATTGATCAATACAACTGGCTGCTCGCGGAATTGAGCCGTCCCGAAACGCAGCGCGCCGCGTTTCGCATCGTGTGTTTCCACAAGCCACCGTTCTCGAACGTGTGGAACGGCGGCGGCTACATCGGCGAACCCTTCGTGCGCAGCGACTGGGTGCCGCTCTTTACGGCAAACAACGTGGACATCGTCATCTGCGGCCATCAGCACTCCTACCAGCGTGGTGCGACGAATGGCGTCGTATATGTCGTCAGCGGCGGCGGCGGCGGCACGCTCGATACGGAGGTGGTGGCCGACTGGCCGTTCGTCGAGGTCGAGTACAGCCAGTACCATTTCGACATCCTGACGGTGAACGGTCCCACTCTGTCATGGGAAACCTACAACGACGCGAACCAACCGCTGGACATGTTTACCTTGCAAAGCCGGGTGCCGGTGGTGAACTGGCAGAGCCCCAGCCCGGCGGGTGGTTCGCTGGCGCTCACGGTGTCCGGCAAACCCGGCACGAGTTACGTGGTGGAAAGCTCGACGAATCTCACGAGTTGGACCGCGCTGGCCACCAATGCGATTCCGCTGAACGGTCCGCCCCATTTCACCAACTCGGTTTCCGCCTCGGATGTTTTTCGGGCCTTCCGTGCGCGGGCGGTTCCGTGAGGAGCGTGATGAAGCGCGGGAAATTCAATGGCCGCCCGGAGCGCGGACAACCATGTCCGCGAGTCTCGCTCGCGTGGTCATGGCTGGCTGTGCTCCTGCCGCTGGCGCCGCTGGCTGCGTCCGCCCATGAGGACTTGCTCGCTCGCATCGCGCTGCTGTCGGAGGTCCTGCGCACCAACGGGCCGAGTGCGGAGGTGAGGTTTCAACGCGCGGAGATTTACCGGCTGCATCTGGATTGGGAACTGGCGCTGCGCGATTACGACACCGCCGCCCCGGCATTGACCAACGAATCGCGGCTGGCGCTGGGTCGGGCGTTGACGTTGAGCGGAGCGGGAAAACCGGCCGAGGCGCGGCAGGTGTTCGATGAAGGACTGCGGCGCTGGCCCACGAACGTCTCGCTCCGGCTCGGGCGTGCCCGGGTGCTGGCGGAACTCGGGGCACCGTCGCAGGCCCTCGATGATTTCAACACCGCGCTGGCGCATTCGGCCAATCCGGGACCGGAGGATTATCTGGAGCGTGCGAAATTACAGGCGGCGGTCTCCGGTCCGGCGGCGGCGGTGAGCGGACTGGACGAAGGCCTCAGGAAACTTGGCTGGACCCTGACGCTACAACGGTTGGCGGTGGATTATGCACGGGCTGCTGGCGACAGCGCCGGCGCGCTGGCCAGACTGGAAACGATCCTGGAGCGTGCGAACCGAAAGGAAAACTGGCTCGCGCTGAAAGGCGAGATACTCCAGCAGGCAGGGCGAAAATTCGAGGCTCGCGCAACTTACGAGGACGCCTTGAAAGCGATTGGCGAACTGCCGCCCCGTCTGGTCCGGGCTGGTGTCGTGGTGGCTTTGCAGACCCGGGTTGAAGCCGCCTTGGCAGTCTTGAGACGGGAAAGCGGAACGAATCAGCCTGACCGCTGATAGCACTGGCAAAGCTGGCAGGCACAAGGTGCCCCATCTGGGGCTGGCGGTCAGGTTTAGCGCCCTGCTTTTCCCGCTAGTCGTCGATTGAAGGGTGCGCGTGTGGAGTGGGTGACAGCTGCTTCCCTGGTTTTGTTTCAACCAAAAAAGGATTGCTTGAAACGTTTAACCTCACGTGTTATCAAAAATCCGGAATGTCTGGCGAGCGACCCTCTTGCCAGTCGGATGGAGAGACAACGGTTGCAGCATTTGAACGAAACGGATTTGCAATGGCTATCTGCTCACCCCAGCCACCAGCCGTCACGCGACGCGCTTTCACGCTGATCGAACTTCTGGTCGTCATCGCCATCATCGCGATTCTTGCGGCGCTACTGTTGCCAGCTTTGGCCAGCGCCAAGGAAAAATCCAAACGTGTCTCTTGTGCCAGCAATTTGCGGCAACTGGCCGTCGGCATGACCATGTACGCTTTGGATTATCAAGACAAGGTTGTCTCGGCAAGGTGGAGCGCCAACACCTTCGTACAAAACTGCCTCAATCCACCAGAGGCTTCGGCCTCTTCCACAGTGGGTCTTAACGTGCAGTCAAATTTCAACAACGTTTGGACCTGCTCAAATCGCCCTGGGTTGCCGATTTATGAATCCCAGTTTCCCCAGTGGGTGATCGGATATCAGTATTTTGGTGGTGTGACCAACTGGGATAATCCCGTCGGTTCATTTCGCTCGCGCAGCCCGGTGAAACTCGCGCAATCCAAGCCCAACTGGACCTTGGCTGCGGATGCCATTGGCAAGATTAATGGCACCTGGGGTGGGCAGGAAGCGGGGCGGGAATTCGTTTACGCCAACATGCCGCAGCATCGGGGGTCGAAAGCCATGGTGCCCGTGGGTGGCAACCACTTGTTTGCGGATGGCTCGGTGCGCTGGGTCAAATTCAAGGAAATGTACTTTCTCCACAGTTGGAATGTTAGCGGGCGCGTATACTACTTTTACCAGGATCCCTCGACGTTTTTAGATGTAATCACGCCGGCGCAACTCGCGCAGTTGACCGCCCGACCTTGATTGTCTCCGTCGCACCAGTTCCTCACGATGTCGTTTTAATTTTGAGTACCCACCAACCCTCAGTTCGCACCCCCTCATCGTTATGAAAAAACTGCTCCCTCTCGGCGCGGCCATCCTCCTGGCAGCCGTTGCCTCGGCTCAGGCCGCCACGTCCACCTGGCTTGGCACCAATAGCGTAGCCTGGACCAATGGTGTCAATTGGCTGCCCACTGGCGTCCCCAACGCCGGGGATAACATTGTCATCGCCGACACGACCGGCAACAACCTCACGTTGGCGGACGCACGCACCATTGGGAGCTTGCAGTTCGGCACGACGGGCACTCGCACCACGGCGATCACCATCGGCAGCAACGTTCTGGGCGCTTCCCTTACCCTCACCAATGGACTGATCGCCAACGGCAATCTCGGTGGAGTGATTAATTTCTTCAGACTTCCGACGATCATCGGCGCGGACCAGACGTGGTCAATCGGGGGCACGCCTGGAGCTGTCACCGCGGACTCTGGCATCGGCGTGACAACCCTTGGCACGCCAAACCAAGTACAATTCGCGCTCAACGCAAACCTGACGAAAACCGGGTCAGGCCAGCTCACGTTCATTGGCGCCAATATCACGGGCAACGGAAACCTCACGATCAATCAGGGCCCGGTTAAATTCAACGGCGGCAGCACGACCACCATGAGCGTCGGTGGAGGTGGAAGCATCATCATCAACAGTGGCGGCAAGTTGATGCTCTTCCGCAACAGCGGGAACGTGATCTGCACCAAAGCGATCTCGCTCAACGCCGGAGGAACTTTGGAATTCGGCGGCAACAACACCGGCGGTGCTGTCTATGGGTTTCCGTTGACGTTGAATGGCAACGTAACGTTTTCTTCGGGTGGAGGCACAGCGACGGCAAAAAATTATTTCCTGACGGGAGCTTGGACCGGAACAGCGGCGATCAATGGAACAGCCGTTGGCGCCGACCCCGTCATTCTCATACTCTCCAACAATATCAGCGGTTGGACCGGCAGCTTCAACAATGCGGGCAACGGCTTTCGGATTGGCTTCGCGTCGAATGCTCCTGGCAACGCGGCGGTTGCCTGGTCACTCAACAACGCGGGAGCCGTTCTGGAAACCTACAGCGCGACGAACATCGAACTCGGCTCGCTTTCTGGCGCGAGCGGCACTTTGCGCAACAGCAGTCCTGCTGCTCAACCCGCGACCGCCACGGTCGGTGCGCTCAACACCAGCACCACGTTCGGCGCCGTGATGGCGGACAATACTGCATCACTTCGTCTCGCCAAAGTCGGCACGGGAACGCTGACCTTGACGGGCAATAACACGTTCAGCGGCGGGACGGTCATAAGCAATGGCACGGTCTTGGTTCAGGGCGCGACTGCCACCATTGGCTCCGGCAGTGTGGCGGTTCATTCGGGTGGCACTTTTGGCGGATCGTCGGGTACCGCCATTGGCGGGGCAACGTTGGACGCCGGGGGAACGTTACGATTGCCGGGTGGCGTTGGCGCCACGCCGCTGAGTGTTGGCGGACTTACTTTTGGTGCGAACAGCACCGATGTAACGACTACCGCTGTTGACGTTTTTTCCGGTGGAAAGGCGGCCTGCACCGGCGCTTTGGCCGTGAATGGCACGAACGTGATCAACTTGATCGGCGGCGTCCCGCCCGTTGGCGTCTATGATGTCATCACCTACTCCGGTGGCATTGGCGGCAGCGGCTTCGCGGGATTCAAAATGGGCAGCGTCCAGCCCGGAGTCGTCGCATTTCTCCAGGACTCCGGCTCAGCCATTCAAGTGAACGTCACTGCGACCGGTCAGCCCGGCGTTTGGGTCGGCAATCAACTGAGCCAGTGGAATCTTCAGGGCGGCCTGGAGTGGAAGGGTGTAGTCAGTGGGACGCCACAGGCTTATCTTGACTTGTACCCGGTCTTCTTCGATGACACGGCGGCCAGTTTTGCGGTCAATCTCACTGAAGATGTTACGCCGGCTGCGGTAAGCGTGAACAACACCACAGCCTACACGCTTTCGGGCACAGGAGGCATTATTGGATCCGCCGGATTGACCAAGAGCGGTTCGGGCACGTTGACGATTATCAACAGCAACAGCTATAGCGGGGGCACGTACATCACCAACGGCACCGTCCAATTGGGAAATGGCGGCGCGAGCGGTTCGATTTCCGGAATCATCTTCGATGACGGTAGCTTGGTTGTAAACCGGTCTGATTCTCTCACGCTCTCGAGCGTGATCAGCGGCGCGGGTTCCGTCGAGCAGGCGGGCTTGGGCACATTGGTGCTGGGCGGCGCGAATACCTACTCGAACCTCACAACGATCAGCGCGGGTACACTGGTTGCCGGCAACGGAGCGGCCTTGGGCGACACGAACGCCGGCACAGTTGTTGCCACTGGCGCGATGCTGGACATCAATTCGCAGAACCTTGGCGCGGAAGCGATCACCGCCTCGGGTTCGGGCATCGGTGGCGCGGGCGCCATTGTCAACAACGGCACGGCGGACAGCCAAAATGCCACCCGTTACGTGACGCTAGCCGGCCCCACCACGTTCGGTGGCGCTCGGCGTTGGGACATCCGCGTGCCCACCGTGGCCAATGATCCCAATGGCGGCAATGATGCTTTCCTCCACGCCAATGGCTACGCGCTCACCAAGGTTAGTTCCAACGTCGTCGGCCTCATCAGCGCGGGGGATACCGGTTTGGGCGACATTGACATCCAAGGCGGTACCTTGACCTTCAGCCGCTCCACCACTTTGGGTGATCCCTCGAAGAAGATCACCGTGCGGTCCAACGCGACGCTGCGATTGCACCGGACCAGCGAATTCATCAACCCGAACATCTTGAATAAGGTGATTTCGATGACGAATGCCATCTTTGACATCGAGGGTAACGGACTCACGAATAATCAATTCGCCGGCCCCGTGACGCTGACCGATTCGAACACGTTTAGTCTTCCCGCCACCACCGGTTTGACTTTGACCGGACCGGTCAATGGTAGCGGGTCGGCCACCGTCATCGGACCCGGCACTCTGGTGTTGTCGGGCAATGCCAATTACACCGGCGGCACAACGCTCAATGGCGCCGTATTGCAAGTGGACGGCACCTTGAGTACGGGTGCGCAACCGTTGGCCATCACGGCGCCAAGCACCGTTGCGGGCAACGGTACCATCAATCACGCCGTTACCCTGTCCGCCGGGAGCACGCTGTCCCCGGGAGCGCACAGCAGCGTATCGGTGCCTGGGACAACTTTGGGTGGGCTGACCATCAACAATTCGCTCACGCTCCAGGCGGGATGCAGCAACATTTTTGAGATCAACAAGGACCTTGGCACCAATGACACCGTTCGGGGGCTGAGTTCAGTGGCAATGGGTGGCACGCTGGTTCTGCAAAATGTCGGTGCCACTGCTTATGCGCCCGGGGACAGCTTCAAGCTCTTCGCCGCGGGAAGTTACTCCGGTGGTTTCTCCAGTATCCTCCCCGCCACTCCGGCGCTGGGTTTGATTTGGGTTACGAACAACCTCGCTGTCAATGGCACGCTTGGGGTTGCGGTTTTGCCGAATCCGATTCCCTTGAAAGCATTCTCCGCCTCCAGTCTCGTGAGCAACGAGGTCAACGTGATCTTCTCGGGCGTGTTGGACCCAAATACCGCGCAGAACCCCGCCAATTACACCTTGAGCACGGGTAATGGGGTGGTCGGTGCGACCATGCGCAATGACACAAACGTGGTGCTCACCTTGGACTCACCACTCAGCAACCTCACATATACCGTCAACATCAAGTCGGTGCAGGATTTGGCGTACATTCCCAATGTCGTCGCCACCACGAACGTACCTGGCGTGGCGATCGGATTTTTCGAGTCGTTCCGTTTGGGCAACATCACGAACGGGTCGGCCTTTGCCTACGGCACCAATGGTCAGATCAAGGTATATGCCGATGGCAGCGACATCTTCAACGCGCAGGACAATGGCGAGTTTGTCTATAAATACCTGACGGGAGATTTCGATCTGGCCGTTCAGTTGGAATCGCTATTGATCTCTGATCCGGCGGCGAAGGCCGGCCTCATGGCTCGGAGTATCCAGGATGCGACGTACCCTCTGTTCGCCGATCGTTTCTACATGGTGGCGGGATTCACCGCTGACTCGACCCGCAATAATAACTTCGTCCAATACCGTGAAGATAACGATGTGGCGGCCTTGGCTCCGGCGGCCCCGCGTCCCGGCGCCACCTATCCCACCAACTGGTTGCGTCTGAAACGCGTTGGCTCGGTCTTCATGGGTTTTTCGGGCCCCAATGGTTTGGATTGGACGCCGATGACGTTTGTGGATTCTTCGACCAACGCCTCGGGCGCCTATCCGGATACCATTCGCGTTGGCTTGGCGGTCACCAGTCACAATGCCGCGCAAACAACCGAGGCGATCTTCAGCAACTTCGGGCGGGCGGTGGAACGGGTCGCCTTGCAGGTGACACTAGCCGGCACCGATGCCGTGGTCAGTTGGGGCGTGGGGGCGCTCGGCGCCACGCTTCAAGCCACACCCGACCTGACGCCCCCGGTCACGTGGACGAATGTCCCGGGCAGCGCAGTCACCAACGTCATCTATTGGCCCAGCGGTTCGGGCAACAGCTACTTCCGGCTGATCCAGTAACGTCGGTCCAGGCGTACGATCGAAATTCGCCTCACCGGCGACGCAATTTGCGTCGCCGGTGTTTTTTGTTTCCGGAAGGCGACGAGTTCGCCCAGCCCGGGCGCATCAGGCGCGATTCAGTGCGCTAAGCACGGCGCGCACGGACGCGAGCTCGATGTTCGTATCCACCCCTGCGCCCCAGCGTGATTTGCCCTCGGCGCGTTTGATCTGGATATATGAGATCGCGCTCGCTCCTTCACCGGAGCTTAATGCGTGTTCGCTGTAGTTCGTGATCTCAAACCGCGGCACCCCAATCGTGCTGAAGCCGTGGACCAACGCTGCGAGCGGGCCATTGCCTTCCCCTGTGAACTCGACCGGCTTGCCTTCGCGCAACAACCGGGCATGGCATTTCACCACGCCGTTGCGGCTCTCGGTTTCAAAACCCTCAAGCTGCCAGGGGAAATCCCGCTCCACGTATTCCCGCCAGAACATGGCCTTGAGTTCGGCGCCGCTTACTTCTCGCCCGAGCCGGTCCACCTCGTCGTTGGCAATCGGACCAAACTCCCGCTGCATGTCCTTGGGCAGCACGACGCCGAATTCGCTTTCGAGCAGATACGCCACGCCGCCTTTGCCGGACTGCGAGTTCACGCGGATTACTTCGCGGTATTCGCGGCCGATGTCGTTTGGATCAATCGTGAGGTACGGCACGTCCCAGTGCGTCCGGTCTGCGCGTTCCCACTCGGCCAGGCCCTTCTTGATCGCGTCTTGGTGCGAGCCGCTGAACGCGGTGAACACCAGTTCACCCGCGTAGGGCTGGCGTGGTGGCACGGTCATCCCGGTGCAGCGCTCATAAACTTCGATGAGCGAATTCAAGTTCGTGAAATCCAGTTGCGGATCAATACCGTGCATGTAGAGGTTCAACGCCACGGTGACCACATCGAGATTGCCCGTGCGTTCGCCGTTGCCAAAGAGCGTCCCTTCCACTCGATCCGCGCCGGCGAGCAAGCCAAGTTCCGTCGCCGCCACACCCGTGCTGCGGTCGTTGTGGGTGTGCAGACTGATGATGAGCGAATCACGGTTCTTGATGTTGCGGCAGATCCACTCAATCTGGTCCGCGTAAACATTCGGCATCGCCACTTCGACCGTGTCGGGCAGGTTCAAAATCATTTTCCGTTCGGGGGTCGGTTGCCAGACATCCATAACCGCTTCGGAAATCTCCTTCGCGAATTCCACTTCCGTCATGCTGAAACTTTCCGGTGAGTATTGCAGCATGATTTCCGTGCCCTGCAAGCGATGCAGGCGATCCTTGATCAACTTTGCGCCGTTGACGGCGATGGCTTTGATCTCTTCCTTCGACTTGCCGAACACCACGCGCCGCTGCGCGGGCGAGGTTGAGTTGTACATGTGGATGATCACCCGCTTGGCGCCGATCAGAGACTCGACGGTACGTTCGATCAAATCTTCGCGCGCCTGTACGAGCACCTGCAACCACACGTCGTCCGGCGCGCGCTTTTCCTCGATGAGCCGACGATTGAACGTGAATTCTGTGTTGGAGGCCGATGGGAAGCCGACCTCGATTTCCTTGAAACCACACTTCACCAGCGTGTGGAAGAGTTCGAGTTTTTGCGACACGTTCATCGGCACGGCGAGCGCCTGGTTGCCATCGCGCAGGTCCACGCTGCACCAGCGCGGGGCTTGCGTGAGCGTGCGGTTCGGCCACTGGCGGTTGGGCAATTCCACCGGCGGGAACGGTCGGTATTTCTTCGACGGGTCTTTCAACATGGCATTTTTAGTTTGTGGGTTTGCGCCGTCGGCGGCGAGGCAAAACAAAACCCCACCGCCGGGTCGGCAGTGGGGTTTGGTAAATTTCGTGTGAGCGAATCAGAACCCGACTGCCGTGCTGCGCAGCAGCAGCACGTTGGTAAGCAGCAGATTCAGATTCACTTTCACGGACGGCACGCTAGCAACGAGGTCTGGCCCGGTCAACGGTTAATTCATTCCGGTGCGATCAGCCGGTAACCCACACCTGATTCCGTGAGCAGCAGGGTAGGGTTGGCGGGATTCTTCTCCAGCTTCTCGCGAAGGTGGGCCAGATAAACCCGCAGGTAATGCGTGTGCTCCTCATGGGGCGGCCCCCAGACCTCGCGTAGAATCTGCCGGTGCGTCAGCACCTTTCCGGCGTGCTGGATGAACAACCGCAGCAGTGAATACTCGGTGGCTGTAAGCTTTACCGGTTGCCCTTTGCGCGTCACCCGGCGGGCGACGAGGTCAACCATCAGGTCGCCACATTGAAAAACCGGTTCCGCGGGCCGCGATTTGTCGCTATGCCGCCGAGCTGCGCGCAGGCGCGCGAGCAACTCGCCCGTGTTGAACGGCTTCGTCACATAATCATCCGCGCCGCCATCAAGTGCGGCGACCTTCTCTGCTTCGGCGTCCTGTACGGTGAGGATGACCACGGGCGCATGCGTCCACTCGCGAAACCTTTGCAGCACTTCCAATCCGCCAAGATCGGGCAGCCCCAGATCCAGCAGAATAATTTCGGGCCGATGTTGCGCGGCGAGGACCAGCCCTTCGTTTCCTGTGGCCGCCGTGAGCACGCGGTACGCGTCGGCTTCGAGCAAGATCGTCAGCAATCGGCGAATTTGCGGTTCGTCGTCAATTACCAACGCCAGCGCCGCATGTGCTTTCTCCCCGTTACTCATCTCGTTTCCTCCGGCAGGCTGGGCGCATCCGTCACCGGCAGGCGAATGGTGAATGTCGCGCCGCCGCCCGCACGATTGGCGGCTTGCACGCGACCACCTTGCGCTTCCACAAAGCCTTTTACAATCGCCAGTCCCAGGCCAGTTCCGCCGGGGCGGGCGTCCGTCGCGCGATGGAACAAATCGAATACTCTTTTGAGTTCCGTTTCCGGCAAGCCCGGACCGCTGTCGGCCACTTCCAAAATCAACACTTTTCCCTCGACCCGAGCACTGGTTTCGATCGAAGTTCCCGTCGGCGTGTGGGTCGCTGCGTTGACCAGCAAATTAGCCAGCGCCTGCTCCATCAAAACAAAATCCAGCTTCACCAGCGGCAAATCGGAAGCGATGTGCTGCGTCACGGAGTGTTCGGTCAAGAGTTTCGCCACACCTCGCAGTGAAACTTGCATTAGGTCTCCCACATCGCACCAATCCAGGTTCGGCTTGAGTTGGCCCGATTGGATGCGCGCGGCACTGAGCAAACTTTGCACGAGGCGGTTCAGGCGCGCGCTGGCCGATTCAATTTCCGTCGCAAGATTTTCCTGTGCGGCGGAAAGGACGCCGGATGCGCGCAAGCCACCCGCCGCACTGGTGATGGCCGCAAGCGGAGTGCGCAGTTCGTGCGAGACTGAGTTCAGGAGCGTGCGGCCCAACTGCTCCGATTGCGCGAGCAGTTTCGCCGTGGTTTCTGCGTCCCGCAATCGCTGCCGGTCAATGACGAGCGCGATCTGCCGCACGAAGCTGTCGAGCAAATTGCGTTGCTGAATCGAGAGAGATTTGCCGGAGTGAAACCGCAGCGCGATGACGCCCGATGGTTTTCCGCCCGCGCTTAACGGCAGATGCAAACCTGCGGCGTCCGGCAACGTGTCGGTGAATCGGCCCGCCGGTTGATCTTGTTGAAATGCCCACGCCGCCACGCTTTCTTCCTTTTCATCCAGGGTCCACAGGCCGGCGGGGTACGGCGTCAGTTGCCTCGGTGAAGTTGGATCCCGTAGCAGCAGCGCGGCGTCGGCATCAAATGCCTTGCTCACTTCGCGCGCCGCCACGCCGAGCACCTGCGGAAAATCACTCGCGCTGGCGAGTTCGCGGGTGAGTTGATACAGCGCCGTGGCACGCTGCTCGCGTTGCCGCTCGGCTTGCTGCTGGAGGCGGAGACGCGCCGTGAGTTGCCCGGTGGCGAGCGCGACAATGAAATACATCGCGAACATCATGGTGTCGTGAAAGCCACCGATGTGGAACGTGTACACCGGCGGCACAAACATGAAATTCCAACAGATCGCCGTGAGTGTGGCGGCAAAAAGATTGGGGCCGCGTCCGACGAACAGCGCCAGCAGCACGACGGCGGAAAGGTAGACCAGCGCCACCGCTTGATAGCCGAGCCAGTGTTGCCCGCCCAGGCCAAGCAGGGTCACTGCGGCCACGACGCTCAACGCCGCGAGATATTGGTTCAGCCGCGATTCGAGCCGAGGCAGAGTGAATCCACCGGGGGCCGCGCCCGGCTTGTCCGCGCGCACGATTAGGATGTCCACGGCCCCGCTGGCTGCGATAAGTCGCTCCAGAGCGGACTTTCCGCGCAGCCGCTCCAGCCATGCCAGTCCGCCCGGTTTGCCGAAAACGATTTGCGTGACGTTGTGCTCCTGGGCGGTGCGCAATAATCCCGGCACCATATCCTCATCCGTTGTGGTGACGACTTCAGCGCCCAGTTGTCGCGCGACAGCAAGATTGGCCGTGAGCTGGTTTTGTTGCGCCTCGTTGAGCGGTCGCGAAGTCTCGACGTAAACCGCGAGCCAGTGCGCCTGCAACGCGTCCGCCATCCGGCGCGTCCAGCGAATCAACGGTTCGGAAAGTGGGCTCGGCCCAACTGCGACGAGCAGGCAATGCCCCGTCTTCCACGGCCCGGGTTGCCGCGCGGTGCGATGATACTCCCGCGTGTCCACGCCGACGTGATCGGCCACGAGCCGGAGCGAAAGTTCGCGCAGTGCGGTGAGATTGCCTTCGCGGAAAAAATTTCGCGCGGCGGCGGCGGCGCGGTCGGGCAGATAGACTTTGCCCTCGTGCAGGCGCTGGACGAGTTCGGCGGGCGGCAGGTCCACCAGTTCGAGCACCGCATCGTCGAGCATGCTGTCGGGCACGGTCTCGCGAATCTCCGCGCCGGTAACCTGGCGCACGGTGTCTGCCCGACTCTCAACATGCTGCACGTTCAGCGTGGTGAAAACATCAATGCCCGCGTCAAGCAATTCCGCCACGTCCTGCCAGCGTTTTGGATGGCGTGTGCCGGCGGCGTTCGTGTGGGCCAGCTCATCCACGATGGCGAGACCGGGCCGCCGCGCCAGCAAAGCGTCGAGGTCGAGTTCTTCGAGCGTGACGCCGCGATACTCGAATCGTTTGCGTGGAACTTGCGGCAGGCCGGCGGCGAGGGCATCGGTTTCCTTGCGGCCATGGGTTTCGACATAGCCGATGACGAGGTCGCGTTCGGCCTTCGCCTCGCGGTGGGCGGCCTCCAGCATCGCGTAGGTTTTGCCGACGCCGGGGCACATGCCGAGAAAAACCTTGAGCCGGCCGCGCTTCTTTGCGGCTTCCTCGCGCTGGATGGAACTCAGCAGCGCGTCGGGATTGGGGCGGGTTTCGTCAGCCACTGTTTCAAGGTAACGAATCGAGCGCCAGATTCAGCTTCAAAACATTCACGCCGGGTTCGCCGAGAATGCCGAAGGCTGGCGCATCGGTGTGTTGCTGGATGAGTTCACGCACTTGGTCAGCGCTGAGATTGCGCGCTTTGGCAATGCGGGCGATCTGGAGTTCCGCGTTGCGCAGGCTGATGTGCGGGTCGAGGCCGCTGCCGGAGGCGGTTACGGCGTCGGCGGGAATGGCGTTCGTTTCGCTCAATCCGTTCTCTGCGCGGTAAGCGGCGACACGGTCTTTGATGGCGTCATTTAACTTTTGCGAGGTTGGGCCAAGATTGCTGCCGCTGGAGTTCGCCGCATCGTAACCGTTGCCGGCCGCGGAGGGCCGTGGATGGAAATACTTCGCCGCCGTGAAGTTTTGCCCGAGCAATTCCGACCCGCGTACCGTGCCGTCCCTGGCGACGATCAGGTTGCCGTTGGCTTGATGCGGAAACGCGACCTGCGCGATGCCGTAAACCACGAGCGGGTAAAGCCCGCAGCAGACGAGCGCGAGCACGAGCGTGGCCGTGATGGCGGAGCGGATTTCAGAGAATAGAGTTTTCATAGTATTAGGTGAATTGGGGAAAGAATGGTTTAACGCTCGCCCTCACCCTGACCCTCTCCCGGGGGAGAGGGTCAGGGTGAGGACGAGCGTTGAACAAAAACCAGCCCGGAGTGCGCCCGAGGACGGGCGCACTCCGGGAGTTACGCAGGTGTTTCATAACTCAGACCAGTCTCAGCGCCGTGATAAAGACATCAATGGCCTTGATGCCGATGAAGGGGATGATGACACCGCCCAATCCGTAGATGAGCAGGTTGCGTTGCAGGATTGCGAGTGCGCCAATCGGTTTGTAGGCCACGCCGCGCAAAGCCAGCGGAATCAGCGCCACGATGATCAACGCGTTGAAAATGATGGCGCTCAGGATCGCGCTTTGGGGCGACGCGAGTTTCATGATGTTCAACGGCGCGATGGCGGGGAACGTCGCCATGAGCATCGCGGGGATGATGGCGAAGTATTTCGCGATGTCGTTGGCGATGCTGAATGTGGTGAGCGAACCGCGCGTCATCAGGAGTTGTTTTCCGATCTCGACGATCTCGATGAGCTTCGTCGGATTGCTGTCGAGGTCCACCATGTTGCCGGCTTCGCGGGCGGCTTGCGTGCCGGTGTTCATCGCGACCCCGACGTCGGCCTGGGCGAGCGCGGGGGCGTCGTTCGTGCCGTCGCCCGTCATGGCGACGAGGTGGCCGGCGGCTTGTTCGTCGCGGATGCGTTTTAACTTCGCCTCGGGCGTGGCTTGCGCCATGAAATCGTCCACGCCCGCCTCGGCTGCGATGGCGGCGGCGGTGAGCGGGTTGTCGCCCGTGATCATCACGGTCTTGATGCCCATCATGCGCAGGTGGGCGAAGCGTTCCTTGATGCCGCCTTTGACGACGTCCTTGAGTTGCACGACGCCGAGCACCTCGCGGCCTTCCGCCACGACGAGCGGCGTGCCGCCGGAGCGAGAGACTTCATCCACGGTCTGCGCTACGGCCGGTGGGAATGTGCCGCTGAGCTTGTCCACATGGATGCGCATGGCATCCACCGCGCCTTTGCGGATGGAACGCCGTGGCTGCGACGCCCTCGTCGCATCTCTTGCTTTTCCCGAAACATCGGCGACGGGGGCGTCGCCGCCACCCAGATCCACGCCACTCATGCGGGTCTGCGCGGTGAACGGAACGAACTGCGCGTGGGGCGCGGCGACTTCGCGTCCACGCAGGCCGAACTTTTCCTTCGCGAGCACCACGATGCTGCGGCCTTCGGGAGTTTCGTCGGCGAGGGACGCGAGTTGCGCGGCGTCGGCGAGGCGTTCCACTTTCACGCCGGGCGCGGGGATGAAGTCGCTGGCCATGCGGTTGCCGAGCGTGATCGTGCCGGTCTTGTCGAGCAGCAACACGTCCACGTCGCCGGCGGCTTCGACGGCGCGACCGCTTGTGGCCATGACGTGGCGACGGATGAGGCGGTCAATGCCGCTGATGCCAATGGCGCTCAGGAGTCCGCCGATGGTGGTCGGAATCAAACACACGAGTAGCGCGATCAGCACGGGCACAGAGAACACGACACCGGAGTAGATGCCGAATGGCTTGAGCGTCACGCAGACGAGCAGAAAGATCAGCGTGAGCGCGGAGAGCAGAATGGTGAGCGCGATTTCGTTGGGCGTCTTCTGGCGTTTTGCGCCTTCAACCATCGAGATCATGCGATCCAGGAAGCCGTGGCCTTTCTCGGCGGTGACGCGGATGACGATGCGGTCGCTGATGACGCGCGTGCCGCCGGTGACGGCGCTGCGGTCGCCGCCGCTCTCGCGGATGACGGGCGCGGATTCGCCGGTGATGGCAGCTTCGTCCACGCTCGCGATGCCTTCGGTGACTTCGCCGTCGGCGGGTATCACATCGTTCGCCTCGCAGACGACGAGGTCGCCTTTCTGCAATTCCGGCGCAGGAACTTTTTCCTCGCGACCATTCTTTAGACGGCGGGCCATCGTGTCCTTGCGCGCCTTGCGCAAACTGTCGGCCTGGGCTTTGCCGCGGCCTTCGGCGACTGCTTCGGCGAAGTTGGCGAACAGCACGGTGAACCACAGCCACACGGCGAGTTGCGCGATGAAACTGCGTTCGCCGGCGGTTGCGGTGAAGATGGCCACCGTGGTCAGCACCGCTCCAACCTGCGTCACAAACATGACGGGATTTTTGATCATCAGGCGCGGGTTGAGCTTCTTGAACGAGTCGCCCAACGCCGGCTTGACGATGTTCCAGTCAAAGAGAGAGGGAGCTTTTTGAGTCATAAATTTGAACCACGGATTTACACGGATGGGGAGCGCGGCTGTGCGCAAAGCGCCAGCCGCCGCACGTGGAACAACTGAAAGCGTTTGGAGATGCGCCGCGCTGCGGCTGGTCTGCGACACAGCCGCGCTCCGCCACTGGCGATTGACGTGTTTCATCCGTGTTCATCTGTGGTTAGAAAAGTTTTCCCTGCAACATCAGGAAATCCTCGACGATGGGGCTGAGGGCGAGCACGGGCAGGAAATTCAGCGCACCGACGAGCAGGATTGTGCCGAGCAGCAAGACGACGAATGTGCCGCCGGCAACCGGGAACGTGCCCGCGCTCGGCGGCGAAATCTTTTTTTGCACGAGAGAACCGGCGAGTGCCATGATCGGCACAATCATCAGGAAACGGCCGATGAGCATCGCGAGTCCGAGCGTGGTGTTATACCACGGCGTGTTGGCGGTGAGGCCGGCAAACGCGCTGCCGTTATTGCCGGTGGCGGAACTGAAGGCGTAGAGCATTTCACTGAGGCCATGCGGGCCGGCGTTGTTCAAGCCGGCTTTTCCCCACTCGCTTGCGGCGGCCCAGGCGGAGAAGCCGAGGATCGAGATACACAGCACGAGCAGCGAGAGCATGGCCATCTTCACGTCGAACGTGCCGATCTTTTTGCCGAGATATTCCGGCGTGCGACCCACCATCAGCCCGGCGATGAACACGGCGAGGATGACGAACACCAGCATTCCATAGAGTCCCGCGCCGACGCCGCCGAAGATGATTTCGCCGAGCTGAATGTTGAACAGCGGAATGAACCCGCCGAGCGGCGTGAACGAATCGTGCATCGCGTTGACCGCGCCGCAAGAGGCATCAGTGGTGATGGTGGCGAAGAGCGCGGAGTTGAAGACGCCGAAGCGAACTTCCTTGCCTTCCAGGTTGCCATCCACGGCGGCGACGCCGAGTTGTTGATGGATGGGGTTGCCAGCAGACTCAGCCCTCCAGCAGACGAGCACGCCGGCGAGGAACAGAATCATCATGGTGGACCACACAGCCCAGCCGTGGCCTTGATTCTTCACCATGCGGCCCAGGTAATAGGTCAGCCCGCTGCCGATGGCGAAGATGGAGAGCATCTGGACGAAGTTCGAGAGCGGCGTGGGATTTTCGAACGGATGCGCGGCGTTGGCGTTGACGTAGCCGCCGCCGTTTGTGCCGAGCATTTTGATCGCGACCTGCGATGCCATCGGGCCTTGGACGATGGTTTGCGTCGCGCCTTCGAGCGTGGTGGCCTGGGTGTAGGGCCGGAAATTCTGGATCATGCCTTGCGATACGAGCACGATGGCGAACACGAGACAGATCGGCAGCAGCAGGTAATACGTGACGCGCACGAGATCCACCCAGAAGTTGCCGAGCGTCCTGCCTGGATGGCGGGCGACACCACGGACGAGGGCGGCGGCGAGCCCGATGCCGACGGCGGCAGAGACAAAATTGTGCAACGCGAGCGCGACCATCTGCGAGAGATAGGACATGGTGGTTTCGCCGACGTAGCTCTGCCAGTTGGTATTGGTCGTGAAACTGACGGCGGTGTTGAACGCGAGATGTTCGCTCAACGGCCCGAGCCCTTGCGGGTTGAGCGGGAGGAGATGTTGCAGTCGCAGAATCGCGTAAGTGAACACGCAGCTCACCAGACTGAACAACAGCATGGCGGACGTGTATTGCTTCCAATCGTGCTCCTGGTTCGCGTCCACCCCGAGCAGGCGATACGTAAGCCGCTCGAACGGTTTCAAAATTGGGTCGAGCCAGGTTTTACCATTGGCGTCGAGTACGCGCGTCAGGTAGAGGCCCATCGGTTTCGTGATCGCGGCCAGTGCGACGGCGAAAAGGCCAAGTTGAATCCAGCCAGAGGAGTTCATGGGGGCGGGTTAAAATTTTTCCGGTCGCAGCATCGCGAGGATCAGATACGCGAACAGTCCGAGGGCAATTAGTCCGGTGAGCAGATCTTGCATATTGAGCCTTCAGAGTTTTTCGCAGAGGCGGGCGTAGGCGGTGCTCAAGACAAATAGGAGCACCGTGACGCCGATATAGATCATGTCCTGCATGGCAGCACGATGGGCCGCCCAGGGTGGGCTGGATAATCAAAATGATAGTGGAGGACGTTAAGAATTTATTAAAGCGCGGGCGGGCTTTGCGCTTGCTGACGGTGGACAACACCGCACAATGCGCCGCATTCATGAGGCTCAAACATAAAATCTCCGGCAGCCTGCTAGCGGTCGTAGGTTTTATGCTGTCGCCGTTGTCGTGGTGGAATGATGCGGTGGTGAACCTGCCGTTGGCCGTGGCGTTTGCCTGGCTCGTGAGTTTGCCGGTGGTCAAGCCGTGGAAGGAAACGGTTTTCGACGTGGCGGTGATCCTCGGTTACTGGCTGACCAACGTGCTTGGCCTGGTGCTGATGCACAAAGGGGCCGGACAATTGTTGAGCCGGGAGGCTGCGCGTGGCAGTTTGAAGAAGGACCTGATAGTTTCGCTGGCTTACACCGCGGCAATTGTCTGGTTAATAAAGTTCGGAGTGCTCAAGCCGGTTTAGGCATATCTGCGGGCGCTTGGCGACCCGATCTATCGCCGTCAATTCGGGGATGTTGACTGGCGAGAGATTACCCAGCGGGCGACCACGTCGTACAGTGAGCGGATCTGTGGTTCGGAGGAATCAGCCATTTGCAGCAAGGCGCCTCCGCCTTCGTAGTAAGCCGCCGTACTGTTGGTCCGCACGCCATTCCGCTCAAACGCCTGTAGGTAGGCGTGGAGGCGTGGCCGGAATACGTCCGCCGACTTTATCGCCCGGCCGTCGCATTCGAATTCCATGCCTAATCCGTTCGCGCGCGCGAAGGCGCACGCCGCGTCCAGTCGGCTGTCGGATACTTCCGGATGGAAGAAGTGATTCGGTTGCTGATACGCGGCATCAAAACCGAGCTGGCGCCAATTTTTGGCGCCGGTTGCCTGCCAATAGGGAATCCAGAAGAACTGTTTCTTGCAGGTGTGGATGACGGTCTGAAGTTGAGGCAGGAGGGCATTGGCGCCGCCGGAAGTTTCCGCAATCCAGTAGAAGCCGGCGAGTTCGAGGTGTTTGGGAGCAAACATCCGCCAGCGTTCGAGCGCGGTCTGAATGTGCCAGGTGCAGGCGGCAACGCGGTCCGGCTCAGAATCGAAGTCGAGTGCCCGGCCATTCAGTTCGCCCCAGTCCTTCTGTCCGCGGATTGGCTCGGGCAGGGAAAGCACCACTTGACGGAGCCGAGGCGGGGGACCAATGCGTTTGGCGGTGGCGGCAATGGTCTGTTCCAAGGCATCCAGGGCGACACCCTTTTCAAAGTTCCGATCCAGTAGCCAGAGCCAGTCCTCCTTCCGCGCGGGCTGTTTCTTGTAGCCGTTTGCGTATTGGCGACCACGACCGTCAATAAACTCTATGAACAAAAAGCCGTCGAAGAGCCAGGTTTCGGACTGCGCATCACGGGGGCGATAGCTGACGTAAGGGGCGAGTTGCGCCGGAGTCCAGGGCGGACGATGCGCGCCGCCTTGATAGACCAGCACCAAGTCGCGGATGCCGCGGGCAGCGGGTGAAATTAAGGGCAGGTAGCCCGAAGGGACCGCGTTGGAGTCTTCCCCCTGAACTGGCGAAGCAGTAGTTCCCAAGTGGAGCATTAACAGCCCGGCAACAACGCGACGTAAGGCAGTCACGTTAAACTGAAGCAGGCGGCGGATCGTTTATTCAAACGACCATCGTGCGGGAGCGCCGTCAGTTTCGCAGGCGGAAGAATCTCGAACCGGTGAGGTCGGTGTTGGTGAACGGGCCGAAAACGACCGGGCCGGGCAAATCGGTGAACGGCCCGGCGGCGTTGGTGGCAGATTGGAGGAAGAAGACGCCGTCCCAGTTCAGCAAGATTTGGGAAGGGTGGTCGCGATTCACGGTAAGCGCGCCGGGACTTCCAACCGTCAAAATCGCGTTGGAACTGATTGCGAAGGGCGGTTGGAAACCTTGGTAATTACAACACTTATTGCTGACGACCAAGGAGTAGATGCCTGCTTGCGCGACTTGAACGTTCGTGAGTTGCAAAACGTTGGTCATGGGAAATCCGAGGCTGACGTCTTGAGATGGAAGCAAGGTCAATATCCCTCCCGCATTAGCAAGCTGTGGGAACGCAAACCTGTTGGTTGCGGTATTCGCGCTTGCCCAACCATTGACGATGTTTGAGCTGTTGAACTGCCAAGTGACGGGAGCATAGGCCAGACAGGCGCTTTCGGCCCGGAAGCTGACCGTTCCGCCGGGCGCCACCGTCGCATGTTGTGGTTGAACGTAGATGAGCGGCTTTACCCCGGTATCCATAATATTCTGGACCAGGCTGAAGCTGCGCAAATGGAGCAAATTGGGTGGCGGGTTTGTGCCCCCGCCGATTGCCGGCACGTTGAACGTTGGCGACTTGCCAATTCGTATTCCCCATTGATGGAGGGCTGCGAGCCAGGTGGAAACCGACTCCCCGCCGGAAGACTGTGTTTCCCAGACCCGCAACTGCACCGTCGCCGCCGGGCAATCCACGGGAATGTTCGTGAGAATCGCCGTCCCGCCCGGCACCAGACCGGCCGCTCCACCGGTGCGGAAGGTTCTCGTCTCGGATGCCAACGCCAGCGCGCTCTCGGGTTGATCGGCCCCGGGCGCAGCCCAAAGTTGGGCCACAAAGTAAGGACCGCTGACCATTGCGCCGGAATAACTTTGTGTCCCTGCGGGAATCTGACTGGGCGTGTTCCCAAAGGTCGGCCAGAAAACGTACTTGGTGTCCGGCAGGTAAACCCGCGCGGAGAGCAGACCCGAAACCGTCAGGCTAAAATTAACCGTGCCCTGGCCGAAAGCTTTCGAAGCAACCAAGGCAAAACAGGCAGTTGCGGCGAGGACTCCCGACAGAATCAACCTTGAGACGAACTGTTTGGGGCGTTGTGAGCAATGGTTGCGGCAAGCTTTGCGAGTTGCGGCTCGACTGCTGTTCATGGGAGTGACAGGTTTGTACGCCAGCACGCTAAACCAGCCCTCGAAGATTTCAACTCGATTCAAGGATCAGCCAATGAATGCCGCATGCACGGCTTTCATCGACTGTTCGCCTTTCGCGAGATCAATGACCACCGAGATTTTGATCTCGCTCGTCGAGATCATGTCAATGTTCACGCCTTTTTTCGCCAGTGTTTCAAACATCTTCCCGGCGACCCCGGTGTGTGATTTCATGCCCACGCCCACGATCGAGAGCTTGCCGATGCCTTCGTTGGCGATCACGTCTTTGTAACCGATCTCCGACTTCAGACTCTCAATCACCTTGCGGGCCTTGAGCAAATCCGGTTTATCCACGGTGAAGGAAAGATCAGTGGCCGGCGTGCCGCTGCCGTGGCTGATGTTCTGGACGATCATGTCCACATTCACCGTCGCGTCGCCGATGGCCTTGAAGATGCGCGCGGCCACGCCAGGCTTGTCGGGCACGGCCACGAGCGTGACCTTGGCCTGATTCTTGTCGAGCGAGACGCCGCGCACGACGACGCCTTCCATGCTTTTCGTTTCTTCTTTCACAATCGTTCCGGGGTTGTCATTCAGGCTGGAGCGCACTTCGAAGACGACTCCAAATTTCTTTGCAAACTCAACCGAGCGACTCTGCATCACCTTCGCGCCGAGGCTGGCGAGTTCCAACATTTCGTCGTAGGAAATCTCGGTGAGTTTCTTCGCGCCAGGCACAATGCGCGGATCGGCCGTGTAAACTCCATCCACGTCCGTGTAAATCTGGCAGAGGTCGGCCTTCAGCGCCGCCGCGAGCGCAATGGCCGTCAAATCCGATCCGCCGCGACCCAAGGTGGTGATTTGGCCTTCGCTGGTTTCGCCTTGGAAACCCGCTACGATCACTACCTTGCCCGCCTTGAGATGCTCGCGGACTTTATTCGGCGTGATGTTGTGGATCTTCGCCTTCGTGTGAACGCCGTCGGTCACAATACCCGCCTGCGCGCCCGTGAGCGAAACCGCCGGCACATTGAGCGCGTGGAGCGCAATGGCGGTCAGGGCGATGGTCTGTTGTTCGCCGGTGGCCAGCAGCATGTCCATCTCGCGTTCACTGGGCAGCGGAACAATGTCCTTGGCCAGTTTGATCAAGCCATCGGTCACACCGCTCATGGCTGAGACGACCACGACGATCTGATCGCCGCGCTGGCGATATTCCGCCACGCGCCGCGCGACGTTCTTGATGCGATCGGTGTTGCCGACCGAAGTGCCACCATATTTCTGAACAATCAACGCCATAAAAAATGGAGGCAAAACCTAGCCAGCGCTGCGCAGTTTGGAAAGAAGGGATTTTGCCGGACCCAGGTTGGGGCGGCGTTCGAGCGCTATGCGACGAGAGGCTCAGCCCTATTGATTGTAAGTACTTGTGATCGTGCCCACCAAGTAGTTGTCGCTGGTCGCGCCGTCGTCGTAGCGGTCCAGCACCACATGCGTCGTATGACCGGACGCGGTGTTGGAGGTGTCGCCGAACGAAATGTCGTAGTGGACGATCTTTAGGGAATCACTGAACACCGCTAAAGAGCCGGGAAGGAACGGGTTGTTTATGGTCGTCCGGAAAACGACCTGCGTTCCGTTGGTGCTCACCCCGATGCAGTTGACGACCTGTCGGGATACGGCGGCAGGATAACTAAGCCGCAAACCGGCCACGCTGCCGTCGCGCTCCAGCGTCAGCCGGTCGGTTCGGGCCAACACACTTCCCGCGGTTGTGCTTGTGCTTCGAACCCGACGGATCACCAGTCCGTCCGAGCCCGCCGGATACCCTGGTGCCGCCGCGCCCGTCTCGCTGCCGGAGCGGATCGCGCCAGTGGTGTGAATCGCGCCGGCAACATCCAGCGCCACCGTGGGATTACGCTTGCCGATGCCCACGTTACCAGTTTGCGTGATACTCAGCCGGTTCGTGCCGTAGGTGTAGAAGTCGAGGCCGTACTGGTTTCCCCCCGCAGTGCGCTTGGAGGAAATGCCTTCGCCGCTGAAGCTGCCAAAGGTGAGGCCTGGCAGCAGCGCGCCGGCGTTCGCGCTGTCTGGATCGATCATCACGTTTCCGTCGTTCCGCCAGCGCAAGGCCAGCACCTGATTGCCGC
>WBZT01000593.1_pt2 | contig 24241 bp, 14 predicted proteins | sample 5204241 | NCBI WGS metagenome assembly WBZT01 (sample SAMN12344358, study PRJNA552823) | activated sludge metagenome | biome: Activated sludge suspended growth; feature: Nitrification reactor; material: Wastewater; isolation source: activated sludge from nitrification reactor of wastewater... | reverse complement strand
GCGCCGGCGACGCGCGGCGCGAGGGCGAACGCTATACGTTCGAGCCCAACGACCTGACCCTGCGACGCAGCCTGGAGCGCTGTTTCGACACGCTGCTGCAGCAACTGATGCAGCGCGGTGCGTTCTCCGGCGCCAGGGCCAGCGACTCGTACCTGCTGCGCACCGCCAGCGGGGTCCGTGCCAGCGAAGAAATCGAACGCGGCGAGTGCAGCCTGGAAATCCGCGTCGCCCCCTCGCGGCCTTTGCGCTTCCTGACGCTGCGTGTTCTGCGTAGCGGCGAGCAAATGATTCTCGAGGAGAGGTAAGCCGATGGTCGGCCCCGCAAGCACGGACAATGGCGAACAGGAGCGCCGCAAATGGCAACCGTTCCCGGCGTTCAATTTCCTGGTCGAAATCGTTCCCGACGGCGCCAGCAAGCCACTTGCCGGCGGTGCTTTCTCGGACTGCGACGGCATCGAAATCTCCCAGGAAGTGAAGACGCTGCGCGAAGGCGGCAACCCCAACCGGGTGCATCGGCTGGCCGGGCCGGTGAGCTTTGGCCAACTGACGCTGAAGCGCGGCGTCACGCATGGCTTCGAGCTGTGGCAGTGGTTTTCGGACAGCCTCGCCAACCCCGCCCTGCGCGCCGGCGTGACGATCAGCGTGCTGCGTCACGACCGCAGCGAATGGGGCCGCTTCATCCTCAGCCGCTGCCTGCCGATCAAGCTCAAGGCGCCGACGCTCAACGCGCGCGAAGGCAGCGTCGCCGTTGAGGAAATGCAGCTCGCCTACGAAACGTTCCGCTGGGAGGACAAGAGCGATGCCTGAACTGGACGTGCAGCACGCCCGCCTGATCGAGCTGCAGGACGATCTGAGCGACGTCAAATCCGGTGGCAAGGTGGTCGAGGTGCAGTTCAACCCCGAGTCGCTCAAGCTCACCTACGCGAACCAGATCCAGACGCAGCCGAATGGCTCGTCCAATTCGCGTCCGCCCACCGGCAATCAGTCGCAGGGCACACCGGCACGCCAGTTCGTCGGCGCGGGAACGACCAAGCTGGCGGTGCAGTTGTGGTTCGACGTCAGCGCGGCCACTGCCGCGCCGTTCATGGTCGACGACGTCCGCAGAATCACCGCACAGGTGCTGTATTTCATGAAGCCGAAGCCGGCTGCGGCTGGCGCCAGGGACGCGGCGCAGCGGACACCGCCCGGCGTGCGCTTCGCCTGGGGAAGCTTCCTGTTCGACGGCATCGTCGAATCGGTCGAGGAGAACGTCGAGTTCTTCTCCAATACCGGCAAGGCCCTGCGCGCCAGCATGACGCTCAATCTGATCCAGCAGGACATTCTGGTCCCCGACTTCAGCAGGCAGGGGGACGGCAAGGTGCCGGGCACGCGCCCGCTCTGGCCGGCGAGCTCGGGACAGTCGCTGCAGCAGAAGAGCCCGGCGCAGGCAGGGGGCGCAAGCGGAGCTTCGCCTGCCGGCAGCGGCGCCGGACTCGGTGCGAGTCTGAGCGCGGGTTTCAGTGCCGGCGTCGGCATCGGCAGCAGCGGCCTGAGCGCCGGCGTCAGCGCCGGAATCGGTCCGGGCGGCACGACCCCGGCCGGCGGTGCCGCTTTCCAGACCGGTGGCTGGCAGCAGGTGGCTCTGGCCAACGGCATCGAGAACCCGCGCGCCTTGGCGCCGGGCCAACTGATCGACCTGAGCGCAAGCAAGCCGCGTATCGTCACTGCCTGAGGAGCCGAGCATGGGAGTCGTCATCCAGGAATTCGAAGTCTCTCCCGCCGCCGCCCCGGCGCCGGCCGCACCCGCCCCGACGCCCGAGGCCGGCGCGGCGAACCGGCAACCGAATCCGCATCCGGCCGACGCGCAGCGGCTCGCCGTCGAGCGCCGCGAACGCGCGCTGCGCCTCTTCGCCCACTGAGATTCCGACCTCCAGCCGAAACAACGACGATGCCCGAAGTCTCCGTCCCCCTGCAGAGTTCACGCCCCGTCATCGAGATCGACGGCCAGTCTGCCGACGATCTGGCGGCTGCGCTGAACGAGCTCCGGATCGAGGAGCGCAGCGACGGACTCGCACACTGCGAACTGGCTTTCGGCAACTGGGGCCTGCGCAACGGGGTCAATGACTACACGCTGTTCACCCGCGACCGTCTCGAATTTGGCAAGCGGATCGAGATCAAGCTGACCGACCAGCGCATTTTTGCCGGCCGCATCATGGCCATCGCGGGACGCTTTCCGCATGGCGGCATCCCGGAAATCGTGGTGTTCGCCGATGACCGCCTGCAGGATCTCCGCATGCAGCGCCGCACCCGCTGCTTCGAGCAGCAGAGCGACGCCGACGTGGCGCGGACGATCGCCAGTGATCACGGCCTGCAGGCCGCGGTCGACCTGCCGGGACCGACGCACGCGGTGCTCGCCCAGGTCAACCAGAGCGACCTGGCCTTCCTGCGCGAGCGCGCTATCGCCGCTGGTGGCGAATTGTGGATCGAGAACGACACGCTCCACCTGGCGACGCGCCCGGCACGCGCCGGCGGCACACCGGTCGCGCTGGCCTACGGCAGCAACCTGCTCGGCTTCGAAGTTCGCGCGGATCTCGCCCTGCAGCGCAGCCGACTCACCGTCAGCGGCTGGAACCCGAAGGACAAGCAGGCCATCAAGGAATCCGCGGAAGCCGCCGTGCTCGGCAGCGAACTCGACGGCGGCGAGAGCGGCGTCGCCTTGGTCGCGCGTGCCCTCGGCGAACGTGCCGACACCGTCGCCCACCTCAACCCGTCCGACGCCAGCGAAGCGCGGGCCATCGCCGAAAGCTGGTTGCGCCAGATCGGTCGGCGTTTCGTCGTCGGACGGGGCAAGGCGTCGCCCGATGCGCGCATCCGGCCCGGTGCAAAGGTCGACCTGTCCGGCCTCGGACCGCTGTTCAATGGCAAGTACACGGTCTGCGAGGTCTGCCATCGCTTCGACCTCGTCGAGGGCGCGCGCAGCGAGTTCACCGTCGAGCGCCCGGCGATCGGCCGTCCCTGAAGGAACCCGCATGTTCGACGCCACCCCCGCCGAAGCCCTCTACAGCGGTCGCCTGCCGGCCGGCTGGGGCGGCCGCTGGTACGGCTGCTACCCGGCGACGGTGATCGACATCGTCGACCCCGACGGCGCCGGTCGGATCAAGGTCGCGCTGCCGTGGAGCCCGGACGGTGGCGGCGCCCGTTACGAGGCCTGGGCGCGCCTGGCCACGCTGTTTGCCGGCAACGACCGCGGGAGCTGGTTCCTGCCCGAAGTCGGCGACGAGATGCTGGTCGTCTTCGAAGGCGGCGACGTCCGCCGACCTTTCGTCGTCGGCGCGCTGTGGAACGGTCAGGACCAGCCGCCGACCAGCGCCGAGCAGCGCAACGTCAAGAAGATCATCAAGAGTCGCAACGGTGTCGTGATCACCATCGAAGACCAGGACGGGCAGGAAAAGCTCAAGCTGGAAACGCCGGGCGGCTGCTCGGTGACGCTCAAGGACGGACCCGGCTCGGTCGAAATCCAGGACAGCAACGGCAACAGCGTCAAGCTCGAATCCGCGGGCATCACGGTGACGGCCTCGGCGAAGGTCAGCGTCAATGCCAGCCAGGTGGAAGTATCGGCGGGAATGGTCTCGGTGAGCGCCGGCATGTCGCGTTTCTCGGGCGTCGTGCAGGCCGACACGGTGATCACCAACACGATCATCGCCGCCACCTACACGCCCGGCGCGGGGAACATCCTGTGAGCACCCGGCACGTCCTGCGCTGGGTCGGCGCCGAAGCCTTCGTCGCCCACGACATCCGTCCGGGGCCTGCACTGCTCCGCTTCGACGGCGACGACTTCATGGAGCGGATGCTGGCGACGCTCGCCGACCGACCGCAGGATCTGCCCGATCTGGTCGCCAAGAGCGAGAGCTGGCAAAAACTCGGCCCGGCGACGCCAACACCGCCGTCGCTGCAAGCGACCGAGAAACCCTATTCGCGGCCGGCGCGTGCCTTGGTCCGCGCGCGCGAATTGCTCGGCTTCAAGCGCCGTGATCCGAAGAACGCAGCACAAAGCCCCTTGAGCGACCGGCAGGCGCTGCTCGCGGCAGTGAAGCCGACGGCCAAACCGCTCAAGCTCTTCCAGCCGGTACACAAGCGCTACTATCTGGCAGCCGCACATCTCGTCTGCGAACTGCCCGGCCTGCCGCCGCGCGTCACCGCTGCCGGCGACAAGAGCGGCTTCGTCATCCGCCGGCTGGTCGGCAGCGGCGCGCGCGAGCACGGCTTCGTCAAGGACGCCGACGGACAGGCCGCCTGGGTCGACGCCGGCGACCATCCCGAGGCCGACACGGTAGCGGGAGAAGAACTGCTGCCGGTCTTCCCGATGAGCTACACACCGCCCGGCGGGCCCGCGCGCAATCTGCTCGCCGGCCTGATCCCGGTGGCCCGCCACGACGATTACCGCTTTGCCCGCCGCCAGGGATCTGCGCCACCACCCGGTCGCAGCGGCGAGTGGTCGGCGGTCGACGACGTCAAGGCGCTGGCGCGCATGAAGGTCATCGCTCCCTGGCAGGGTTTGATCGAACGCGCCTACCAGAGCGGCGGCACGAGCCAGGGTCTGACCAGAAATACGCCCTGGGACGGCAAGACGCCACCCACCGCCGCCACCGGCGCCAACCTGCAGGCGCTCAACAACCAGCTCGTCGAAGCTTCCTGGCGCCAACTGCAGGAGATTCGCGAATTCCTGCTGGCCACGTTCAAGGACCTCAAGGCAGCGATGCTCGCCTCGGGCCAGACCGGGCGCAGCGACCGCCCGGCGCTGCAGGCGCTGCTCGACCTTCTGGGTCAGCCCACCTGGAGCGCGCCCGCTGCCGGAACACCGGCGGACGACCAGCCGCAACTCAGCGCCGACGTGCTCGGTTTGGCCGACCCCTATAAGTACGCCTCGTTGCTCGCCGCGCTTTCTGCCATCGACGACACCACCTCGGCAACTCTCGACGGCATGAACAACGCTTTCCCGCAGGGAGTCGACTGGCCCGGCTGGGCGTTCCCTCTCGCCGTGCTGCTCGGCGGCTCGGACAATGACAGCGAGCTCGACGCGCGCGGCAACGTCGTGCTGAAACCCGTCCCGCGCATCGGCGGACCGTTCCGTTCGTGGCCCGGCTTCGTCTCCGGCCCGGCGACCGAAGGTCATCAGGACGCTGACAACCGCCGCCTCGAACTCCTGTACGACAGGCTCGCCGCCGCCATCGTCGAAGCGGACAAGACCGCTGCACTCAATGCCAGCGCCCAGGCGCCGGTGGCTGCACGTCTGGCCAGCGAACTCGAAGCCAGCCTAAAGGACGACCCCGGCCCGCCGCGCTACGTCGTGCGCTTCGTGCACCGCCGCTGCGACTGCGGCCCGCTGCATCCACCGGTCATTTCTGCGCCGTCGGAGGCCTTCGAGCTGGCCGGCTTCTTCGATCCCGAGGCGCCGCTGCGGCCGATCCGCATCGCGCTGCCTTTCGACACCACTCCCGGCGGCCTGCGCAAGTTCGGCAAGAACAGCGCCTTCATCCTGTCCGACGTCCTCTGCGGCCAGATGAAGCGCGTGCGGCGGCTCGGTTTCGCCGACCTCGTGCTGTCGGTCCTGCCCTGGCCTTTCCACAAGGACCTCGACGTCGGCGCCATGGGCCCCTGTGGCGGTAGCGACGTCAACGCCCGTTTCGGCACGATCTGCTCGCTGTCGATCCCGATCATCACCATCGTCGCCTTCATCCTGCTGATCGTCATCGCGACGCTGCTCGACCTGATTTTCCGCTGGCTGCCCTTCCTGATCGCCTGCTTCCCGGTGCCGGGATTGAAAGGAAAAGACAAATGAACGAAGCCGATCTCTACGGACGCGGCCTCGCCTTCCCGATTCGTGTCGGCAGCGATGGGCGGCTGGCCTGGTCGGCCGGCGAAGCCAACGTGCGCGAGTCGCTGCGGCTGGTATTGCTCACCGGGCAGGGCGAACGTCTGCGCCGACCCGACTTCGGTGCCGGCCTCGAGCGCTTCCTGTTCGAACCGAATACCCCCGCCACCTGGCGCGCCATCGAGGAACGCATCCGCAAGAGCCTCGAACGCTGGGAAACGCGCCTGCGCGTGGAGAGCGTCGAGGTGGCAGCCGATCCGGACAATCCCGAAGCCGCACTCGCCACCCTTGCCTTCACCCTGATCGCCAGCGGCGAAGCCGGACGCAGCACGCTGACCATTCCCGTGCAGGGACGCTAGGAGTCCGCCATGCCGATCAACCTGCCTGCCATCGACGACCGCAACTACGAGCAACTCGTCCGCGATGCGCTCGCCCGCGTTTCGATCCACACCCCGGAATGGACGCACACCGGCCCATCCGACCCCGGCGTCACGCTCGTCGAGCTGTTCGCCTTCATGGCCGAAAGCCTGCTCTATCGGGCCAACCTGATTCCCGAACGCAATCGCCTCAAGTTCCTGCAGCTCCTTGGCGTGCCGTTGCTGCCGGCAGCCTCGGCGCACGGTCTGGTGCAATTGCGCAATGAAGCCGGCGCCCGCCTGAACGTCACCCTGCCGTCCGGGCTGACCTTCTTCGCCGGAGCCCTTCCTTTCGTCAGCGACAGCGGCCTCGACGTTCCGCCGATCGAAGGACTGGCAGTGTTCAAACGCACACTCAACAGCCCCGACAGCGCGCTGGTCGATTACTACCGGCAGCTCTACGAAGCGACCGGTCGCGACTTCGACGCGCTGGCGCAGGACGCGAGCACTGCCACCGGCACACCGGTCGACCCGGTTCTCTACGAAACCGTCGCCCTCGACGATCTGCCGGCAGCCCTCGACGTCGGCGCCGATGCCGTCGATGGGGCTCTCTGGCTGGCGCTCCTCGCACCACCCAAGGCGGGCGAAAGCGAACGCGCTGCGGTGCGCGCACAACTCGCCGGGCGCACGCTGTCGATCGGCCTCGTGCCGGAACGCAGCGACCCCGCCGCACGCCTCATTGCCGGCAGCCCGGCGACGCCGCCGCCGGCGTTCAGCGTCTGGATTCCCAATCCCGCGGCCAGTGGTACCCACTACTCGCGTCTCGATTCGGTGGCACCCGCAGGCTTCCCTGATCGCCCTGGCATCCTCCAGGTGACGCTCCCGAAAGCCGTCGAAGCCTTGGTCACCTGGTCCGACGACGAACCGCTCGAAGCCGGCGTCGGCGACCGCCCGCCGGTGCTCAACGACGACCAGATCAGCCAGCGCCTGCTGACCTGGTTGCGCGTCGACGGCCTCGCCGGTGCCGGCGTGCAACTGCGCTGGGCCGGAGTGCATTGCGTGCCGGTCACCCAGCGCAGCCGCATCGCACGCGAACTGCTCGCTCCCGGCGATGGCGAAGCCGACCAGCGCCGCACGCTGAGCCACGGGCAGGTGCTCGCCGACTCGATCGTCGTCGCGGTGCAGGGCCAGCGCTGGGATCTCACCGACGAACTCGAGGCCGCACCTGCCGAAGGACGCCCGGGTTCGACGGTATTTGCGCTCGACGCCGAAGCCGGCATCCTGCGCTTCGGCGACGGCGTGCGCGGCGCCCGCCCCGCTCTCGGTGCGGAAATCGCGGTCGCCTTCGACTGGTCGGCCGGTGCCGCCGGCAACGTTGCCGCTGGTGCGATCAAGCTCGGCCCCGATCTGCCGCCGGGTTTCAAGCTTGCCAATCCGCTGCCGTGCACCGGCGGCACCGACGCCGAGCAGGCGGGCGACGCGGAAAAGCGCATCCCGCTGGTGCTGCGCCATCGCGACCGGGCGGTCAGCGCCGACGATTTCGTCGAAGTGCTCAAGGCAGCTCCCGGCGCCGACGTCGGCCGCGTCGAGGTGCTCGCCGCCTGGCACCCGGAACTGTCACCGGCCTTGCCTGGCGACCAGCCCGGCGTGGTCACCGCGATGGTCATTCCCCGCCTCGACCCGCAACACCCGGATACCCCGCGCCCCGACGCCAACTTCATCGATGCGCTGTGCAAGTACCTTGCACCGCGCCGGCTGGTGACCTGCGAAGTGCTGCTGCGCGCGCCGATCTATACGGGGGTGTGGATCAGCGTCGGCATCGAGATCGTCGCCGGCCAGGCGGTCGCCACCGTCCGCGAACGCGTGCGTGCGGCTCTCGCCTTTCACCTTGCGCCGCTGCCACCGGCAGTCACCGGCGCGCCTGTACCGACGATTCCAGGCCTGGAAAACGGCTGGCCGCTGTTCCGAGCGGTCGGCGCGCTCGAACTGGCGACCGTCGTGGCACGCAGCGAAGGCGTCGCGGGAGTGACCGGGCTGTTGCTCGGCGACGCCGGCGGCAGTCGCCGCGACAGCGTTGCCATGCAGGGTCTGCAACTGCCTTACATCGCCGGCCTCGCAGTGAGCCTCGGCGACCCGGTGCCGCTCGACGAACTGATCGGGCGCGGCAGCGGTGCACAGGGCGATGGCGAAAGCGGTGGTGCCGGCGGCAGCGGCCGGCGCCGGATGCCGGTGCCGCAGGTTCCGCAGGAGTGCTGAAATGGATGCCAACGGCAGCCGCTACCACGCGCTGGTAAGCGAAGGCGACTGGACCGGCTGCCTGCCGGCGACTGACGGCGACCCCCGCTTCGTCTGGCGCAACGGTGCGCTGGTGCTCAGGCCTCTCCTTTTCGAATTCAGGTCAGGCGTCGGCACGAACGCCCCGCTCACCGAAGAGAGCGGCCGCGAAGGCGTTTTTGACGCCTACGGCAATCTCTATTCGCTCGCTCCCGACCACCACAGCGTGCGCATTCGTTCCGCCGGCAGCGGCGTGCACAGCGACTTCTGGCCGGTGAGCGGCGCCACGGCCGGCGAACCTGCGCATGATGCCGTCGGCGAGATCGAGGGTTACCGCGGCGGCGAACGCACCCCGCCGGCCGGATTTTTCCAGCCGGCGACGCCCGCCAGCAGCGTGCCGGGCCTGCCGCGACTCGACGCGATCACGGTGAGTCGCGGCCACTATCTCATCGCTGCTTCGCAGGAAGCCGGCGGGCTGTTGATTTTCGATCTCTACGGCGCCGGCCCGCCCCTTTTCCAGACTTGGCCGGCAATCGCCGAGATGCCCGCCGAGGCATTGGTCGCACTCGACGATGGCGGCGTCGGAGCCTTGCTTGCCAATCGACTGCTGCGTACCGGCCCGGATCTGAAGCCGCGCGTTCCCCGCCACGAGCAGCCGCCGGTTTTCGCGCCGCCGCCGCTGCCGGTCGAAGCCGTCGCCACCGCTGGCGGTGAACCCTGCGAACTCGATCTCGGCCCGGCCTTGCCTGCGGGCGCGCAGGTCGGTGCCGTCGCAGTATTGCCCGGCGGCCGCCTGCTGGTACTCAGCCAGCTTCCCGGCCAAGCGGGCAGCGCCTGGCTCGGCGCAATCGGCCTGGACGGCAAACCGATCCCGGTGATCGCCGGCCAACCGGTGGTGGCGAACCTGCCGCTCGCGATCGACCCCGGCGGCGACGCCGGCGTCGTCGCGCTCAATCCGCTGATCGGCGCGATTACCCTCGACCGTGTCACCCCGTCCCTGGCGACGCGCGCGCTGGCCATCGACTGGGGCAGGAGTGCGCAGGCAGCGAGCGAAGCGGCGGCCGACGCACCGTTCTCGGCAATCGTCGTCGATGCCGCCGGCGACCAGGCGTACCGACTCGCGGCAGGATGGCAGGATGGTGGCCTGATCGTCGCAATCGTTGGCGAGTACCTGCCGATGCGTCGCTACCGGGGGATGGGACTGGCCGCGCTGGCCGCCGGTGTCCGCCTGCACGCGTACCCGGATGCGCGCGTCTTCTACGCCAGCGAAGGCTACTGGGCGCCGCTCCTGGCGCTCGCGCAGCCCCGCTACCTGCGGGCAGCGACGCTGAGCTCGCCGATCTGGGACAGCGGCCTGCCCGGTTGCGTCTGGCATCGTCTGGCGATCGATCTGCGCCTGCCGCCGGGGACCGACGTCGCCGTCGAGACGCGGACTGCCGAGAGCGCCGAGGATCTGGCGCGGGCCGACTGGCGTGTCGAACCGACGCTGCTGCGTTCGGCGCGCGGCAGCGAGCTGCCTTGGCGCGATTCCGGCGACACCCCCGCCGGCACCTGGGAAGTCCTGCTGCAGGCCGCGCACGGCCGCTGGCTGCAGACTCGTCTGACGGTCACTGGCGACGGCCGCCAGACGCCGTCGCTCGCGGCACTGCGCGTCTGGTATCCGCGCTTTTCCTACGCCAACGAGTACCTGCCACCGGTTTTTCGCGCGGACACCGCCAGCGCCGATTTCCTCGACCGTCTGCTCGCCCTGTTCGAAGGCGAGTTCACCCGCTGGGAAGATCGCATCGCTGCCGTCCAATGGCTGTTCGACGCGCGCACCGCGCCCGCGGAAAGCCTCGAATGGCTGTCCGGCTGGCTGGGACTGGCATTCGACCCGGCCAACGACGAAGCGCGCAAGCGCCTCCTCATCCGCCACGCGATGAGCGTACACGCTCGCCGTGGGACGGTGCCGGGGCTGCTGCTCGGCGCCACCCTGGCGTGGGAGCGCAACGTCGACGAGAACTGGTTGCGCGATCCCGAAACGCTGGCCGAACGTCCGCACGGCCTGCGCCTGCAGGAGCTCTTCGGCCTGCTCGCGCCATTGCCGGCCACGGTCTGGCGTCCGCTCGACGGACGTGCGCTGCTGCTCGCGCCCGACCGGCTCGACGGCGACCCGTCGCTGCCCGATCCTGGCGAACTTGCGGCGCTCGACGTCAGCGGCGCCGCCGCGCTGGCCGCCGCGCAACCCGGACGGCGCGCGCAGCTGCAGCGCGCACTGGGTTTCGTTCCGCGCGCCGCGCTCGAAGAGGCCCGCCTGTGGGCGGCGTGGTGCGACGCCGCGGGTCACGACCCCGGCGCACGGCCGGCACAACCGACCGACGAACCAGCCGACACGATGGAATGGAGTTCCTATCTCGCCACCAGCCGCCCGTGCGCGCCGCTGCGTCAACGCTGGCAGGATTTTCTTGCTCGCCGCTGGCGCCGGGTATCGGCACTCAACGTCGCCTGGGGCAGCCGCTGGCGAAGCTTCGCGCAGATTCCGTCGCCGATCGTGCTGCCAGCGGCGGATGCTGCGCTGGCCGACTGGCATCGCTTCGAAGCGCAGGTGCTGCGCGGCTTGGCCAACGCCCATCGCTTCCGCATCGTCCTGCCACTGCCGAGCGGCGAACTCGATCTCGACGATCTGGCGCGTCGCCGCGCCTCGGTGCTGCGCGTCGTCGAGCGTGACAAACCGGCGCACACCACCGCCGAGGTACGTTTCGGTTTCGACCTCTTCCGCGTCGGCGAAGCCCGCTTGGGGCTCGATACCCGCCTCGAGGCCGGTCTCGCGCGTCGCCCCGAACTGGCCGCGCTGGCTTACGGCAGCGGCGCCTTCGATCCGGCCGTCCTCGGGCGCAGCGATCTCGGCGGTGCGCGACTGTCGCCCGCCCGTCCGCAACCGCCGGCCGACCGCGTCGGTCTGGATCGCGGCTGACACTCATGTCCGGTCGGAACGCTCCTCCGATGCCACTGACGCCACTTTTCCCCTAATTTCCCTATCCGGAGGCCATCATGACCTGCTGCAGCGGCTCCACCTTCGCCCCCGCTCCCGACGCAGCGCTCGACCCGAGCAAGCGCGTCAATTTCACTTTCGGCATGGTGCTCGGCGTCGACGATTTCCGTCAGGAGCACCTGTACCTGGCCACCCGCGACGAGCGCGGGTTGCGCGAGACGATCGGTTACGGGGTGATCAGTGGCCTCGAGGTGAAGACCGACCCGCCACCGCCGTCCGCCGCCAGCAAAGTCGAAGTTCGGGTCACTCCCGGTCTGGCGCTGCTGCCCGACGGCAAGCTGGTCGCCGTCACGGTCGATCAGTGCGCATCACTCGGCGACTGGCTGTCCGGGCCGGACAAGCGCAACGACAGCGGCGATCACAGTGTCTACGTCGTCCTGCGTTATGCCGAAACCGCCGGCACGCCGGTACCCATCCCGGGCGAACCATGCCGCGACGAAAGTGCGCTGCAGGCCGACTCGCGCATCGCCGACAGCTTCACCCTCGATTTCTCCTGGACGCCGCCGGCGAGCCGCGAAGACGACGCGCTGCGCAGCTTCGTCGCCTGGTTGCGCAGGATCGAGGTACAGGCACATCCCTCTCCTGCTCCCGACCTGGGAGCGTTCCAGGCAGCGGTGGAACAGGCGGTCGCGCAGGCGATCCAGGCCGGCTGGCCAGCCAACGGCAACCCCCCGCTGGCCGAAACACCGGCGCCGGCAGCGACGCTGTACCAGAACCTGGTGATTCCCTACGACCACTATGCGGAATTCGTCAGCGCCGCCTTCGACGTCTGGATTCGCCGTCTGCGTGCTCTCTACCTCGCCAAGCACGGCCCGGTCCCGCCGGCCGAGGACGGTGCCGAAAACGGGCTGCTGCTCGGTACGATCGATTGCAAGCTCACCGCCGGCGCGCTGTCGTCCCTCGCAGGCGTGCGCCTGCTCGGCCGCCCGCAACTGGCACATCAGCGCCTGTTGCAGGAGTGGTTGTTGACCAAGGCCGACGATGCACCGCGCAATGCCCACTATGTGCTCGGCAACAGCGACCCGCGACTGCCGGACGCGCAGGATCTGCACGCGGCTTTCGCCGGCGCAGCGCGCAGGATGGCAAAGGTCGAAATCTCGGGGAGTGACGGGGTCTTGCAACCGGCGCTGATCTGGCCGGGTAACGAGGCTGGCGCCGACTACTATGGTCCCGACATGGACACTCCGATCCCGGTTGCGGACGGTGGCACCGGTCAGAGCGCCGGACCGCAGCCCGGACAGCTGTTGGTCGGAGCGCCCGAGAGCGTCCCGCCGACGTTCACCCTCGGCTGGCTGACCGGCGCGACGCACGGCGAAGGCGACGCACAGGTCGCCAATATCAACGTCGACGTGAACACGGCCGCCCCGAACATCCTGCTCGATACCGTCCAGAACATCGACCCCGATGCCTCTCCGAGCTTTGCGGGTCTGACGGTAAGCGGCACCCTCACCGCCGGCGCGCTGGAAGTCAGCGGCCCGGCGACGGTGACCGGCGCATTTACTGCCAACGGCGGCGTCACTGCCAGCGGATTGAACGTCGCCCCCCTCGCCTCGGCGGTGATCGGCAGCAATGCTGCCGGCGATTTTGTCAAGGCTGTCCGCTGGGACGGCGTCGAAGCCAATGTCGGCAACGAGGCGACCTATTACTACGCACCCGGACAGGGACAACCGGTGCGCATCGAAGACGGCGGCACCGGACTCTCGGCACGGCCGCAGCCGCTGCAGATGCTGGTCGGCCGCAACGACGACGCGCCGCCGGAATACGTGCTGGCGAACCTGGTGGCGGGCAGGAATGTCACCTTGTCGCTGCAGCGTGTCGTCCTTCCGTCGCCGATCGATGGCCCGGCGCGGCCTGGCCCCGTCGACCTGCCGTCGCCTGTCGACATTCCGACACGACCCGACCGTGTCGACCAGCCGTCGCCGATCGAACTTCCGATGCGGCGACTGGGATGGAATCTGACGATCGAGGCTGCCGGCAGCGACATAACGCTTCCCCTGGCCCCGGCGCAAGGCGGCACCGGTCAGGTGGGGACGCCGCAGAATGGCCAGATTCTGGTTGGCAACGATGGCGGCAGCTTTGCCATCGGCGACGTCATCGCCGCCAATGGCGGACGCAACCTCAACGTCAACGCCAGTGCCGGCGGCATCACGCTCGACACCGTGCAAGATCTGAACCCGGAGGCCATCCCCACCTTCGCCGACCTGCGTCTGACGAAGTTCCCTGCCACCCCTGCCACCCACACCCTCGGGTGGAACAGCGAAACCAGCGAAGTCGTCCTTGGCGGAGCCAGCGCCGGAAGGAAAGTGCTGCTGCTCAAGAGCGCGCAGGAATTCCCGCAAACACAGGAAGATCTGAAAGCCCTGGGTAGCAACGACCTGGTTCTGGTGTACCTGGGCGACGCGCAGGCGCAGGTGGCCCTGCCGCCACCGCTGTTCGATGGCCAGGAACTGGTGATCAAGGTTGGGCCCAAGGCGCCACCCGTCCTGCTCGCCGACAAGGGGACCGTGGACCAGGGCGCCATCGGCCTGGAAGCGGGACGTTCGCTGATCCTGATCGGCGCCGTCAGACTCAAGCTGTGGCTGGTCATTGGAAGGAGCTGAGCATGACCGAGAGCGCGATCTCCCTCAATCAGCCGGTGGCCGCCAGCGGCGCAGCGCGCACCTTCTTCTTCAACGGTCGCCTGCTCTCCGCCGAGGATCTCCGGCGAGAGCAGGCGCTGCGCGAAAACGGCCAGAGCCAGTTGGCACGCCTGATCGGCTGCGGCATCGCCACCGGCCTGGAGGTCAGCGGCGACTTCGGCAGCAGCGCTCTGTCGATTGGCGCCGGCCTGGGCGTCACTCCCTCGGGACTGGTGATCGACATCGACGCCGTCGATCTCGATCTCGCCGGCAGCTCCGGCAGCGCCCGCAGCAGCGCTTTTGCCACCTGCGCCGCGGCCATGGCCAACCTTGCGAGCCCTGCCGCCGGCGTGTATCTGCTGGTGCTGACACCGACCTGGATCGGCAATGGCCGCGCCGCGACGCTGCTCGGCGAAGTCGGTGCATGCAACCGCAACGTCGAACAGCCGGCGGTGCGGGCCCGCCTGCTCGCCGTCAGTGCGCCGCAGGGCGCCACCGACAGGACGGCGCGCAACCTGGTCGCACACGCCCTGCTGGCGCCCGACGATCCGGCCGCAGTGCTCAGCCACGCGGCGGCGGCGGAAGTGCCCAGCGGAGCGCTGCGCTTGATCGGCTGGTGGCCGGCCAGCAGCGTGCCGACGCTCAGCGCCGACGACCTGCCGCTCGCTCTCCTGCGCATCGACCAGAACGCAGACGTGGTCTGGCTCGATGGCGCCGCCGCACGCCGCCGCATCGCGCCACCGCCGGGATTCGCCGGCGACACCTTCTGGCGCAATTCGCACGCCCTTGAGATGGAAGCTTTCGCTCGCCAGTTCGTCGATCAGCTTGCCGACGAGGCGGCGCTCCCGAAGAAAGATCGGAACGCAGCCGGCGCCGCGGCCTTTGTCGCGCTGCCACCGCTGGCGCTGCTGAACAAGGCGCAATTCGACCTTCTCGTCGCCTTCTTCGCAACTTCGCTTGCCCTGCCCAAGGAGCCGTTCACCGTCGATCGCGGCGAATTCGTGCAAGCCCTGCGCGAGGGGCTGGACGACGCCACCGGCTCGCTCGCCGGCGCTTCGGCGGCAGTGCTGCACATGCGCGGCAGCGATCGCTATCTGTTCCGCCTGCGCTACCGGCACAGGACGACGATCGTCGAGACGCTCGGTGACGAGCGCTCGTCGAAACGGCTCGCCAGCCTCGCCGGTCATACCCTGCACGACAAGAGCGCCGACGCCACGAAACGTTCGCTCGCCGCGTCGGTGCTGACCCAGGCCCCGAACCGGACCCGGCGGGCGCCGAAGGGCTGACCGGAAACGCTGCCAGTCGCACGATGAACGCTCCTCCCGCGCTCGCCATCGCCCGTTTGCGTGGCCACGCAGCGCTGCGCGAACCGATCATCGCGCGACTGGCAGCAGAAGCGCTGGCGAGCGAAGTGGCCAGCGCTCTGCCGGCACTGCCGCCGCAATCGGTGCTGATGGTGCGTCGACTGGCGCTGGCCGTTCCCGGACTCGATCTGACACGCTTACCGGAGAGCAGGGTTCGCCAGGATACGGCGCGTGCCGCCCATGCGCTGCTCACCGACGCTTACCGGCGGGCAGCTCGCCCGGCTTGCGAAATGGTCTCCGGGCAGTGCGCCGCCGTTCTCTTCGGCGACGAGGCGGAGTTGCTCGCCTGCCTCGCACGGGATGCGCTGAGTGGCCGTCTTGACGCCTGGTGGTGGCGGACCTTGCTCGGCGAACGCTACCCTGACTGGAGCACCGCCTGGCGCGACCGACCCGCGGCCACGACGGCCGCCTTGCGCCTGCTCACGCGCGCCGGGCTTGCCGCCCGGACAACGGCCGAACTGCGCGCGAGGGGAGTGGAAATCGATCGCTTGCCGGACGCAGTGCCGCCCAACGACGCTTCCGAACGTTCCGACCGGCCCGCGGCGACGGGCGACGGCCGGCTGCCGATGCGGACCCAAGCCGCCGCACTCGGACGCCCGTCCGCAGATGGCGTCGTGCCGGAACGGCAAGGACCGCTTCCCGCGGCCCACGTGTCCGCCGACCTCCCGCTCGCTGCCCCCGCAGTCGTTGCACCGCGGACGCCGCTGTCGCCGAAAGCAGCAACCGAATTGCCGGGCGCCGGCCCGCCGGCGGTCGAGCCGGGCAGCGCCATCGTGACTCCGGCCCTGCTGCGGTCAGCAATCCCCTCCGCGGCATCGCCTGCATCCGTCGCACTGCCGCACGCCTCGCCCGCCCCCCGCGGCGACGCCCCGAGCCCGTCAGCGAACGCGCGCGCGGCGGCGGGCGACGCCGTCGCACCCCGGCCCGCGCCCGCCGACGACGGCTCCGCCAGCAGCCACCATTCGGCCACTCCCGTTCGGCCAGCGACGGCCAGCTGCGGTTCCCAGGAGGAGCCCCCGACCGCCGACGACACGGCGCTCGTGTCGACGGTCGGAACCACCGGTCGCGACCCGCCGTCCGTGGTCTGCGGAACGGCAGCAGCGGGAATGGGCCTCGCCGCCTCTCCTCCAGGCAGCGAAGAGAAATCGCGGCCTCGCCGACGACCGGCCGACCGCCTCGCCCGCGTTGTCGCCAAGATCGTTCCCGGCACCAAGGTGGCCGCTCGTCCACCCGACGAGTCCGACGACGAAGTCTCCGCCTTCCCGTTGGCCAGCGCTCCGCAGGCGATCAGCAGCGGCTACGGCCGCCTGCTCTTCCTGGTCAACCTGCTGCTCGACGACGGCCTTTACCCGGATTTCACGCGCCCCACCGAGCGCGGCTTCCCGGTGCCGATCTGGCGCCTGCTGGCCCTGCTCGGCAGCGCTCTGGCCGGACCGGCGCTACGCGGCGACGCAATCTGGGGACTGCTCGATCGTCTGGCCGCCGAACTGCCGACCGGTGACGACTGCGCTTTCGACCGCGTCTGGCCGATCCCTGCCGCTCCCGCCCGCGGACATTTTCGCCCGCCGAGCGAGCCGCATCGCCAGCACCTGCATCGGACACCGCGACGCGGCTTCGCGCGCTGGCTGGCGCGCTACCAGCTATCACTGCGCGCGCGCCTGGCGCAGTCGCTGGCGATTCCGCCGGCGCTGGTCGGCAACGCCCTGCGACAGCAGCGCGGAAATTCGCTGCTATGGGTTTCGGCGGCGGAGATCGTCGTCGTGCAAGCACTCGACGAGCACCCGGTCGCCTGGCGGCTCGCCGGTCTCGACCGCGACCCCGGCTATCTGCCGAGCGCCGGCCGCAAGCTCCGTTTTGTCTTCGATTGAGTGGCCCGACGCTGATGAAACCGAACGACCTCGAAGAGAACGGCAGCGACCGCGACGGCAGCACCGCCGAGGGTTTCCGCCCGCTGCTGCTGGCCGCCGCCTGGCGCATCGCCGCGACCGCCCGCGAGACGCTCGACGAGGAACTCGCCGAGCGTTTCGGCTTCCTCGACGATTACGCCGCGGCTTTCGAGGCACACCCGGATTCGTCCCCGCACCATCCGCTGGCGGCGCTGGCGGCGGTCGCCGGCTGGCCGGCCAGCACCCTCGAGGTCTGGCTCGCGCACGGCCTGATCGAGGAGGATGCGCGCTTCGGCCCGGTGTTCCAGGCGCTCGATTCCGACGCGGCAGCGAACCGTCCCAGTCTGGCACTGATGCAGTCGTGGTGGGGAACGCAGCCACGCGAAGGTTTGCGCCCGGCATTGCGCGCGCTGCTCGAACTCGGTCTGCTGCGTCCCTGTGTGGCGACCGCGACGCGCAGCGAGGCGCTGTACGAGGTCGAGGAGAACTGCTGGTCAGCGGCGCGCGGCGAGGCTCCGACCGAGCCACTGCCGGGTGTCCGCCTGCAGGCGCCGGAACTTGCGCCGCAACTCGACGAACTGGTGCTGCCGCCGGAGCTGTGTCGCGAGATCGAAGCGCTGACACCGCGTCTGGCCCGGCTCGGCGGCACGCTGATCGTGCGCGGACCCGAGCACAACGGCCGCGGCAGTCTGCTCGCCGCACTCGCGCGCCGGGAGGGACGGCAGATCCTGCTGATCGAGTGGCCGCTGCCGACGGGCGATGCGCCGCCTTGGCTGGGGGCCTTTGCCACCCTTGCCGAAGCGCGCCCGATCGTGCGCCTGCGCGTCACGCCGGGCGAACGTCAGCGCCTGCCGCGGCTGGCCGGTTACCATGGCTGGCTCGGCGTCGTCTGCGGCGACGAGGATGCCATCGAGGAGCCACCGGCACCGGCGCGCAGCCTGCGGCTGCCACTGCCGGACGCCGCACTGCGCGCGCGACTGCTGGCAAGCGCCGCGCCAGCGCGCGACGAGGCGGCGCTGTCTGGACTTGCCGGCCTGCTGCATCTTTCTTCCGGGCACCTGGTGCGAGCACTTGCGCAGCGCGTCGAGGCCAGCGACTCTTTGCCCGGCCAGGCGTCTGCCCTGCGCGAGGTGGCGCTGGCGGGCGGTTCGGCCGAACTCGACAGCCTCGCCCGCCGCCTCGACACACGCGGCGCGGAGTGGAGCGCGCTGGTACTCGACACCGAATTGCGGCGCGACCTCGCCAGCCTCGAGGCGCGCTGCCGCCAGCGCGACCGCCTGCGCGACGCCTTGCCCGCAGCCTTCGCGGCACGGCTCAACGCCGGCGTCCGCGCGCTGCTCGCCGGACCGTCGGGCACCGGCAAGACGCTCGCCGCGCAGGTGCTCGCCGAGCGCCTCGGCGTGCCGCTCTACCGCCTCGACCTGTCGTCGGTGGTCAGCAAGTACATCGGCGAAACCGAACGCAACCTGCACCGGTTGCTCGGCGCGGCAGAAGCGCTCGACGTGATGCTGCTGCTCGACGAAGGCGACGCGCTGCTCGCCCGGCGCACCGCCGTCGGCAACGCGCACGACCGCTACGCCAACCTCGAAACCAACTTCCTCCTGCAACGCCTGGAAAGCCACCGTGGCCTGGTACTGGTCACGACCAATGCGCTCGACCGCATCGACAGCGCTTTTCTGCGCCGCTTCGACGTGCTGCTGAACTTTCGCCTGCCCGAGTTCGACGAACGCCTCGATCTCTGGCACGCGCACCTGCCGCCAACGCACGCTGTCCCCGCGGCGATGCTCGAACGCATCGCCGAGGCGTGCACCCTCTCCGGCGGGCAGATCCGCAACGTCGTGCTCGCTGCCACCTCGTCGGCACTGGCGCTCGACTGCGCGGTCGACGACGAAATCCTTGCCGACGCGCTGCGGCGCGAATACCGCCGCAGCGGCGGCCTTTTCCCGCTCGCGCGCTGATGGCCATGCTCGCCCTGCGCGCACCACCGCGCCGCATCGCCAGCCCGAAGAGCGACCCGCGCTTCGTTGCCGTGACGCAGCAGGTACAGAGCGGCGCGGCGCGACTCAAGCAGCACGCTCCGGCTGCGCGCAAGGCGCAGGAGGCTTCGCGCTCGGCCAAGGCGCCGGCCAACGAACGACTCGCGGGAGCCAAGGCAAAAGTGGTCGATTCGCTCAAGGAAGCGCCGACCCCGAAACCGCAGCCGACCTCGTTCAAGGCGCTGCTGCGCGCCGAGATCGACAAGGCGATGCCGAAGACGCTCGGCGATACCGAAAAGTTCATGGACGGCGGCCAGTCCGGCGCGATGAAGGGATCGCTGCAGGGCAACGTCGGAGCGCAGAAGGCGGCTGCGGCCGGCCCGGTAGACCAGGCCAGCAAGAAGAACCCGGATCCCGGCAGCGTCCCGGCGCAGCCGTCGAGCGCACTGCCCGCCGAGCCGACACCGCAGAAGCCGGCGGTCGCCGCCGGAGAAGGGATGCCACCACCGGCGACGCCGGCCGAGGTCTCGCTCGATCAGTCCAAGCAGGATACCGCGCAGGCGCTGAAGGACGAGAAAATCAAGCCGCAGAGTCTGGGCCGCGCCAATGACCCGCGCTTCAGCGCGGTGGCCAGCGCGCAGGCGCAGGTGGCCAGCCAGGCCGACAAGGCCCCGGCCGGCTTCCGTGCCAGGGAGGCGTCGGTGCTTTCGGGAGCGCGTGCCCAGGCTGGCGGCATCGCGGCGCGCGGCAGCCTGCTGCTGGCCGGCACGCGCGGACGCGGCAACGCACAGGTGCTCACTCGCCAGCAGCAGCAGGCGGCAAGGGAAGAAGCCGAGCGGCAGAAGGTGGCGGCAAACATCGAAGGCATCTTCGCGCGCACCAAGACGCGCGTCGAGGCGAAGCTGGCAACGCTCGACAGCGAGGTGGCCGCCCTCTTCGACCCCGGCGTCGATGCGGCGCTGGCAGCGATGAAGTCCTTCGTCGATGACCGCATCTTCAAGTACAAGCTCGAACGCTACCTGACGATCCCCGGCCTCGGCCTCGCACGCTGGCTGCGCGACCAGGCGCTCGGACTGCCGGAAGAGGTCAATGCCTTCTACGCGCAGGGCCGGCAGGTATTTCAGGCAGCGATGGACCGGCTGATCGACCAGGTCGCCAACCTCGTCGAAACCCGTCTGGCACAGGCCAAGGCCGAGGTCGACCGCGGCCAGGCAGAAATCAAGGCCTACGTCGCGAGTCTGCCGGCCAACCTCAAGGCAGCCGGCGACGCCGCCGCGAAAGCGGTCGGCGACCGTTTCGCCGAACTTTCGCAGAGCATCGACGCGAAGAAGGAGGAACTCGCTTCGAGCCTGGCGCAGAAATACAAGGAAGCCTTCGACAAGGCCGACGAAGCGCTGAAGGCGATGCAGGACGAGAACAAGGGCTTGCTGCAGCAGTTCGCCGAGAAGCTCGGCGAAGTGGTCAAGGCGCTTCTGGAATTCAAGGCCAAGCTGATGGGAATCCTCAAGAAGGGCCAGGAAACCATTCAACTCATCCTCGACGACCCGATCGGCTTTCTCGGCAACCTGATCGCGGCGGTCAAGGGCGGTTTCAACGCCTTCGTCGCCAACATCTGGACGCACCTCAAGGCGGGATTCATGAAGTGGCTGTTCGGCGCGCTCGGCGAAATGGGAATCACCCTGCCGACCGACCTCAGCCTGCCGTCGATTCTCAAGCTGGTGCTCGACGTGCTCGGCATCACCTATGACCGGATGCGTGCCAAGGCGGTCAAGCTGATCGGCGAGCGCGCCGTCAGCGTCATCGAGAAGGCCGTCGAATACATCAAGGAACTGATCACCGGCGGGCCGGCCAAGCTCTGGGAGAAGATCAAGGAGGATCTCGGCAACCTCAAGGAAATGGTGATCGACGCCATCCAGGACTGGCTGATCACCACCGTCATCCAGCAGGCGGTAACCAAGGTGGTGTCGATGTTCAACCCGGCCGGCGCCATCGTGCAGGCGGTCATTGCGATCTACAACGTGGTCATGTTCGTCATCGAAAAGGCGCAGCAGATCATGGCGCTGGTCGAGGCAGTGGTGAATTCCGTGTACGCCATCGCGACCGGCGCGATCGGTGGCGCGATCAGCTGGATCGAGAAGTCGCTGGCCAGCGCGATTCCCGTCGTCATCGGCTTTCTCGCCCGCCTGCTCGGCCTCGGCGGCATCAGCAAGAAAATCCAGGAGTTCATCAGGAAAGTCCAGAGCAAGGTCGACGCCGCGATCGACAAGGTGATCGCCAAGGTGATCGCCAAGGTCGTCGGGGTGGTGAAGAAACTGTTCGGGAAAGCCAAGGCCGGCGCGCAGAAGTTGCTGGAATGGTGGAAGAAGAAGCGCCCCTTCTCGGGAGGTGGTGAGGACCACGCGCTGCACTTCGACGGGAGCAAGGGTAGCGCCAAGCTGATGGTGCACAGCAAGCCCAGCACGCCGAAGGTATTCGTGCAGGAATTCGTGAACATCAAGGGTACGGCGAACGATATCGCCGCTGTCAACGCGGCCGACGCGAAGATCCTTAAGACTCAGTCCGAGCTGTCTGCTGCCGAGAAGAAGGAGGACGAGACCGCGATGACGAAGTTGTCGGCACGGCTCGACAGCGAACTCGACGAGATGACCACTGCGCTGAAAAAGCTCCTCGCCGCGGGCGACAGCGAGGGCAGCGAGGCAAACCCGCTGATGATCGACTATCCGAAGCGCCGCGCCTCAGCCTATCCAACACTCTACGCCGGCCCACGCGTCGGCACCGGCACGCCGCTGCGCCAGCCTTGGCTTGCTGCACAGGTGGGTAAGTCGAACGCCGCCGCAAGGGTCGGTCTGCTCGCGCTGGCCGGCAAGAAGCTTGCCAACAACGCCGGCTTCAAAGCCTGGACCGGTCCCGTCGAGGCCTATTCGCCGATGTCAAAAAAATCGCTCGGCAGCGGCGAGCCGGTCGGTCTATCACCCCAGTTCGCATCGTTATCGACGGGGATGCTGCTCACCTACGGCAAGAAGGAGGGCACGGGCGGCGGCGGGAAGATCAATGACCGCTTCAAGCCCTATGGCTTCGTGCCATCCAGCCAGGGCGGCGAAGGCATGGATGGCGACCACGTGCTCGAGCGCCAACTCGGCGGACCCGATTCGCTCGACAATCTCTGGCCGCTCGACCGCAGCGAGAACCGCAGCAGCGGTGCGACAGTGAAGAACATCCCGGTCAAGCTCGGCAACACGACGATGACCGTGCACGAAGCTCGTCAGAGCAAGAAACTCAAGAGCAAGCCGGCGATTTTCCTGCTCGTACGCAGCACCAAGGGATGACCGCGGTCCGCGTCTCCTGTCTGATGCCTACCCGCGCGCGGCACGAGCTGCTGCCCACCGCGGTCGCCAACTTTCTGGCGCAGGAATTTGCCGACGCCGAGCTGCTGATCGTCAGCGAGGACGGCGTCCCGGACAGTATCGCGCCGGCCCTCGCCAGCGGCCGCGTGCGCCACATACCCTGCCCGCCTAGCCTCAGCCTCGGCGCCAAGCGCAATTTCGCCTGCCAGGCGGCGCAGGGGGAGTTGCTGGCGCACTGGGACGACGACGACTGGTACGCTCGCGACCGCCTCGGCCGACAGGTGCAGGCCTTGCTGGCGAAACCCGGCAAGGCCCTGTGCGGGTCCAGCCGGGTCTATTTCCGCGATTTGTCGGGCGAGCGTGCCTGGGAGTATCGCTACCAGGGCAACCGTCAGCCGTGGCTGTGCGGCGCAACGTTGCTCTACCGGCGCGAATTCTGGCTCGCGCATCCCTTTCCCGACCGCTCGATCGGCGAGGACAACCATTTCGTCTGGTCGGCCGACGCCGCCGAAGTGATTGACCTCGCCGATTCGGCCCTGTGCATCGCCAGCGTGCACGCGGGCAACTCCAGCCGCAAGGACACCACCAGCGCCTGGTGGACGCCGGTCCCGCGCGCGCGTATCGACGCCCTCATCGCGCAAGCGGCGGCGACCCCGACAAGCGCCCGGATCGACCGCCCACGCGCGACGCTGGTGCTGGCGGGCGGCATCGGCGACGTGCTGCGCTGGGCGTCGCTGGTGCCGGTGCTCGACGCTGCCGGCTACGCCGTCGATCTGCTGCTGGCCGCGGACTACCCGGACTGCGCTGCGCTGTTCGCTGGCGCGCGCGGCGTCGATCGTGTGTTGCCGGCCGATCGCGCGCGCGCGCAATACCTGCCCGCCGGTGAAGCGCCACCGGAACTGGCGGTATTCGCCTACTGGGCGACGCCTTTCGCCGCACATCTGCCGGCGGCCCGCCAGCTTCTCGCCGACCCGCGGCGCTGGCGAGAGCACGGTGATCCGGCTTGCGCTGCAGCCATCGCCCGCGAACTCGGGTGGACGGGGCCGCTGCCGGTGCCGCCGCTGGCGCCCGCGCTGCACGCCGGCGGTGACGAGATCGAAGCCGGAACGCTGGCCGTGCACGCGGGCTGCAAGTCCGGCTGGCCGTGGAAGAAGTGGCACGGCTACGGCGAACTGGCGAAACATTTCGCGTGCGTGTTGCGCGTCGGCACTGCAGCCGACGAAGACACCGCCGACACCTACTTCGCGACGCCGATCCGCTGGCCGGCGCACGTGCGTGACGCCACCTCGCCGCGCCCGCTGGCCGATAGCGCACGCCTGATCGCCCAGTGCGCCGCGCTGGTCGCCAACGACTCGGGTCTGATGCACCTTGCCGCGGCACTCGGCGTGCCGACCCTGGGAATCTTCGGCCTGACCAGTCCGGCGCGGGAGGCGATGCCCTGGCCCGCGATGCATAGCCTCAGCGGCGGCCTCGCCTGCGAACCGGCGTGCCGTACCGAACCCTGGGGCCGCCGCGACTGCCGACAACATCTCGAATGTCTG
>WBZT01000827.1_pt1 | contig 24265 bp, 23 predicted proteins | sample 5204241 | NCBI WGS metagenome assembly WBZT01 (sample SAMN12344358, study PRJNA552823) | activated sludge metagenome | biome: Activated sludge suspended growth; feature: Nitrification reactor; material: Wastewater; isolation source: activated sludge from nitrification reactor of wastewater... | reverse complement strand
GCCTTGATCGGCGCCACGCTGGACACCATGACCACCGCCTCGTCGGGCGGAAGCTGCATGACTTCGCCCGGCGTCAGCAGCGGCCGGGCCGTCTCCTGGCGCGACACCATCAAGTGGCCCAGCCACGGCGCGAGCCGGTGGCCCGCGTAGTTGCGCTGCGCGCGCAGCTCGGTGGCCGTGCCCAGCGTCTCGGAAATGCGCTTCGCCGTGCGCTCGTCGTTCGTGGCGAACGTCACGCGCACATGGCAGTTGTCGAGGATGGAGTGGTTTTGCCCATACGCCTTGTCGATCTGGTTGAGCGACTGCGCGATGAGGAAGCTGCGGATGCCGTAGCCCGCCATGAAGGCCAGCGCCGTCTCGAAAAAATCGAGCCTGCCCAGCGCCGGGAACTCGTCGAGCATCAGCAGCAGCTTGTGGCGGCGCGCGATGCCGTCGGAGCCATCAAGCGATTCGGTTAGGCGCCGCCCGATCTGGTTGAGGATCAGGCGAATCAGCGGTTTCGTCCGCGAAATGTCCGAAGGCGGCACCACCAGATACAGCGACACCGGATGTTCGGCCGCGATCAGGTCGGCAATGCGCCAGTCGCAGCGCGAAGTGACTTCGGCCACCGTGGGATCGCGGTACAGGCCGAGGAACGACATGGCGGTGCTCAACACGCCGGAGCGCTCGTTATCCGACTTGTTGAGCACTTCGCGCGCAGCCGATGCGACTACCGGATGCGGGCCATCGCCCAGGTGGGGCGTGGTCATCATCCGGTGCAAGGTCAGCTCGAAAGGGCTGGCCGGATCGGACAGGAAGTTGGCAACGCCGCGCAGCGTCTTGTCTTCGCCCGCGTAGAGCACATGCAGGATGGCCCCGACCAGCAGCGCGTGCGAAGTCTTTTCCCAATGGTTGCGCTTCTCCAGCGCGCCTTCGGGATCGACCAGAATGTCCGCGATGTTCTGAACGTCGCGCACTTCATGCGCGCCGCGCCGCACCTCCAGCAGTGGGTTGTAGGCTGCCGACTTCGCATCGGTCGGGTTGAACAGCAGGCAGTGCGAGAAACGCGAACGCCAGCCGGCGGTGATGCTCCAGTTCTCGCCCTTGATGTCATGGATGACGGCGGATGCCGGCCAACTCAAGAGTGTGGGAATGACTAGGCCCACGCCTTTACCCGAGCGCGTGGGCGCGAAGGTCAGGACGTGTTCCGGTCCTTCATGACGTAGGTACTGGTGATCGTGCTGACCGAGGAACACGCCGGCAGGCTGTGTGAGGCCGGCCTTGCGAATGTCGTGCGCATTCGCCCATCGCGCCGAGCCGTAGGTCGTGACCATGCGTGCCTGGCGCGAGCGCCAGACCGACATGGCGATGGCAACGACCACGGCGACCATGCCGCTGGCGCCGGCAATGGCACCGCCGGTGTCGAAGACCTCCGGCGCATAGGCGCCGAAGAAGAACCACCACTCAAACAGCTTCCACGGGTGGTAGATCGACGTGCCAAGAAAGTCGAACCAGGGCGAGCCAAGGCGTACTTGATAGCCAAGGGCCGCCGCTGTCCATTGTGTGGCACCCCACACACCGGCGATCACGATGCCGAATACCACGGCGATCTGACCGAACAGCACGTTCGTCCCTTGCATGACCTGGCCTCCGATTTCTCCTGAGCTGATTCCTCATGGAAGAAGCGGCACAAAGGCGTGCCGCAAGCGTCAGGATCGGTGCCGGATCAGTGCTGGTCAAAGACCGTTTCAAGCAGAAAGGTCGAGCAAAAAGACAGAATGAATGCAGCGGCAGGCCAAAGAAAAATGCCGCAAGCGAAGGCGCATTGCGGCGTGTCGAACAGAAATATGAAGGCGAGGCGGCGAGCCGCCAACGGTCAGAACTTCGGCGATTCTTTCGGCGGCGTGTAGGGCGTCTCGCCGTCGCCATAGAATCGCTTGCGCGTGGCTTCGGCCACCCGGTTGCACAGCACGTCGCCTAGCTTGGGGCGATCCGTCTTGCATTGCTGGCGCAGTTCCTTCAACCGTTCGGGGTTGGACGCCAGTTCTTCCACCGTCGGGATATTCGCTTCCGACGTGTTGGCCTTCGGAGGCGTTTCGGACTGGCCGCAAGCAGTCAACGCGGCCGCCAGTAAGAACGGGATGATCTTTTTCATGGCTCAGGTTCCTCCAGGGAATCGGAATGACGGCCCGACTTGGGCCTTGGGGGTTCCGGTGACTCGATGGCCTGCACGCGCTCAATGAACCGCGCCAGCACATCGGACGGCTCGCCGGCGGGGTAAAGCAGGTAGGTTGTCAGCGGCGGCACGCGCAACGCCAGCGGTCGGGCCACTACGCCGGAGTCAGGGTTCGCGGCAATGCGCGCGGCACCCGTAAACCCAAGTGCGAAACCGGCCGATACCAAGGCCATCATCAAATCACACGTAGCGACCCGTTCTGCGACCAGCGGCTCCATGTCGGCCCGACGTAGCACCCGATCGACGAATTTGGCATGGCCTTCGCACACTTGTGGATCGCATAGAACCAGCGGATAGCGCAGCAGTTCCTCCAAAGGGATGCGCTTGTGTGCCAGCAGCGGATGTCGCGCTGGCACCGTCACGATGAGCGTGTCTCTCCAGACAGGCATGGTGGTGATGCCATCGCCCACTTCATCGGACTGCGCAAACCCCACGTCGTACAGATCGTCATGCAGCCCCTTGATCTGCTGTGACAGCGGCACCTCGAAGAATCGGAGTTCAACTTCCGGTTCTTCCTGTCGGCATAGCGCCAGTAAAGCCGGTAAGCGCGACGGTGTGATGCCGTCCGACAACGCCACGCGCAATTGTCCGTGGAAGCCGTGGGCCGCCGCTTTCACGCTATCGCGTGCTTGTTCCAAGACTGTGAACACGCGGCGCACGTGTTCCAAGAACAGCTTTCCAGCACGGGTCAGTCGCGTGCTGCGCGTGGTGCGGGCGAACAGCACAACGCCAAGTTCTTCTTCTAGCTCCTTGATCGCACGCGACAGTGGCGATTGTTCGATGTGCAGCTTTTCCGCCGCGCGGGCGAAGTGGAGTTCTTCGGCCACGGCCAGGAAACAGCGCAGATGCCGAAGTTCCATTTCACCCCTCCCGTATCCGGTAGGACGAATCGCCGCAGTGTTCCCGATCATGCGAGCAGACCAATTCCACAACCAACAACAGTTGATCTGTGCGCTCGGAGTACGCGCTAACGAAGCTCGTCATTTCGTCACGCCGCCTTCCGATAGTTGTGTATTGCCAATGGCCTTGTTGACCATCACGTAGCGGGTGCCCACGCGCCCTTCGCTCGCTGCCAATTCGCGGCGCGCCTGCAAATAGCTACGCTGGCTGTCGAGCACGGAGAGGAAATCGGCCATGCCGCCGTCGTAGCGTGCCTGGGCCAGTTCGTAGGCTTGGCCGGCGCTGTGCATTCGGGCTTGCAGTTCACGTTCCTGCTGCTGCTCTGCGGTGTATCCGCTGAGCGCGTCGTCGATCTCCTGCCAGGCTTTGAGCACGGTCCTCTGGTAGTTCACTGCCGCTTCTTGCTGCTCCAGCTCGCGCAACTGCACCACGCTCTTGCGGCGGCCACGGTCGAACAGCGGCAGGCTCAGAGTCGGTCCTATCGACCATGTGCGGCTGCCCCAGGCTGAGAATTCGCCGCTCAGATAGGACTCGTACCCGAACCGCGCACCCAGGCGGATGCTTGGGTACAGCTCGGCTTGCGCAACGCCGATGCTGGCCGTGGCCCGATGCAGGCGAGCCTCGGCGGCGCGAATGTCGGGCCGGCGCAGGGCAACTTCCGACGGCAGCCCCAGCGCCAAGTCCGGCAACGCCGTCCTGCCGTCGTCGGCGACGGCAGCCAGCTCGTTGCGCAAGGCACCGGGCCGCTCGCCCAGGAGCAGCGCGATCTGGTTGGCGCTGGCGCCTTCCTGCGCCAGCAGCCCCGGCAATTGCGCTTTCACCGCCGCCAATTCGGCGCGCTGGCGCTCCAGGTCCAGGTGATCGACGATGCCACCCTGCACGCGCGCTTCCAGCAGGCCCACGCGCTCCTCCAGCGCGGCGATGTCCTCGCGCGCCAGGCGGATCTGGCGCTGTGTGGTGCGCAGCTCGAAGTAGTTGCGCACCACATCGCTGATGAGGCTCAACCGGGCCAGATCCAGCAGCGCCGCCTGGCCGGACACTTCGGCGTCGGCTGCCTCGATCGAGCGGCGCACGCGGCCCCACAGGTCCAGCTCCCAGGAGGCGTCGAAGCCGATCTGGTAGAGCGTGAAAGGCTCACTCAGCACTTGTGCCAGCGTCGATCGGTCGCCGCCGATGGCGTCGATCATGCGTGTGCTGGCGCCATACTCACTCTGGCGCTGGCGGATCGCGCCGCCGTTGGCGTTGACCTGCGGCCCGCGTTGAGCCTCGACGGTGCTGCGCTGCGCACGCGCCTGGGCGAAGTGCAGCGCGGCCGTTTGCAAGTCCGGGCTTGCCTCGAAAGCCCGTTGCGCAAGGCGGTCCAGCGTCGGATCGCCGAACGCCCGCCACCAGTCCGCCGGCAACGCCTGCTCGTTGCCGACAGGGGTACGCAACGCATCGTCGGCGCTGCGCCAACTTGTCCAGTCATCCGGGGCCGACGGCGTGGGTTTGACGAAATCCGGCCCCACCGCGCAGCCAGCCATTGCGAGGGCGAGCAGGCACACCGCCAAGCGCGACGGTTGACCACGAAGAATGCGAAAGTCGGACATAGCCAATACCCCGGATCAGGAGAGGCGGTTGCGGAACAGCCAGGCCGCCAGCGGCAGCGTGACGATTGCCATCACCAGCATGGGAACGAAGTCGAAGGCGACCTCGCGCAACCCGGCGCCTTCGAGATAGACGCGGCGCACGAGGTCCATGCCAAAGCGCAGCGGATTGGCATAGGTGACGATCTGTAGGGGTTCAGGCATGTTGCTCACCGGCGTGAGCAAGCCCGACAGCAGCATCATCGGCATGATCAGCAGGAAGGTGTAGAGCATGGCCTGCTGCATGTTCAGCGACAGCGCGGAAATCGACAGGCCGAGTCCCACGGTGGCACAGGTGAAAACGACCAGCCCCAGGTAGAGCAGCCACGGGGAGCCGTTCATCGGTATCTGGAACCAGAAGCGGATGATCAGCAAAATGATGGTCGCTTGCGCCACGCCCACGAGCATCGGCGGCACGGCCTTGCCGACCAGAATCTGCATGGGCGTCAGCGGCGTCACCAGCAACTGGTCGAAGGTGCCCTGCTCGCGTTCGCGGGCGACCGACAGCGACGACAGCAGCAAAGTCTGGATCAGGCTCAACGCGGCAATCAGTGCCGGCATCAAGTTCCAGCGCGACTCCAGGTTGAGGTTGTACCAAGCACGTCGCTCCACGCTGACCGCAGGCGTGCCGGTGCGCGATCGGTTGTAAGCGGCGACGATGGCACTGACCTGGGCTGCCGCCGCCCCGGCGGTCGTGGAATTGCGGCCGTCAAGGATCATCTGCAACGGAGCTTGCTGACCACCAGCCAGCCGGGCGTCGAAGTCTGCGGGGAAGTGCAGCACCAGCAGCACATGGCCCCGATCGACGACTTGAGCGATCTGCTGCGGCGTATTCAGCGAGGCTTCGCGCTTGAACACGCCGGTGCCATCCACACGCGCCAGCAACTCGGTCGAGGCCGCGCCCCGGCTCTGGTCCAGCACCGCATAGGGTGCATAGCTGAGATCGTAGGTCGCGCCGTAGCCGTACAGCAGGGCTTGCATCAGAACGGGTACGAACAGAATTGCCCGGCTGGACCGCTCCTTGAACAGCGCCAGAAACTCCTTGCGGCAGAGGAAGCCGATCGACGCCAGTTGAGTGAGAAATGCGTGCATGGCGTCAGTCCAGCGTCTTGCGCAACGTGCGGCGCACGGCGCCGGTCAGCACGAGCGCGTAAAGGCTCAGAATCGCGCAGTCGCGCAGAATCATCGGCCAGTTGTCACCGGCCAGAAACAGCGTTTTGATCAGCCCGACGAAGTGCGTTGCCGGTAGTAGCTGGCTGACCGCCTGAACCACCACGGGCACGTTGCGCAAGTCGAAGATGAAACCCGACAGCATCAATGCCGGCATGAAGCTGACCAGCAGGGCTACCTGACTCGCCTGGAACTGGTTGCGCGTCTTGCCGGAGATGAACAGGCCCAGCAGCAGCGATACCGTCAGGTACAAGAGCGAGGCAAACACGATCACCCACAGCGACCCGCGCATCGGCACGTGGAACAGGAACTTGGCCGCGAGCAGGCACAGCGCCAGGTCAATGGCACCGACCAACAGGTAGGGCGCGAGCTTGGCCAGCACGATTTCCAGCGGCCGTACCGGCGTGACAAACAGCGATTCCAGCGTGCCGCGTTCCCACTCGCGCGCGATCAGCAGCGAAGTCAGGAAGGCGCCGATCAGCGTCATTACCAGCGCAATCAAGCCCGGCACCAGATACCAGGTGCTGGTTGAGGCTTCGTTGAACCACATGCGCTGCACCAGCTCCACGCCACCGGCACCGGATTTGCTGCCAGCGCGGTCGGCCTTCTGTTGCGCCCAGGTTGCGATGGCTCCACCGACATAGCCGTCAACGGCAGCGGCCGTGTTGGAATCGACACCGTTCAGCAGCAACTGCACCTGGGCTTGCCCCGCTGCTAGTCTGCGCGAGAAGTCCGCCGGAACCCGCACGATGGCGCGCACTTCCCCGTCGCGCATCCGGCGCTCGGCCTCCGTCATATTGGTCGTCCACACGGGCGCCAGATAGGGCGATCCCTCCAGGCCGGCAAGCACCTCGCGCGCGGACGGCGAACTGTCCTCCAGCACTACGGCCACCGGCGCGTTTTTCACGTCGAATGACAGGCCATAGCCGAACAGCAGGATCAGCACAGCCGGCAGCATCAGGCCGACCGCCAGCGTGCTCCTGTCGCGCAGCATCTGGCGCACTTCCTTGCGCAGCAGCGCGGAGAATCGCCTGATGAATCCCGAGGTATTCATGCAGCGGCTCCCACTATCGCGCGCTGGCTTTCGGTGCGACCGCGTTCAACGATGGCGATGAACGCACTGTTCATGTCAGTGCTGCCGTCGCCCCCGGCCTGTTCGCGGACCTCCTGCGGCGTGCCCAGTGCCAGCATCTTCCCGGCGTCCTGGATAGCGATGCGGTCGCAGTATTCCGCTTCCTCCATGAAGTGGGTGGTGACGATGACAGTGACGCCACTCTGCGCCAGCGCGGTGATCGTCCGCCAGAAGGCACGCCGTGCCAGCGGGTCGATGCCGCTGGTCGGTTCGTCGAGGAACAGGATTTCCGGCTGGTGCAGCAGGCCAGCGGCCATTGCCAGGCGTTGCTTGTAGCCGCCGGGGAGCAGGCCGCTGACCGCCATCGGTTCCAGCCCGAATTCCTCGATAGTGCCGTTAACGCGCTCGCGCAGCACCTGTCCGCGCAGCCCGTAGGCGCCACCGAAGAACTCCAAGTTCTCGCGCACGGTCAAGTTGCCGTACAGCGCGAATTTCTGCGCCACGTAGCCGATGCGCCCACGCGCCTGCGCGCGCGCCGTGCGCAGGTTGAGTCCAGCGACCTCCAGATGGCCGCTGGTGGCTGGCAGCAACCCGCACAACATGCGGAATGTCGTGGTCTTGCCCGCGCCATTGGGGCCGAGCAAACCGAATATCTCGCCGCGGCTCACCTCGAACGATGTGCTGGCAACGGCGGTGAAGTCGCCGAACTTGCGTACCAGATCGCGGACCACGATCACCGGCCCATCGGCATCGCCATTCATGACCTGCGCGTGCGACGCTGCTCGCAGTTCCGGCGCCTGGCCCTCGTCCTGCTGCTGCTTGCGCAGCATCATCATGAAAGCGTCTTCGAGTTCCGCCGGGCGTGGCTCGCAGCCGGCATCGCCAAGCAGCTTGTTCACCTCGTCGGTGGTGGCCTGCGGTTGGCGGATGAAGTCAACCGCGCCGCCCTGGGGAACCGCATCGACGATCAGTTCGGTGGCGTCGATCAATCGCGCCTGTAGATCGCGGGCAGGCATCCCCGCTGGAGGCGACGTGGTGAAGGTCAAGCCGCGAGCGCGCTCACTCAACGCGGCCGGCGTGCCTTCGTCCAGCAACCGGCCCGCGTTCATCACGAACACCTGCGCGCATCGCTCGGCCTCGTCCATGTACGCGGTGCTGACGATCACGCTCAGGTTCTCGTCATCGACCAATTGCTGCACGATCTTCCACAGGTCGCGCCGCGACAGCGGATCGACACCGACGCTGGGTTCGTCGAGCAGCAGCAGATCGGGTGAGCGCACCAGCGTGCAGGCCAGGCCCAGCTTCTGTTTCATGCCGCCGGACAGCTTGCCGGCCGGGCGTGCGGTGAAGCGCACGAGGTCGGTCATCTCCAGCATCCGGGCGAAGCGTCTGCTGCGCTCGGCAGGCGGCACCCCGTGCAGGTCGGCGTACAAGTCCAGGTTTTCCTGCACGCTCAGGTCTTCGTACAGCCCGAAGCGCTGTGGCATGTAGCTGATGCGGTCTTGCACCGCCTGCGGATTGGCCGCCACGTCGATGCCCAGCACCTCAAGGCGCCCGGCGTCGGGCTTAAGCAGCCCGGCCATCATGCGCAGCAAGGTTGTCTTGCCTGCGCCGTCCGGCCCGACGAGGGCGGTCAGCTCGCCCGCGCGTATCGTCATCGACACATCGTTCACCGCAAGCAACGGGCCGCCGCCCGGCGCCTCGAAGGTCTTGCGCAGGCCCTCGGCAATGACCGTTGTGTCGCTGTCGTTCATTGCGCGGTGCCGGTCGTCAGGTGAACGGTTGCCGGCTGTCCAAGGCGCAGCACGTCCTGCGGGTCATCGACCAGCACCCGTACCTCGTAAACCAGGCTGGTGCGCAGTTCCTCGGTCTGGACCGACTTGGGCGTGAACTCGGCAACCGATGAGATGTAGCCGACCTTGCCAGTGATGGACTGGCCGGGGCGGCCATCAGTGACGACGCGGGCCTCCATGCCGGGCCTGACCCGGCCCAGGTCGGGTTCGCCGACATAGACGCGAACCCACTTCGGCTGCGTCAACGCCAAGGCGAAAACCGGCCGCTGGGGCGTGGCCATGTCGCCCGGCTCAAGAAGCCGCGAACGCACGATCGCGTCGGCGGGCGCCTTGAGTTCGCCCTGGGCGATCTGGTGCTGCAACAAGGCCAGTTGCGCCTGCGCCGCCTTGAGCTGTGCCTCCGCCCCCGCCACGTCTTCCGCACGCGGTCCAAGTTCGGTCAAGCGCAATGCTTCGCGTTGCTCCGCGACCTTCGCCTGCGCGACCTGTAGATGGCTTCGGGCGCGGTCCAGATCCTGCGCGCTCACGGCGCGCCCTTGGGTATTGGCCGCAATGCCTTGCAGGCGCTTGAGGTCTTGTTCGGCTTGCGAGGCGTCAGCCTGTGCTGCGGTCACACGGCTGCGGGCTTGCGCGACCTCCTGCGGCCGTGAGCCGTTGCGCAGGCGCAGGAGCGTCTGCTGCTGGACGCCGATCTGTGCTTGCGCTTGCTCGGCCTGCAACGCCAGCGTGCGGGTATCCAGCACACCCAGCACAGTTCCCGACGTTACGCGGTCGCCTTCCTCGGCGTGCAGTTCCGCCACCCGGCCGCTGCCGTCGAACGCCAGCGAAATCTGCCGAATGTCCACGTTGCCGTACAGCACCAGCGCGCCGTCGCCATCACGGTGGCTGAAATGCCACCAGGCCCAGGCTACGAGAACCACTGCCGCGATGGCTGCAAGGAGGATGAGAGGCTTCTTCATGGACGGTGTTCCGTGGGCTTAGTGGCAACTCGGGCTGTGAGCATACTCTAAGATTAAATGCAATTTAATGTTTAGGCGCAAGCACATCCGCAGGCGCCCGCCATCCGTGGTCAGAATCGCCTGCCGATGGTCAACGTGCCGTAGACCGGGGTTTCCTTCTGGCCGTGGAATTCGCGCGTGCGGAAGTAGCGCGCGAATGCGAATCGCCAGTGGCCGCGGTAGATCGCAGCGCCATAGCCGAGGTCGGCCACGAACGGGCGCTTATCGACGCTGTGGCTGGACTTGAAGGTGTTGCCGTCGAGTGTGATGTCGTGCAGTACCCAGCGGGCGTCTGCGGCCACGAACAAGTGCCAGTTCCAGGGTTGGCCGGCGGCCACCTTCACCGGCGCGGTGTTCTCGCCAGCCGGCCGCAGCGGCGCGGTGCCGAAATCATCCGGGAGGCGCAGGCCGAAGCGCAACTCGCCGCCGGCATTGGCATAGGTCGCAAAATTTCCCAGGCTCATGCCCCAGTGGCGCGTGTAGTCCCAACCCCAGCCACTTGTGCCTACGTGCCGCGCTACGCGCTTGCGGCGCTCATGGATCAACTGCACGACTGGCTCATCACGCAACTGGTGATCCCAGCCGTTGAAGCGATCCACGCCGATGACACCATGCCACCAGTTCTGCACCTGCTCGGCCCGCGAAGCAGGCCCGACGACGCCAACGCGGATTTGCGAAGTACGCAGAGAATCGCCGCGACGGGCGTTGTAGCCAAAACTCAGCATCAACGCGCCGGCGAATGGACGATCATCCTCGATGAGGTGAGAAGGCACCTTGTCGGTCGGGGTATACATCATCTGCCCGATCCCGATCGTCATGTTCTGCTCGTCGAACCCGTCCGGCTGTAGCCAGGCCAAGCGTTGGTTCAGCCGGCGGGCGAGGAATGGCAGACACGGATCATGGGAGTAATCGACCAGGTTGGGCGATACCCAACTGACCAAAAAGCCGTTCGAGTAGCCTTGATCCTGGCCCAGCCTTCCGAACAGATCGTTGTCAATGCGCAGGTTGATCGTCCCGGACGACAACAGAGGTGTCTTCCCGTCAGGGCACGACTGCGCCTGTGCCACCCTACTGGGCACTACGCACAGCAATCCGAGCAACGCGGCGACAGCGGCCATGCGTGAGGCGAGGTGCCGACGGCCAGCACGCGCCGGAGCGCCAGGGCGACCCAAGGCCAAGTCGGCAATGGCGCTGCCGTCGGGTGGAACCAGCCGTTTCGTAAACATGGTGTCTCTCGAAAGGGGGCGTGTAAGGGCGCGCTGGCCTGCGCCCGCTTGGTATGAGCGCGAGCATACACTAAAGTTAAATTGAATTTAAAGTTCAGTTCAAGCACAATCAGCCCGCCCACCCCGATCACAGAACTAGCTATGACCAAACCGCGCCGCAGCCCCCGTACCGATGGCGAGCTGACCCGTACCCGCATCATGGAAGCCGCAGGATCGTTGTTCGCGGCCACCGGGTACGCTGAAACCACCAGCAAAGCCATCGCTGCGAAAGCCGGCGTGGACCTCGCTTCGATCAGCTATCACTTTGGCAGTCGCCGCGGCCTCTATCAGGCCGTTCTTGTCGAAGGTCACCGGCGGATCATCAGCTTCGACGATCTGCAACAAGTCGTCGAAGGCGCGCTGCCCGCGCGTGAGAAGCTGAAATGGTGCATCGACAGACTGACCGAAGCCACGATAGGAAACGACGGCTGGCACGCACGGCTCTTTGCACGCGAGTTGCTAGCGCCGTCGTCGAATCTTCAGGTTCTATACCAAGAGGATCTGGAACCGAAGTTCACCTTCATCAGGCGCGTCATCGGCGAGGTCACTGGCATTCCTGAAAGCGACCCAGCATTGCTTCGCTGCATGATCAGCATTGCGGCTCCCTGCTTGATGCTGCTGGTCGCAGGCAACGGCGGACTACCAGGCCCCCCGCAGCAGGTGCTACGGATGCCAAGGCAAGAACTGACGTCACACCTGCACAAGTTCGCTCTTGCAGGGCTGGAGGCGATTGGCCGGGAATATGCTGAGAGTACGCCGAAGGGGCGCAAATCACCCTCGAAGCGACGCAGGGCTAGCGAGACGTGAGTGTGGGCGGCGCGTGCTTCGTCTACCGCAGGGATGCGACTGTCAGCTCAAGGATTGCCCTCGTTGTCGCCCGATCTCCCATGAAACACTGCCGCCGCGCACAGTCGCTGCAATCTGCTGCCCCAGCCGTTGCTCGATCACTGGCTTCCACGGCACCAGGCTGAACCCCTTGCCGTCATCGAGCATCGCGTAGCGCCCGCTGGCGAGCATGACGTTGCGCCGGTAGATGCCGGCCACGCGCTGCCCGTCGCCTACGGGGCGATGCTCCAACCCGGTTTCCGTGGCAATGTCCTTTGCGGCCTGGGCCAGTTCCCGATTGCGCAGAGTCGCCAGCAGATTGCGCGCCAGGATCACGCGCGGGCCGCGCTTCTCGGCCAATCCCTGTTCGGCGAGGAAGTCGGCGCGCTGTTGCAGCGCCTGTCGGGCTTCGCCGCCGAAGCCCAGCTCGCCCAGGCCCTTGCCGCCGCCGATCAACTGCTGATCCAGCCAGGTCGCGCCGATCACGCGGGCCTGCCGCTCGATGGGCAGGTGCGATTTCAGCTCCACAGCCACGCCGCCGAGGCGCTGTGCGTCGTACAGGCGACCGCGCTCGGCCAGGTTGTCCGGCACTTTCCATAGCCCCTCAGCCACGCGCTCCACGATGCCGGCCCGACGCAGGGCTTCGAGCCGGCGGACGTGGGCCGCGACGACTTCCTGCGGATCTCGGCCGGGAACGGCCTGACCTTGCGCGATGGCGAGGTGGTGATCGGTGCGGTACAGGCCATCGCTCGCCAGCGCAGCGATGTTGCGGTCGGCCGCGCGCACGTCGGCCGATCCCTTCACCTCCACCACGGCGCCGGTCTGGTAGTTCGCCAGCTCGTCGCGGACGTTGAGCGCGACGTAGTGGGCCTTGCCGTCCACCCCGTCGATGACCAGATAGCCCCGATCACGCAGCTCGTCGGCCAGCCCCTTCGCGGCCACGCGGCCGATGACGGTACGGCCATCGTCGCTCGGCTCGAACACCGCCAGCTCGCGCAGCTCGCCGCGCATGGCCCGCTGCATCGTGCGGATGATGTCGCCGCGCTCGCCCAGGGCGCGCAAGGTCTTCTCTGCATCTGTATGAATGGCCCAGGTTCCGGGCTGCATTTCGTCGGCCAGGCCCATGCGCTGCAAGCGTTGCAGTCGGCCGACCAATAGCAGGCGTTGGCGTTGCAGCTTCGGTTCGTTGAAGCGTTCGATCTGCACTCGGCCGTCCTCGCCGGCCTCGCGTTGCAGGGTGCGATCCAAGCTCGTCCACCGCTCTTGCTCTACCTCGCGCTGCAAGGTCTGCTGTATCTCCAACTCGGTGCGCGGCCCCAGCCATTCGGTCGCCAGCTCGGCGGCGCGATGGCGAAAGCCGTGCGCGATGTAGTCGCCGGCGATGATGAGGTCTTTGCCGGTGTCGTCACGCCCGCGCACGATCAGGTGAGTGTGCGGGTTATCGGTGTTCCAGTGATCCACCGCCACCCAATCCAGGCGCGTGCCCAGGTCGGCCTCCATGCGGCCCATCAGGTGCCGGGTGTAGGTGCGCAGGTCTTCCAGCTCCTCGCCATCCTCGGGCGAGAGGATGAAGCGAAAATGGTGCCGATCGTCGGCGCAGCGTTCCTTGAACGCATCGAGGTCGGCTTCGTCGGTCTGCGTCCCGTAGGCTTGGCCCGGCTCGCCATCGCGGCCCACGCCATCGCGCTCGATGTAGCGCAGGTGCTTGGCGAGCGACTGCGGGCTGGCCTGGCGCTGGTTGACCAGCAGCGTCTTGATGGTCACGCGCCGCGACATGGGCGTCAGCTTCGCGCCCGCGAAGCGCGCCGCCGTGTGGCCGCGTCCCAGGCGCGAGCCGGGGCGCTGGCCAGCGCGTGCGCCGCTGCCGCTGGCTGCGGGACGGCGCACCGAGGACTTGCCGCTGCTGGCCTTGCCCGCCTGCTTGAGCACCTTGGAGATGAAGCCCTGGCCCCGGTTCTTCGGGGCGCTGGGGCGGATGCGGAAATCGTCATCGCGGCGGTCGGTCATGGCTGTGCTCCCTGCAAGCGCCAGCGTGTCCGGTCGTGCGAAGCACGCGGACATGCCTGGATTGGCGCGGGCTTCGCGCCCCACGCGGCACGGCGGCGAAGCCGCTGCGTGCCGCGCCACCCCCATGTGCAGACAGGCTTTCGACGCGGCCCGGTGCCGCGTCCTTTTGTCTTGCCTTCCGCCTTTGCCCCTCGCTGACGCTCCGGGCAGCGGCGGCCCGGCGGCGCTGTGCTGCGAGCAGCCAGCCCGCCGGCGAACGCGGACACGGCCGCAGGCCGGGCGCGTTCGAGGCAAGACGCCTGCACATGGGATGGCTGTGCCCGAGGCAGCGCGAAGTGCGGTGCGAATGCACCCGCACTGCACGCGCGACGACGCGGCGACGACCAACAGAACGACACGCCCGATGGCACGACAAGATGCACGGCAACGTGCAGCAAGTCGGCGGCCATCATGGACGGGACTCCAGCCAGACCGGATGCGCGACGCCGATCACGGCGGATGCGCTGACCGGCCCGAAATACCTGCTGTCGAACGATGCCGGGTTGGTCGCACTGAGCAGGAACAGTTCGCCGGGTTCGAGGTGACGGCATTGCTGCCAGGATGGCAGCGGGCGGCCCCAGCGGTCAGCCGGCAACACGGCGGCCGAAGGCACGCCGTCGATGCGGACGACGCGGCCAGTGATGCACACCTCCTGCGGCGCGACGGCGCCCACGCGCTTGAGCAGCGGCACACGCGCCGGCAGGTAGCCGCGCTGCGCAGCCAGCGCGGCGGCATCTGGCGGCAGCGCGGTCAGGACGATGCTGTCCACAGACAAAGGACGTGGCAGCGAGTCGGTACCGTTGCCCAGTGGATCGACGCGATACCAACCAACCGCCACGCTGTCGGATGGGTTGTAGATCAAGCGCGGCAGCGGCTGCACGAGGAACGTCCAAGCGAGCGCAGCGAGGCCGCAGACGGACAGGCCCGCCAGCACGAGGCGAGCGCGCAGGCGCGAGCGAGGATGCGGCGGAATGCCGGTTGCACCGGCAGCGGCGGATGGAAGCGTCATGGCAACGCCCTCCCGGTCAGCCAGGCGGCGTGCCGCTCGGCGGTATATTCGGGCAGCGGCAAGCGCGCAGCGAGCCGGTTGGCGAGCGTGCGCCAGTACGCGGGCGAGGCACCGACAGGTGCGATGCCCAGCGCCTCGATGGCGTCGATGCGATCCAGCACAGCGCGGACTTGGTTCTCTCCCTCGGCGTGCAGCAGCAGGCGTGCGCCCGGCTGCACGCCGGGGATGCGCTGCGCCGCATCGAGCGGCGTGCAAGCCTGCATGACGATGAGCTGCCAGCGGATCGTGCCGTAGTCGTTGGCCTGCCAGCGGATGCGGCAGAACATGGCGCCCGGCAGGAACACCGCGCAGCGCCTCCAGCGGTCGAGCTGGAGCGTGCGCGCGGGTTCGCCAAAGCGCAGGTAGAGCTTGAAGCGCGGTTCGATATAGGCCAGCGCCACGCGCGTCAGCGGTACGCTGGCAGGCTGGCCGGAAGGTGCTGCGAGCGCAGCCGTGGCCGCACCAGCGGCAGGCGAAGCGGATGCAGTCATGGGGTGTTCTCCCTGCGTTGCTCTGGAAACTCGCGCTCCAACAGGCCACGCAGCAGATCGGCCACCGTCACGCCTTGACCGAAGGCGGCGATCTTGATGCGAGCGCGTAGCGCGGGCGTCACGTCGAGGGTCAGGCGGGCGGTGTAGAGGTCGCCCTTGTTGAGCGCATCGGCGTCGCCCTGGCGAATCCACGCCTCGACGTGCGGATTCGCGGGCGGACGCGCACCGATGCCGACGCGCTTTGCCGTGCGCTTGCTGTTCGGTGGCGGCCTCGCGGTCATGTCGGCCACCGCAGCAGTTCGTCCACCAGCGCGGTAATTTCGCGCGCGGCGGCGCTGTCCGGCGCCGTCTCGCGTGCAAGCCGTCCAGCGGCCACGCTGTCGGCGAACACAATGCGCTGATGCACTTCCGCGCGCAGCGCAGGGAGCGGCTGGTCGGCCAGCGCCTGGCGCGCTTCGCGCCCGATCACGGTGGTACTGACGCGCCGATTGATGACAAAGGCCGCGCGCAGCGCAGGTCGGAAGACTTGCGCCTCGCGGATCAGCGCCACCATCTCGGCGCTGGCCCACAGGTCGTAAGGGCTGGGCTGCACCGGGATCAGCACGCGCTCGGCCGCCAGCAGCGCGGAGCGCGCCAAGGCGGCGATGCGCGGCGGGCCGTCAATGACGACGTGATCGGCCCGCCTTGCGAGTTCTGGCGCCTCCTGATGCAGCGTCTCGCGTGCCAGGCCCACGGCGCTGAACAGCCGTGGCAAGCCTTGCTGGCTTCTGCGCTGCGTCCAATCCAGCGATGAACCCTGCGGGTCGGCGTCCAGCAGCACGACGTGCTGGCCGCGCATCGCCAGCTCGCCGGCGATGTGCGTGGCGAGTGTGGTCTTGCCGACACCACCTTTCTGGTTCAGCAGAGCGACGATCATGGCGCGGCCCTCCAAGCTGGAAAGCCTTGCTTCGAGTCGCCTGCAAAACCTGATTTCTGGCGGCTTGGATTGCCTGCCGTTTGTGGCCGCGTGGCGGTTGTCCACCGCAGCGGCGCTTCTCTACAACAAGTTAGAGAAATTAAGTTAGGGAAGTTAGAGGGCGAGGAAACCCAAAGCTGGCGCGGGTTTGCGGCCGATCGGCACGCCTGATAGCACGATAGTCCCACGCCTGATAGCACGATACCCCGCACGCCTGATAGCACGACACCATCCACAGGCTCTCCCGGAGTTATCCCCGTGCCGTATGCGGCACGGGCCGGAACGTCAGCAGTTCCATGCCGTTGTCCGGCATCCGCTCGATGCCCAGGACGTAGCCGGGCAGCGACTGCCGTGCGACCAGCGCGCGCAGGTCGCAGGCGAAGTCGTAGGGCTTGGCGGTGCTGCCCGATTTCTGGTGCAGGTAGCGAAAGTCGAACTGCCAGCCGTATGCCTGCTTGCCGCCGTGCTTGCGCACCAGGCGGTACAGCCACCGCTCGATGCCGCCAGTGAGCCGGAAGTACGCCGGGTCGATGGTCAGCACCAGGGCGGCGTCGAGCACGCCCGCATAGAACCAGTCCGGCAGGATCAGCTCGATGCCCAGCGGCGTGCCGCTGGCATCGGCCAGTTCCTTCCATTCGTTGATCCACGAGAAGCGGTGCAGGCGCCGCCCGGTCGTTTCGCGGATGGACGTGGCCACCGTGGTCGATTGCAGCCGGTCGAGCGCGGCCTTGAGGCGCTGGTAGTCGCGCAGCGACTTGCCGCGCCCGATGAAGCGCAGGATCTCGTAGGGCGTGGCGTGCATCAGCCGCGACGGCCGCAGGCCGGCGTCCTTCGCTTCCACGATCTGCGAGGCCGCCCATATCAGCACGTCCGCATCCCAAATCGTGGCGATGCCGTGCTCCTGCGTACCTTCCACGCGGATCGTCACGTTGCCCGCGCGGAAGTCGATGGGCTTGACCCGCTTCGATTTGCCGAGCGAGAAGAACGGATAGGCCATCAAATCCTGGCTGTCGCGCGGCGCCATGTCGCCGGGCAAGGCGCGGAACAGGTCGAGCTGTTCGCGCTCTTGCAACGGCCGCTGCCGGGACGGCAGCGCGGTGCTGGACATGGCGATGGCCTGCCGCGCGCCGCCGATCAGCGCGCACGGCTGTCGGCCGAGTGGTGCTCGGCGTATTCGGGATCGGAGGTCGTCTCGAAACTGCGGTCGGCGGCCCAGGCATCGAGGTCGGCCACGGCGTACATGACGCGGCGACCGAACTTGCGAAAGCGCGGGCCGCCGCCGATCACGCGCTGCTTTTCCAGCGTGCGCGGCGACAGGCGCAGGTACTCGGCGGCTTCGTCGTTGGTGAGATAGCGTTGGGGCTGCACGGCAGCGGTCGAGACAGCGGCGGCAGGCCGCAAAGGAGCGGGACGCATGGTGTGAACCTCCATCGGTTGAAAACGCCCGGCCACACAGCGCGACCGGATGGAGGCAGTCTCAGAAAGCGCGACCCTTGTGCTCAGGGTCGTTTTGCGTCGTCGTCAAAACGACCCTTCTCAAGCGGCGGAAGTTGTGCTAGTCGGCGATAGCCGCCGCGCATCAACTCATCGCCACGTCGTACCAGGCGGCGCACTTTGGAGCGCAGCCCGCCGTCGCTGTACCAATCGGCTGCGGCATCTACGCCGAACAGTCCTTCCGCGACTTCACGCAAGGACGCGCCCGCCAGGGTCGCGTCGAGCGCCTGCAAGGTGTGCAGTTCCAGCAGTGCGGCAGGTGCTGGCCTGGGTTTGGCATCGGCTAGAGCGGCACCGGGCACCTGACCGCGTGCAGGCGCGGCAGCGCCGCCGCGATGGGCATAGGCCACGGCCATGCCATCTTCCAGGCCGGGCGCGAGCGCGAAACGCAGGCAATGACCTGGGCTGCGCGCGATCAGCGCCAGCCCTTTGCCGTCATGCAGCAGTTGCTTGTGGCCGGGGATGAGCCAGAACGCGAACATCGCCGCATCCAGCGGCGGATCGGCATCGGGGTAGAGCTGCACCACAGCGGCATGGCCGGGCAGCCAGGCCGGATGCGCGTCGCGCGCATCCAAGGCCGGGTCTTCCAGCAGGCGCAAACCCCAGCGATGCGCCGCCTGCTGTGCCGCTTGCGAACGGCGATGGTGGCGCAGCCAGTCGAGCCGATAGTCGGGATGCCGGCGCAGGTACTCCCAGGCGAGCGCAAGGCCGTCCAGATGCAGCACGTACAGATACGCGGCAGTCGAATACCAAGGCTCGGCGCTGTGATCGACCATGACGCCACCTCCCGCGAACAGGACTCGCCGCCACGGAAGGACTACGCGCTACATCGCAATCGTTAAAACGTCATGGGAAAAAAAGGTGAATCGGGTTGTCAAGACCGATTGGCTCCGATGCGTTGCGGTATTCGTCTCAATGCTGCGGCGGCAGCGCCCCGAGTTGGAGTGCTGCACAGGCCAGCCTGCCGCAGTCCGCGTCAAGCATCATGCCTATTTGGATCAGACTGGTGGGGCTACGCCGCAAGAATGCCGATTGAGACCTACCCGGTATGGCGCCAGACTGAAAAAGTCACAGTGCGCCGTATTCAGTCCGGGATGGCCCCGTCGCGCTCGGCCAGCCGGGTGTATTCCGACAGCGTGCGCGTAGGGCGGAAGTAAAGGTCGCGCATCACGGGCTGCTTGCGCGGCCCGACGATGCCAGCCAGCTCGGACAACTTGACGGTGCCTTGCGCTGGCATACCGATACCCAGGTCGATGAGGCCCCAGGCGGTGTCGCCATCGGTTGGATCGAGCGCGGCCAGCAGCCAGGTCACGTGCGCGTCCGGCGTGAACAGCCGCACCACAGGCACCGGGTCGATGGCCCGGCCAGCGGCACGGGCCTCGCCGTTGGCGAGCAGTTGCGCGCGCTCCGGGGCGGTGGCGAGTGGCTGGGGCATGGTCGGCAATCCCACACATCCAATGATGCACGAACGCGGTTTCACGCAGAAGCGCAGAACCGCCAAGCCGGATGCACGACTTCGTGCGCAAGCACGGATGCGGTTCTATGGCTTTGCTGGAATCCGCCGATACGGATTTCCGTAGAAGCACAAAAACGGAGAACACCAAATGAACACTATAGATTGTAGTTCTATAGGGCGCAATGGGCTGTCATCTTGGTTTTTGAGAGGAACCATTGGTGGCGGCTGGGAACTCATTGGCGAAGGCGTTGAAGACAGTCAGAAAGGCGCGTGGCTTGAGCCAGGAAGCCTTCTCTGACGTGTCCAGCCGTACCTACATGAGTACCCTGGAGCGCGACCTGAAAAGTCCGACCCTGCACAAGTTGACCGAGCTGTGCGAGGTGATGGAGATCCACCCGCTCACGCTGCTGACGCTGGCCTTTGCGGGCGACAGCCCGCGCAAGGCCGACGAACTGCTGGCGCAGGTACGCCGGGAGCTGGAGTCGGTGTTGAAGGAGCGCGACGCGGCGAAGCCGCGCGCGTGAAGTGGTGATGTGCTGCGACCAGCAGCACAGCGCCCCGCCGCGATGGGCGGGGCGCTGCGGTGGTCACGCCGCCTGGGGCTTGCTGCGCGACCAGATCAGGTCGTGCGTGCCGTTCTCGTTCTCGATCAGGCGGGCATAGACCGTCGCCGGGAACGAGGGATCGTCGAGGGATACGGACACGTAGGGCCGCCCGGCTTCGCTGGTCTTCTTCCACGCCGCGCCGATGTCGTGGCCGGCCGCCTGAAGGCGGAAGTCGGGGGCGTTCTCGGTGTCGCCCTTGTCGTTGGGAACCAGCTTGACCTTGACGTTGAGCGTCAGGGTGCGAAGCGTGCCGGTGAAGCCGTCTTTGTCTGCGGTGAAGGTGCCGATGTTGGCCATGATGTTTCTCCTTTCGGTTGAACAAGGTTCGCGCCCATCGCGTCCTTGTTGTGATCCGACCGGCGGGGGACGGGCTGGCTGCACCGCTTGCGGTCGCAACGCAGTGGAGAACCGGAAGGCGAAAAGAATTTGTCCCGCGAGGAATGCGCGCAGCGCAGGGGAAATTGTTTTCGCCGCACGGTTGCAGCCATGAAGCCCGGAGGCGCAGCCGCGCCACCGCCAGGATTCACAACGAGACAAGGACGCCTTGGGTCGAACCACCCCCGAAAGGAGACAGGGCCGGCTCGGCATCCCCGCACGAAGGCTGCACCGGCGCGCGCCCTGACACGGGCCAGAGTCAATGCCCCGACGACAAGGCAAGGACGCCCCTGCCGCAGATTGCGGCAACGTGCTTGAGGTGTGGCATGGAAGCTCCATAGCGAGGCCGGGCGGCTGTCGGTGAACTGTCCTTCGTGATGGACAGGCAACGAATCGCCAGCGTCGAGGACGGCACGCTTTCACACAACCTGCCGCAGCAAGCCGGGGCGTAGCCCCACAAGCCCTGCCCATCGCGGCGGGGCGCCATCGAAACCTCGCCCGCGCCAGCGGGCACCGATTGCTGTGTCGCGCGCAAGGCCGTTGCGCGCTCGCCCCGTCGCCGCCTGGCCGAAGGCGGCGACGGGGCGATTTTGCTTTGGACGTTGGAGCCGGGCGCGGCCACCGCCGCGCCCGGATTTTGGAGTAGCCCCGGCCCAATGTGCCGGGGCTGCCGCTGCTATTCCTTCGTTTCGATGAGCCACCACACGGCACGCGGCAAGGCGCGGCCCGTGATGGGATGAATGTCGGTGAGGTCGGCGCGGGCCGTCCAGCCCGAGGGCGGGCGGTAGCCGCGCACGTCACCTTCGCCGTGCCATCGGCGGGCGCGTACCGTGCCGGGGGCATAGGTCGCCGCCATACGCGGGCGGCCGGTCGTGGTGCGGGTCATGGGCGGTTCTCCTTCCAGCGAAGCGCCCCGGTCGAGGCCGGGGCGCTTGCCTTCGGCGCGGGTCAAGCGGCCAGTGCCTCGGCGGGTTCATCCGCCACGGCGTCGGCATCCTCCGGGGCGTCCTGCTCCGGGCCTGCCTCCTGCACGGCGTCCTGCGGGCCTGCGGCCTTGAAGATGGCGGGCATCCAGCCCGTGCCATCCGCCAGCCGCTCGGCTTCGCTGGCAATGTCGGCCTTCTTCAACTTCGCCAGTCGGGTGACGTGCTCGGGCGCGTACTCGCCCACGGCTTGCAGGATCGCGGCCTTCGGAATGTGCTTGAAATAGCCTTCGGCGCTCGGCTGCCACCATGCGGCCATGTCGAGGCCCACGGCCTGCGCCAGTTCCTCGCCGGGCTGGTGTGGCGTGGCGCGTGGCGTCACCACGTCCACCGTGACGGCCACGCATACCGCCAGCAGCCGCACCAGTTCGTCTTGCGACTTCGCCAACAGCGCGGCGAACAGGTCGGCGCTGTCCTCCGGCAAGGCTTCACCGGCTACCTGTTGCAGTTCGCGTAGCGCCACTGCGGCGGACGATTCCGGCCAGTCCGGGGCCATGCCTTCCAGCCGGTCTTGCATCGTGAGGCGCACGCCCAGCGGCAGGCCATCGCCGTAGGCGTCGGGCTGCAAGACGGTTTGCACCATGCCATGCACCAGCGCGGCCAGCGCGACTTGCGGATGCCGTGCGACTTCGATTTGCAGCGCCGCCGTGCGGTGGGCGCTCAACCGCTGCGCCAGCCGGTCGGACAGGCTCGCGGTCTTGGGCGTGTCGTCGGCGTCCTCGCCTTCGTCGCTGGCGGCTTCGCCTTCCACGCTGCCGAAACCGCGCCGCAGCTTGTCGAGCGTGCGCAGCGCCTTGGCCTCGGCCTCGCGCAGCAGGCCGCGATGAATCACGGCCTCGCCGTTGCGGTCGATGGTGACGATCGCACCGGCCACGTCGCGCACTTCGGGGGCGTAGCCCTGCAAGGCATCCTCCACGGCTTGCAGTTCTCCGGCTATCTGCTCGCGCCGCTGTTCCAGCGTCTCGGCCTTGTCCTCGTCCTCGGCGTCGCAGGCTTCTTCCAGTTCAGCGTCGATCTTGTCGAGGCGGTTTTGCAGCGAAGCGATGCGGCGAGCCTCGCGGGCGCTCGGTTCGCGGCGCTGGCGCGGGGCGTTCTGGAACGCCTGCCGCTCGGCATAGGCCAAATGCGGCACGGCTTCCACCCATGCCCAACCCTCGGCGCGCACGTCCTCTGCCAACGCGGCCAGCTTGTCGCGCACCAGCGTTTCCAGCAGCGCGGCGTCGGTAAGGTAGGTTCCGGCATCGCCTTCGGCGAACAGGTCGCGGCGGATGCCGCCGTTCGCTGCCTTGTAGGTGTCCAGTCCGGCGAAGCGCACCAGCGGGTGCGTGGCGTCGATTTCGCGCTCGGTCAGGCGCTCGCGCAGCGCGGACGGGCTGCGCTGCCATTCCGGCGCACCATAGAACGCGGCTTCCTGCGCGGTGTGGTCGTCGGTGATGGTCAGGGCCATCAACTGTTCCAGCGTCACGCCACCGGCCCGGTAGTCGGCCATGAGGCGCGGCGAGACGTTCGCCAGCTTCAAGCGCCGCTGCACCACCAGCGGGGACACGCCGAAGTCGGCGGCAATGTCCTCGATGGGTCGGCCTTCCTTGACCAGTGCGGCGAAAGCCGCGAACTGGTCGGCGGGGTGCATGTTCTCGCGCTGCACGTTCTCCGCGAGGCTGACGGTGCGGGCGGAAGCATCGGCCACCAGCAGGCAAGGCACTTCGTAGTCGGCGGGGATGCGCTTTTTCTTCGCCAGCAGCTTCAACGCGGTCAGGCGGCGGTCGCCTGCGACGACTTCGTATTGCTCGCCATCGGCGGCGAGGATGACGATCAGGTTTTGCAGCAGGCCGATGCGGGCAATGCTCGCGGCCAGTTCGGGGATGGACTGGCGCGGGGTCGTGCGGACGTTGCGCTTGGAACGGCGCGGCAGCAATTGCGAGAGGGGAACCAAGATCAGGTTCTTGGCCGGGTCGGCCACTTCCAGCGGTGCGGCGGCTTCGATGGCGACGGCTTCGGTTTTAAGTACGGCGTTCATGGTGATTTCTCCTAGCGGTTGGGATGCAGCAGCGAGAGAAGCGGCAAGGGCTGCTGCCTGCCCCTGCCGCGTGGGGGTTCAGGCTTTCAACTGGCGCAGGCCATCGGCCAGCAGCCACAAGGCGCGATTGAGGCGGATGCCGTTGTCGATGCCCTGCACGGGGCGGGTGGTCTGACGGCGGCCATTCGCGGCGCGGGCGGACAGGCCGCCTTTGGTCAAGTTCTCCTGCGTGCGGTTGAACACGCTCCACAGGTCGCGGCGGTCGTCGTCATGGCGGCGCGGCATCAGGATTTGCGATTCCGTGATGGGCGCGGGCTTGTCCTCGTCGTACTTCAACGCCAGCGCAGCGCGGGCGAACACTTCCGATTCCCCGGCGTCCAGCGTGATGGCGCGCATGGCATCGCGCGATTCCTGCACCCGGTCGAAGCCGTGCAGGACTTCGTATGCGCCTTCGATGACGTGAGCGGCTACGTCGCCCTTGTGGGGTACGCGCACGTCGGCCACGGTGTCGCCGCAGACAAGGCCATTGCTGCAAACGAAGCGGAACATCCCGGCCAGCATCTGATAGCTGCTGGTGCCGTCATGGGAGTTCAGCAGGATGATTTCGTTGGCCTCGCGCCCGTTGATCTGGCTGGCGTGGCGCAGCCGGATCATGTGCTTGGTGTAGTCGCGGCGGTCGTCGTGGCGCACGCGGGTTTGCGTCACCATGAAAGGCTCGAAGCCTTCCCCGCGCAGTTCCTGCAGCACGGTGGCGGTGGGGATGTAGCTGTACCGCTCGGAGCGGCTTTCGTGCGGTGCCTTGGCGAAGATCGACGGGGCCACGGCCCGGATTTGGTCATCCGACAAGGGACGTTCCGAACGCAGCACCGGGGAGCGGGAAGCGAAGCGGGATGCGAGTTGCATGGCATTTCTCCTGACAAAGAAAAAAGGGT
>WBZT01000826.1_pt1 | contig 24271 bp, 23 predicted proteins | sample 5204241 | NCBI WGS metagenome assembly WBZT01 (sample SAMN12344358, study PRJNA552823) | activated sludge metagenome | biome: Activated sludge suspended growth; feature: Nitrification reactor; material: Wastewater; isolation source: activated sludge from nitrification reactor of wastewater... | reverse complement strand
GTTGACCTCGTTGACGGCGTCGCCCAAGTGGTTCTTGTCCACGTCGCAGACGGCGACCACTTGGCAGTTGTTATGGCCGAGGAAGCCATCCATGTTGCTGCCACCCTGCCAGCCGACGCCGATGCAACCAACCGTGATGCGCTCGGACGGTGCCGGTTTGTCGGCGCGGCCCAGCGCACTGGCGGGAATGAAGCTGGGCGCGGCGACAGCCAGACCGGTGACGGCCAGGAAACGGCGGCGGGAGAATTGGGTTCCAAATGCTTTGATTTTCATGTGCGTTAAATGACGTCAGGAGTTGGTCGGGAATTCGAGTCAAAAAGTTGATGACACGATCAAAACCCGCCGACGTGCCAGCCGGCGCGATAACCGCGCTGGAGCATTTGGTTCGCGGCGGAATTATTCGTGAACTTCATTTGCGCGTGATTCCATACGAGCTTCGTGTCGGGATTGCGAATCGCCACCGTACCGAGCAGGATCGCCTCGGTCATCGGCCCCGTCTGGGCGAAGTGCGATTCGGTCTTCGTCAAGCCCAGGCAAGCGTCCACGAAATGATGATAATGGTCGCGCGGTTCAAACTTTGGCCGTTCCACGTTTTCGAACTTTTTCTCGGGCAACAGTGTCGGTCCGCGTCCGTGGTGATGCAACAATGCGCCTTCCGTGCCGATGAGCATGGCCGATTCCGGCGGGTAATCCTCGATGGAATAGAGCGCGCGAATGTCCTTCGGTGGATAAAATTCACCGTCAAACCATTCCAGCGTCAGTTCCTTGCCTTCAATCAAGTCGTTACCCGGAAACGTCCAGGTGATGTGATCGCCTTGCGGCCACGTGTCGGCGCGGCGTGCCGGCGAATTCTTCCAAGACTCCTGTACTTCCGCTTGAACCGTGAGGGCGGGTTTCATGCCGAGACCCTTCCACGTCGAATCGAAAATATGGCAGCCGATGTCGCCGGACCAGCCCGTACCGAAATCCAGCCACGCGCGCCATTTCATCGTGTGATAAATATCCGGCGCGAACGGCCGCTCCGGCGCGGTGCCGAGCCACAAGTCCCAGTTCAAATGTGCGGGCGGCGGTTGGCCGGTCGCCGGTCGTGGCCCGGGCAACCGGTAGGCGTTGACCGCGCCGGGCCGATTCGAGCACAGGTAAGCGTGCTTGATCTTGCCGATGACGCCGGTCTTCAAAAAGTGCGCCGTCGAGCGATCCCCGATGCCGGCGGCGAGCTGCGTGCCGAGTTGTGTCACCACGCCTTTCTTCACCGAGGCCTCGGTCAACGCCCGCACTTCGGCGACGTCGTGGCACATTGGCTTCTGGCAGTAAACGTGTTTGCCTTTCATGATCGCGCTATACGCGATCGGGAAGTGCATGTGGTCCGGCACCGCCGCGTTGATCGAATCAATCTTGTCGCCCTCCTGCTCCAATAACTCGCGCCAGTCCGAGTAGCGCCTCGCCTCGGGGACGAGTTTCGCAGCCTTGTCGAGGTTGTTCGCGTCCACGTCGCACAACGCGACGATTTGCACGCGGGGGTGGCTGATGAGCGAGTTGAGGTCGTTCCAGCCCATGCCGCCGACGCCGATGCTGGCGTGGTGCAATTTGGAATTGCCGGCGCCCGCGGCGCGAGCCGGCGCCCGCAGCACGAACGGCGCGGCCATTCCCGCCAACGCTGTGGTCCGCAGAAAGCGGCGCCGGGTGAGGGAGGTGGTGGAGAGGTGGTCCGAAATCGGATTTCCGGTGGCGCTGGTTTTCATTCGCAAGGCGAGCATGGCTTGCGCGGGGGAGATTTCAAGTGTGATTCTCAACGGTGAAGGCGCTTGCTGAACCCCGTGCCTCGCAAAGCGAGCGGGGCCCGGCGTGCCAATCCGCTCGACGTTTCTCGGGTGAAAAAATATCTTCCGCGCCGTGTTCGCTGCGTTCCTCGCCACTTTGCTGTTCACGATCTCCGTCACGTGCGGACATCGCACCGCAAAAATCATCGGTGGTGTCGAGGCGAATTTCTGGCGGCTGGCGCTCGCAACCTTGTTTCTCGGCCTCTGGGCATACACCGGCGGCAGCGGTTTGGGCGGCGATGCCTTCCCGATTTTTCTCATCAGCGGACTCCTCGGCATCGGCGTGGGCGACGCCGGGCTGTTTCAGGCCCTGCCCAGGCTCGGCTCGCGGCTCTCGCTGCTCATCCTTCAATGTCTGACTGCGCCCGTCGCGGCGCTGGTGGAATGGCTGTGGCTCGGCACGACGCTGGGCGCGCCGCAAATCTTCTGCATGATGCTCATTCTCGCGGGCGTGGGCATCGCGCTTTCGCCCGGCGAACATCTGCACATTCCGCGTCGCGCGCTCATGGTTGGAGTCGTGTTTGCGCTGATCGGCGCGGTCGGCAATGGCTCGGGCGCGGTGATCAGCCGCAAGGCCTATGCCGTCGCGCACGCGAGCGGACAAAGCATTGACGGTTGCACGGCGGCGTTTCAACGCATCATTGGTGGACTGCTGATCGCGGCGGTGTTGCTCCTCATTGCCAAACGGCAATTCGTCCGGCTGCCGGAGGACGTGGACGACGTGTTCGACACGACCTCGGCGCGCGACAAATGGCGGCGCATCTGGCCGTGGGTGACGATGAACAGCCTCGCCGGGCAGACGCTCGGCGTGAGCGCCATGCAGTGGGCGCTGGAAACCACGCCCACCGGCATCGTGATGTCCATTGTTGCGCTCACGCCGCTGACCGTGATTCCCTTTGCGCGCATGTTCGAGAATGAAAAGATCACACCACGCTCGCTTGTGGGCGGCGCGCTGGCGGTGGTCGGGGTGGTTGGTTTGACCTGGGCCAAATTGAAAGCCGTCGCGTCCCGTTGAACTGAGATCATGACGAACGAACTTGACGCAAACCTGGGAGTGCTGACCGCTGAGTCCGCGCTTTGGATGTGCTGGGGCTGGAACTCGCAGACTTGGCGGTCCGCGCTCCGGGGCGCGGACCGATGAAAGCAGCCTGCATCATCTCAACTTTCACTCTCATGGCCATCACCACCAAGACCGCCTTTGCTCTCGGCGCCGCGCAAGCTGCGCGCGTGGACGCTTTGTTCAAGGACTTCGACCATCCGAACGCTCCCGGGGCGAGCGTGATGGTCATACAGAATGGCAAGGGCGTCTTCGCGAAAGGCTATGGTCTCGCGGATCTCGTCACCAAGACGCCTTGCACCACAAACACCAACTTCCGTCTCGCGTCCGTGACCAAGCAGTTCACGGCCATGGCCATCCTGCTGCTCGCTGACCGCGGCAAATTGAAATTGGACGAGCGCCTCACCGATTTCTTTCCCGAGTTTCCAGCGTACGGAAAGCAAATCGCCGTGAGCAACCTGCTCACGCACACCTCAGGGTTGTTGGATTACGAGGATTTGATTCCGGCGGGCACGACGATTCCCTTGCTGGATCAGGATGTGTTGCGCCTCGTGATGGATGACACCAGCGACGCGCCAAAGCTCGGCGTGCAAAACGTGGCGTGGACCGAAGATCCGGCAGAGAACGCGGCCAGGTTGAAACGTGAAATGGATCGCCAAAGTGCGGCCCCCTCTGCGCCGAAGAACCAGAAGACCTATTTCCCGCCCGGCTCGCAGTATCGCTACAGCAACACTGGCTACTCGCTGCTCGCGTTGATCGTCGAGGTGCGTTCGGGGCAGAAATTCGCCCGCTTCCTGAAAGAGAACATTTTCGATCCGCTCAAGATGAACAACACGCTCGCTTACGAGCGGGGCTTCAGCCTCGTGCCGAATCGGGCGTTCGGCCACACGCTGCGTTCAAATGCCTGGCAGCGTACCGACCAGAGCCTGACCAGCGCGGTACTGGGCGACGGCGGGATTTATTCCTCGCTCGCCGATTTGTTCAAATGGGATCAGGCGCTCTACAAGCCGAAGATCGTCAGCGAGCGTGCGCTGCGGATGGCGTTCACGCCGCACACGCCCACGAACAAGGCCGGTCGCAGCTACGGCTTCGGCTGGTATCTCACCGAACATCGCGGGCTGAAGGTGATTTATCACAGCGGCGAAACCATCGGCTTTCGCACGCGCTTGTTCCGCATTCCGGAGAAGCACTTCGCCGTGATCATTCTGGCCAATCGCGCCGATGCGAAGCTGGAGGACCTGGCGAATCGCGTCGCGGACCTCGTGCTGTTCAACGGGAACTGACACACGCGTCCAGGACCTGCATCGCGAAGGCGCGCGCCGTCCGTGCGGACACCAACCGCTGTGCGTGATTCCGTGCTCAATGGCGAAGTCCAGCGCCGCACGATCCACGCCGGTCTGGCCACCGGACACGATTTGCGCGACGGTAAAGCCGGCGCGCGCGGTCCGTGCTGCCCGTAGTGGAATGAGGGCCGCCCGGTAGGAAGGAGAATTGGACTTGCGTTTGCCGGCCACGGACGAAAACTAGCTCCCCGAAATCCACATGGCGAACGAACTGAAAGCGGCGGTGGAAGCGCTTGGGCTGGAGAAATTCCAGCGGCACATTTTCCTGTGTGCCGATCAAACCAAGCCCAAGTGTTGCGCGAAGGAAACCGGCCTGGCGGCCTGGGATTTCCTGAAACAGCGGCTCGGTGAACTCGGCCTGACCGGTGCCGGTTCGCCAGTTTTTCGAACGAAGGCGAACTGCCTGCGGGTCTGCCTAAGCGGTCCCATCGCGGTCGTTTATCCCGAAGGCGTCTGGTATCACTCCTGCACGCCGGCGGTTTTGGAGCGCATCATCCAAGAGCATCTCATCGGCGGCAAGGTGGTGGAGGAATTTGCGTTTGCGAGGAATGAATTGCAGTGATTCTGGAGTGGCCCCCGTCGCTGGGGGGCGGCCCGGACGGGCAACCCTGATTTGCGCCGGGAATTTCGCGGTCGTGACAATCCACTGGACAGCCAGAGAGGCAACCTATATCAAGGCCAGAAACCGCTGGTTGTCCCATGGCCAAACTGCTCATCAAGACCGAAGGCGTCGAGAATCCAGTCTTGGAATTGCGGCTCGGTGTCAACCGGATCGGCCGTTCGGCGGACAATCACTTCCAGATCGTGCATCCGACCATTTCCACCCATCATTGCGAACTGGAACTGGGCGATGGCACGGTGTTGCTGCGGGATTGCGACTCGACCAATGGCACGTTCGTCAATGGCGAGCGCGTCAAAGAAGCCGCCCTCCAAGCCGGCCAGACCGTTCACCTGGGGGATGTGGAATTACTGGTGGAAACCACTGAGGTCAAGGTGGCCATTCCGCAATATGAACGGCCGCGACCGGCGCCGCCGGTGGTGTTGGAAGACGGCGCGATGATCTGTCCCCGCCACAAGCAGGCGCGCGTCACGCATCAATGTACGCGGTGTCGCGAAGTGATGTGCGATGCCTGCGTGCATCGGCTGCGGCGGCGGGGCGGCAAAACCTATTTGTTTTGTCCGCTTTGTAGCAATCCGGTGGAACGAATCGGTGGTGAGAAGCCAGCCAAAAAGTCCTTCTTCGGCCTGCTCAAGCGAACGGTCAAGATGCCATTTCTGCGCGGGAAGAAAGAGGAGTAGTCGGTTGCTGCCAAAGTCCCCGGCAGCTTCGTGGGCTCGGCGGTACGAACCTATCAAAGCACGCGCCCAGCAACACCGCCGTGGCCGCACAGTTCAAGAGGTTCAGCGCGATTTTGCCTTCATAGGTTTTCAAAGCCGTTGCCTCACGCGGGCATGTCTGGGAACCACTTTTTCTGGCACTCTTTCCCGCTGCTTCTCCGGAAAACGGAGTCGGACCGAACCAGCGCCTCCACGTGAGTACGAAACTGCTCCACCGGTTCGCCACGCGACACCAGTTCCGTGATGAGCAAATGCGACAGACAATCGTCTCGCACCAGCCGTGCTCTGAGAATGGCCGTGTCCAAGAACTTCAGGCGCAGCCGAATTCCGATCAGCCCAAACTCCTGGAGCAGCGCACCGGCCAAGTAGCCAACGGAGATGCCAAGGGTCGCTCCAATCACCACTCCGGCCCATACACATGCTCCCAGGCAAATGAGCACGCCGACTGCGAAGCCGAGCAGTCGTGAGACAATGAACACGATGGCCATAATCGACTCGCCGAGACTCAACAGCGGTCGCCGCGGCTAGCCTTGGCGGCGCTGAAAACGTCTGGCTGCAACTTGTCCAAGAGCGTGCTCCATGCCGGCAGTGGCGTTGGCTGGCCCCAAACGACTTCGAAGGTGGTACGAATGGTTTTCGGATGTTCTAGCGCCGTGACGAAGAGTTCTGCCACATCGGCGCGAGCAATCCGATAGCGAATGGAAAGCGGCAGCGGTTGCTGAGTCACCTTGATTTCATGCTTCCCGCCTGGTCGGTTCAGGAGCACGCCGGTTCGGATGATGGTGTAATCCAGTCCACTCGCACGAATCTCCTTCTCGACGCGTCGGCGCCAGATGAGCGTGTTGCCTTTCCACAGGTTCAGGCATGTGGCAAAAAACGACGGCGTCGTGAGTCCGCTCGAATTCATGTAGAGGAACCGGCCCGCAAACATGAGTTGCCCGGCGGCCGCGAGTATGGCCAGCACGCCATCGTGCTCAACCGCTTTCACCCGCCGTTCGCGCACCGGGTAGCCACTTCGACAGCCTGCGGTGAAGATGATGTGTTGCGCGCCTTTGATCGCCGGGCCAAGCGTCTTCGGTTTCGTGAGGTCACCTGCCACGATCTGGACGCCCGGGTCGAACAGGGGCAGCGCTCGCCCGTGATCCCGGGCCAGCACGCGAACGCGCTGGCCATGCCGATGCAGCCGCCGCGCGATCAACAACCCGGTGCCGCGAGTGCCGCCGATCACGAGAATGGGTTCATGCTTGTTCATGCGAGCTTGATGTGCCCTCAGACTCGAACCACCCAGCAACTCGCAAACGCGCTGAACTGCTTGATGGGAATGTTCAGGCGCTGGAACAGGTTCTTGATCTCGCCTTCGTTTCGGTACGCCACTGTCTCCGGGGCGGCGTTAATGAGCGAACGTGGATCGGCGAGTTTCCGAAACACTCGCTGCATTTTGAAGGCGTTCCTTCTCTCCTGCCTCGTGCTGCGCGCGGCCACGCGCAGCAACGCGATTGCGGCGCGAAAACGACCGATGCCTGCTCTTCTCGCCACTCAGGCCACCAGCTGAACGGGATTCAACAGGTTAATCTCCAAGCTCTCCCGAAACGCCGCCCGATGATCACGAATCAAGCGGACCAACTCCAGTAAATCCGCCTGGACAGCGCTCGTCTTGTAAAACGCGACGAAGATTTTCCCTGACTCCTTAACCACTCGCCGCCCTTCCGCGAGGATGGACCGGATTTCGTCGTCTTCGGCGGTGAAATCAACCACGCCGGTGGCGTAAATGATGGTCGCGTAACTGGCCGTCGGAAATGGCATGGCCTTGGCATCGGCTTGGACGAGTGAAATCCCGCGGCGAAGTTTCGCCTGCTGTATCATCTCCGGGCTCAGATCAACGCCCTCGCATTCGAACCCGCGTTTGCGCAATTCCTCCACAATCAACCCTTGACCCGCACCCACAACCAACACGGGCGACTGAATTTCTGGCAGGAGGCGGCGAACGCTGGCCAGATCGAAGTTGGTATCCTCAATCTCGGCGTGGAACTGCGCCAACACATTCCAAAAATCGGTACAATAGTTCATGATTAAGGTCCGCTATCGGGTTTCGGTCCACTTACGCAAATTGGCGAAGACGAATTCGTGCTCCGAAGCCACGCCCCAGCGTTCCAGCGGGCGCCAATACCAGCGCGGATACAGCCGGGTGCCAATCGTTGTGTGTCGCACGATCCTGGTCTCGTCACCTTCCGCGAACAACTCGTAGCTGGCGTCAATGAACGAAAGCCAATGACGCCCTGGCAATGTGCTCTCGGTAATGCGCAATCCCATGAAGGAGGGCTGCTGCCAAGCGGTTACCTCCTGCGCAATGATGCCGCTGTCGAAGTAGCAAACGCGTCGCCCGCCAACTCCGGGATGATCCAGCTCGCAGCGAGTCAGTGTCGGCAAACCGCACCTGAGCAGGAACGGCCGCGGGCCATCGAGCTTCTGCATCTCGGCAACCAACTCCCAAGTGCGCTCGGGCGATGCAGTGACCGTCGTCTCGGTGGTGAACACTTCCTGTAGCTGCACAGCGCGAAGCGGGCGCTCCACCCGATCGGCTGCTGCGATGAATAGTGGACAAAACAGCAGCAATAGAAGCACGGTCTTGCCGGGGTGATCCAACTTATCAATGAACCGCCCGCGAACCCGGTAACCGATGAACGCACCGATGGCGACGCCGGCGGCCACCAACGGAGACGACATCGCGCAACAGATGATGCCTTCTAGGCCAAAGAACAACATGGCCGAGAACGTGATGATGCCGCCTGTGATGCAGCACGCAGCTATGCGTTTGGGTCGGCGCACCACCGCCGCCACCGCAAAGCCAGAGACGAAAGGCACGAGCAGGAACATCACTGGGCCAAATTCCGACCGCGCACCGCGTACGAGCAGATAGCCAACCAATTGCAGCGCCACGCCGAGCGTTGTGCCCAGCAGCACGCCTTGGAGGAGATTTTTGCGGGTTGCGTGCATGGTTTGTTCGCATTGATGCAACCAACTCGAGGTGACCCCTTCAGTCTGCCTAGATTGTCGTACGCTTCAAGTCAGCAACGGTTTGGTTGAGATTTTCATCGACCTACGGTTTTTACCTCGCACCGAGCGCGTTCGGCAGAGCTGGTGGGCGCGGCATCAACGCCTTCTTCCGCATGCGCGAAAAGTTGAACATGTTGAAGAAGTGCATGCCACCGAGCACGAGAATCACGATGCCGAGTTTGGTCGAAATGTATTCCACCCCTTCAACGATATCAGTCGGCTTGGTGCCGATGCGCAAAAAGAGGAGGACGAAGCCGAGGTTGATCAGATAAAAGCCGACCAACAGGAGATGATTCACCGAATCGGCCATTTGCTGATTGCCCGAAAAGGCTTCGACCAGAAAAAGTCGGCCGTTCTTGTGCAGGGTGCGCGCGACCCAAATCGTCATCCCAAGACTGACGAGGAAGTACGCCGTGTAGATGGTGAGGCTGGTGTTCATGGTATTTGTGGTTGTTGATGGTTGTGGTTGGTTCAGTTTGATCGGTACTGCGAAATCCTGTCCACGCGGCGAGCCATTTCGCTGGTGTATTGTCTGCCCAAAGTTGCTTGGTGACGCTTGATCCAATCCGTCAGCTTCACCGTGCCACACGGCGGAGCGTCAACGAAAAGCCGATCCTCCATCAGTCCCTGGATTTCCTCGCGCGTGATCACCACGTCGCCAACGAATTGGCCGAGCAGGCGACACGCCCAATAAGCCGCACTCGGAGGCATGGCTACGATGGGCCTTCGCAAGCCTAGCGTTCGCCCGACAACCTGCACCAACTCCCGATAGGTGAAGGTTTCTGGTCCAATTGCATCAACGGTTTCGTTGCGATGGTGCAAGGTGGCTTCAACGGCGAGCGCCGCGAGGTCATCAACGTAAATCGGTTGCAGCCGATAATCACCGCCGCCAAAGACGCCAAAGACCGGGAAACGCCGCAAGGCCCACGCGATGTTGTTAATGAGCACATCTTCCTTCCCGAACAGAACGGTCGGGCGCAGGATGCAGTAGGGCACACCGAGATTTTTCAGTGCCGTCTCCAACTCAGCCTTGCCCGAGAAGTAGGGCAGGGGCGAACGCGCGTCCGGGTTGGTGATGCTGACGTGAACGATGCGCCGGACGCCGGCGGCACGGGCGGCCTCGAACAGAATCTTGGTGTTCGCCACTGCGGTGTCGTGGGAAAAGAGCCGGTGGTCAAAACGAACCCAGTAGGTATTGATCAACACATCAATTCCCGTCAGCGATTCGCGCAATCGCTCTGGCTGGTCAAAGTGAAACGGGAACGGCCTCACTTGCTCTCCGAATGGATTTTGCCGGTTGGGAGAATTGGTGAGCGTTATGACCGCGTCGCCGCGATCCAGCAGGCGCTGGGTGATATAGCGTCCCGAACAGCCGAACGCGCCGGTGACAGCGACCTTGCGATTTGCCGAGAGCGATGCGTTCATGGTTTGGTCAGATCCTCAATGGCGGGTTTCAGTTCAGGGAACTTGAATGCAAAGCCGCTGCTCACCAATTTGCCCGGCACAACGCGCCGGCTCTTGATAACCAGTTCGGTTTCCGTGCGCAGGAAGAACGCCCCAACCTCCAGCATCCGGCGCGACGCGGGCAGGCCGAAAGGGGCGCGGCAAGCCCCGCGAATCGTCGCCATGAATTCGGCATTCGTCACTGGGTTCGGCGCGGCGAGATTCACCGGGCCGCTCAAGTTTTCGTGCTCGATGATCCACTCCGTGGCGTGACAGAAATCTTGCTGCTGGATCCACGAAACGAACTGGCGTCCGCCTGCCAGGCTGCCGCCAAGACCGAGTCGTGCGAGCCGGAGGAGGTTTGGCAAGACGCTGTTCTTGGCGTGCCCCAGCACCATTGCCGAGCGCAGGGCGACTTTGCGTGTGCGGGGAGTGATCGCTTCGTTCAGCACCCGCTCCCACTCCGTCGCGATCTGGACCGAGAAAATGTCCTTCGCCTCAACGCATCCACCGATTTCGCCCGTTTCGTCCCATGCCGGGCCGAAGGTGTGCTTGTAGATTGTCGCGGTGCTCGAGTTGAGCCAGACCGGTGGAGGATTCGCGCAGCGTGCCATTGCCGCACCAAGCACGCGCGTCGAGTTCAATCGCGAATCCAGCAGAAGTTTGCGATTGCGCGCATGGTAACGGCAATTGACCGAGACGCCCGCCAGATTGATGATCGCGCGCGCCCCTTCGAGTTCCTTGGCCCAATCGCCCACGCTTTCGCCGTCCCAGCGCACTTCGCGAAATAAACCTGCGCAGGCTTTCGGGTTGCGGGTGAGTATGACGACTTCGTTTCCTTTCGCGGCAAAGCAGTCGGCGAGGACGCGTCCGAGGAAACCGCTGCCGCCAGCCAGGATGATTTTCGTTTTATGGCAGTTCATAGAAGACGCCGTGCCGGTTAGGTTTCTTGGCGTGACGAATCGGAATCTGGCAAGCGCCTCCGAGGCAGCTCCGATTCTTCGCAATCCAGCGATAGACCAAGCGTCCGAGGGCGTTGAAGCCCGGCAGAGCGAGCACAATGCCCAAGGGCCACATCCACCAGACATGTCGCATCAAGGTGCTCCAAGTGTTCAGGCCGCTGAATTTCCGACCGTCGGCGAGTTGCAGCCACATCGCCGCATCCAACTGTGCCTCCGTGATGCCCAACCGCACGGCGGTGCCGGGCGTTTGGAGCGGAATCCAAGCGAATCCACGGCGCTCGAAGATTCTTCCCCAGCGCTGCCGCTGCCCCACGCACAAGCGGCATTCCGCGTCGAAGAAGATCCAGCCGGCTGGTTGCGTAACTTGATTGTCTGTAATTTCTGTATGCATAGAAATTAACGCGCAAAAAAAGGGCGAGTCAGCCACCCAAGCCCAGCAATTTGCGAAGCTTTTCCCCGGCTTTGAGAAACTTGGTCAGTGCCGCAGTCGGCAACTGCCGGACTTGGCTGTACCAGGTGGTAGTCGTCTCAAAGAAGTCGGCCAACTCGCGGAGCTTCTGCTCGGTGTATTCGTCGGTTTCCTTGTCCTTTTCGGCCTCGGCAATGCACTCGCGCAGCAGGCGCTCCGTGGGGTCGAACTCGCGTTTCTTGCGTTCATCCATCACGACGCGGAACATTTCCCAAACATCCTTCAGGCTCTCGAAGTGATCACGCGCATCGCCCATTACATGAACCCGTTTCACGATGCCCCAGCCCTGGAGTTCCTTCAGGCTGTTGCTGACATTTGACCGTGCCACTCCCAACGCAGCAACGATGTCTTCCGCATGCATGGGATTCTTGGAAATGAAGAGCAAGGCGTGGATCTGCGCGACGGTGCGGTTAATGCCCCAGCGTGTGCCCATCTCGCCCCAGTGGAGGATGAACTTCTGTTGGACTGGACTGAGTGGTGTCATTGTTGACTTGTATTTCTGTCTAACCAGCAATTACAGAATTAACCGCGCAACGCAAGAATTTTGTTCAACATATTTCGCCATCAGGGGTGGGGCGATTACTGCCCGCCCAGCCAATGGCCGCCGTTGTAGGTGAGGAAAGCGAGGATCCACGCCAGCGCGCCCATGTAAAACCACTGGAACACCGGCCATTTCCAGGAATTCGTCTCCCGGCGCACCACGGCCACGGTGCTGACGCATTGCATGGCGAAGACGTAAAACACCATCAAGGTGATGGCGGTGAGGGTGGTGTAAACCGGCGTGCCGTCGGGACGCCGCTGCTCCTGTAACGTCTGCTCCAGGTTCTTCATGCCGGTGTCGGAGTCGTCGAACTCGCCCACGTTATAGACCGTGGACATGGTGCTTACGAAAACTTCGCGCGCCGCGAACGAGGCAACGAGGCCGATGCCGATCTTCCAATCAAAACCGAGCGGCGCGATGACCGGTTCGATGGCGCGGCCCGCCATCCCGGCGAAACTGTGGCGCAGCTTTTCGCCGGCTTCCGCCTTGTTCAGCGCGTCCAATTGCTCTTGGAGCGCGGCGAGGCGGTTCGTGTCCGCGCTGGCGGATGGCAGGCTGACGGCGTTGAACGAGTTGGTCAGCGCCACGCGCTGAGCTGCGAATTGCGCGTCGAGCTGCTGGCTGCGCGGGTAGGTAGCGAGAAACCAGAGCACGATGTTGATCCCGAGGATCACTGTGCCGGCGCGGCGGAGGAACAGCTTCGAGCGATCCCACATGTGATGGAGCACGACGCGGAGCAGGGGACGTTTGTAGGGCGGCAATTCCATGATCAGCATCGGCGTTTCGCCCTTGAGCAGCGTCTTTTTGAACAGCCAGGCCATCAGCAACGCCAGAACGATGCCCAGCAGGTACATCGCGAGCAGGGTCAGGCCGGCGAGCTTGAAGAAACCGAACACGCGCTGGTCCGGAATGCAGGCGCCGATCAGCAGCGTGTAAACTGGCAACCGCGCTGAACAACTCATCAGTGGCGCGACGAGGATCGTCACCAGCCGGTCCTTCGGACTCTCGATCGTGCGCGTGGCCATGATGCCCGGAATCGCGCAGGCAAAGGAACTCAGCATGGGGATGAAACTTTTGCCGTGCAGGCCGACCTTGCTCATCAGTCGGTCCATCAAAAACGCCGCCCGGGCCATGTAGCCGGTGTCCTCCAGCAGGCCGATGAACATGAACAACAGTAAAATCTGCGGCAGGAAGACCACCACGGCGCCCACGCCTTGCACCACGCCGTTGACAAACAGGTCGTTGAGATCGCCCGGCGGGATCAATTGCCCGACTTGCCCGCCCGCCCACGTCACCATGCCCTCCAGCAGCTTCATCGGCGTTTCGGCGAAGGTGAAGATGCTCTGGAACATCAGCGCCATGATCGCGACGAAAATCACCGTGCCCCAGACCTTGTGCGTGATGACGCGGTCCAGCCGGTCGCTGAACGTCTCGCCCGGCGGCGCGAATTCGGTGGTGACCGACTGCTGAATCTCCGCCACCCGCGCATAACGCCATTCGATGGGTGCGCCCCGCCAGTCCACGTTCGCGGCGTCGAGCCGCTTGCGCGCGTTGGCCACGGCGTCCTGGATTTTTTGCGGGTAATGCGTGGTGCTGGAGGCCAGCGCCTTTTCGTTGCTCAACAGCAGCAGCGCCTCGGCGGTGGCTTGCAACTGGCGTTCCTTGTAAGTGTCCGCCAGCAAATCGGCCAGGCCGGTCGCCTCGATGCGGAACAACCCGGGCAACTGGCAGAACAGGCGCGGCTTGATTTCGCTTGCGTCCTGGAACGAGGCGAGGATTTGCGAGCGGAGCGCGGACAAGCCTTCGCCCGTGCTGGCGACCACCGGCAGCACCGGCACGCCAAGCGCCCCAGAGAGCTTCGCCGTGTCAATCGAATGTCCGAGGTCGGCGGCCACGTCCACCATGTTCAACGCGAGGATCGTCCGGTGGCCGAGCTCGATCACCTGCGTGGCGTAGTAAAGATTACGTTGCAGGTTCGAGGCGTCCACCACCACCACGATGACATCCGGCGCGGGCAACTCGGGCAGGCGATGCAGCAACACGTCGCGTGACACCTGCTCGTCGAGTGAGTTCGGGCTGAGGCTGTACGTGCCGGGCAAATCGAGCACGCGAAGGTCGGCATCGGTTGGCGTGCCGATGAGTTTGCCTTCCTTGCGCTCGACGGTGACGCCGGCGTAATTGCCGACCTTGGCGCGCAAGCCGGTCAGCGCGTTGAACAGCGTCGTCTTGCCGCAGTTGGGGTTGCCGGTGAGGACGACGTACGGGGAGAAAGGCGTGACGCGTGACTCCTTGCGCGCGTCAGCGCCTGCAGTCCGTGATTCAATTGGTGAAGATTCGCTCAAGCCTTTGCTAATTCGATTTTATGGATTCCGAGGAACAATTGTGCGCCCGGAATTGCGATTTATTGTCGGTGGATTGCAAAAATCACTTTACGCCGATGTAATTTGTCCCGTGCGCTTCGATCCAACCTTCTGGAGCATCGCCTAAATCCTTTCCGGTTAGGTTTCGCAAGTGATTGATAACGTCTTTTACGCACCGCTTTCGCTCTTCCTCAACGTAATCCGCCAAAACAATTTCAATCGAATCATGGGAGAGTTGATGTTTCTGAAGAAAGTAAATGCACTCTTGCACGCCACGCTTCAGGGCAAAATCGCAATCTGTTTTGATTCCATTTGCAAAGTCACGTGAGTACCGGACGTCCATCCGAAAGCGATCGGCTCGGAACTTGACGAGGAAGAGCGAAACTCCGAGCACAACGCACAACAATGCGAGAATCGCTGTCGTGATCCGATATGTTTTGATTGTCACTGCGGACAGGCGATTAAGAGTTCGCCTTCACCAAAATCTGCTCCGCCTCGTGCTTGCGTAGCGTGAGATTGTAGCCCCGCACCTTGATCTCCACCGGATCACCCATCGGTGCGAAGCGGACCAGTTCGACTTTCGTGCCCACGAGCAGGCCCATTTCCATCAGGCGCGGGCGGGCGGCGGGCGGGAGTTTGATCTCGGTGACGGTGGCGGTGTGGCCAACGGCAATAGCTGTGAGCGGCTGGGCGTCAGTCGGCATGGGACGCTTTCAGGAAACCGGTTCGACTAAAATGGCCTCGGCGAGCTTCTGGCTGAGGGCCACGCGCGCATTGCAAACCTGGCAGATGACGCTGTCCTGGCGGCTGACCAGGCGGACGCGCTGGTCTTCGCCCAATCCCATTTCGCGCAGGCGGTCAATGACGTCCGCCGAGGCGGCGAGTTCACGGACGCAAACCACCGTGCCGGCTTTGACCCGGTTCAACGGGCAAAGCTCCGTGGCGCGGCAAGCCTCAGGCGCGGCCTCGCAGGGCGGGGTTGTTTTTTTCGGACTCAACATGGCCAAGCTAGAGGGCGCTGGAAATCGAGGCAAGGCGAAGTTTTGGGCGGGCGCTCAACGCCGCAGTCGCGCGGCCTCCAGCAACGCTCTCTCCTCCGGCAGCAGCGGGCCCGTCGCCGCGAGGTCGAGGTATCTTTTTGCCTCAGCCGCAGAGTTCGTTGCTTGCAACACTCCCAGGTAAAGCGCTACGGACGGTTGCTCCAGCGCCGCCGCCGGGAGCCTCTTCAGCACGGCGATGCCTTCGCTCCCGTGGCCTTGGAGATAAAGCGAGTAGGCATAAGTCGAGGCGCAGGTCGCGTCGTTGGTCCGTTGTTGGTAAACCGAGCGGGCCAGGTCGTGGGCGCGATCCGTTTGCAGGTGCAACAACAGGCTGGTGGCGGCGAGATTGTTGCCCGCGACAACATCCTTGGGATCACGCCGCACCAGTTCTTCATAGAATTTTTGCAGACCGAGTGTGTTGCCGGATTTCAGAAACGCGTCGCTCAGTGCGCCCAATGCCCAACGCTCGGCGGGGAAGCGCTGCACCAGCGTCCAGAGCGCGTCCTCGCGTTCGCGCGGCCATTGCCAACTGCCTGCGAGCCGTGCCAGCAGGCCGAGGGCCCTCGGGTTTTCGGCGGCCAGGCGCGTGGCCGCGAGCCAGTCCGCCTGCGATGACATCGTGGCGTTTTGCTCGCGATAAACCCGGGCCAGCAGCGCGTGGCGCAGAAACTCGGTGTCTTTCCACTCCTTGCCTTCCAGCAGTTCCTTCAATCCGGCCCAATCGCGTCGGCTGAGGCAGCCATCCGCCCGCGCCATCCGCACCTCGAATCGCTGCTGCAACTCGTCCGGCAGGCTGGCCAGCCAGCGCGCCGCTTCATCGGTGCGGCCATGCGTAAACAGCCAGACCGACAAGCCGCCGATGAGATGTGCGTTGGTGTACGCGCTGGCTTCAAGCTCGTGCAGCCGGGGTGTGAGTTGCGCACTCCCGGATTCCTCGAGTACCCGCAGGTGCAGCAATGCGTCGTCCAGCGGCGCGTTCGTGGACGCCTGTAGTTCCCCGGCGAGCGCCAGCGCGGTGGTCCAATCCTTCTCCCGCAACGCGAGCAGCGTGAGCTGGCGCAGCGCGTCGGCGCGGAACTCGGGCAACGAACTGAGATCGCGCAACGCCTGCCGCGCGCCGGCGATTTGCGCCTGATTCGTGCCTTGGGCCTGGAGGACGGCGAGATTGAGTTGAGTGAGTTTGTTTTCCGGCTCCAGCCGCGCCGCCTCGGTGAGGCGCAGGCCGGCATCCTCATAATCACGCCGGGCGAGGGCGATCATCGCGGTCAGTTGCTGGTAGCCCGGATGTTCGCGCTGCGCCGGCGGGACGGCGTCGAGCGCCTGCGCCGCGCCGCCGTAATGGCCGAACAGGATGGCGGTGCGTGCGAGCAGCATCTGGTTCGTGAGATTTCCCGGCTGTGCTTCCGCGACACGCTGCCGCCAATGCAGCGCGGCGGGCGAGTGCAATGTCTCGGTGAGATTGGCCATGACGCGGCAGGCGGCGAGATTGGTTTGATTCCGAATGAGCACCTGGCGCGCGGCGATCGCCGCGTTGCGGAAGTCGCCTTGGGCTAGAAAGGATTCGGCCTGGTTCAAGGCGCGCCGTTCCCGCCAGTCACGGTAAAGCGGGCGGCCACCGAACCAGCCGGCCAGCACCAGCATGCCGAGTAAGCCTGCGGCGATGATGACTCGCTTCACGTTCACGAACATCTTCGCGATGCTGGCAAAGCAGGGATGAATGTCAACCGGCCAACTCCGCTGGTAAAGAAAAGCGCGTCAGCGTCAAGCGCTGGCGCGCGGATCGGCTCCCCAAGCGAACGTTACTTGGCGGCGGGCGGGCGGACAGCCTGCGCCGGTATGGTTGCCACGAGGTATTCCACCAGCGAGTGGATTTGACCTTCGTCCAGCGGTCCGCCTTCCGAAGCGGCGAAGGCGGGCATGAGCGAGCCGGGTTTGCCCAGGGAAATCCAAGTCTTCCAGAAATCCGCGTTGGAGTCGTGATTCATTGCGTGCAAGTCCGGCACCATGGTCGCCCGATGTTCGGCTTCATGGCAGACGGCACAGGTGGCCTTGAACAAATCCTTCCCGTACTTGCCGGCGGAGACCGGGACGCCGTGACAACGGGCGCAATCACCTTTGAACACTGCCTGGCGATCTACTTTGGCCAGTTCCTGATTACGGTTGCGGTCCATTGGCGCCGCGGGGGCGACTTCGGGCGGCGTGATGTTGACGCGGACGGTGAGGAGTTTCTGGCCTTTGTCGGTATTGATTGTGACGGTTTTGAAAACGGTGCCGCTCTTGCCGGCGACGTTCATGGTCACGGGAATTTCGCCCACGGCGCCAGGCGCGTTGGTCCACGGCACGGGCGGCAGTTTGGCGACGGTGCATCCGCAAGAACCTGCGGCGCTGTTGATGATTAGGTTTTCCGGGGACACGTTGGTAAAATAATAAACAAAGTGCGCTTCGAGTTCGCCGGGTTTGGTGGTTTGCTCCTTCGTATCGGCGTCCCAAGCCATGATGGCGGCCGGCACGCTGCCCAGTGCCGGGGCCGGGGCGGTCCGCACAGGCGCAGCGGGCGTGATGGCCTGCAACTGCGGCGCGGGAGTGGGCGGGGTGAGCGGGCGGGCCGCCGGATTCAATCGCCCGGGCAAGCCGCGCGTAACCGGAGCATTCGTCGTGGCTTGGTCCGCACGCAAACCGAGGACCGCCGCCAGCGAGATCACCAACAAGCACTTTTTCATAAGCGACATATCATTAGGGGCTAAAACTGTTTTTGACGAGCGGGAAATGATTCCATTCGAGGTTCATTTCGGGCGGTCGAGCCGGGCGGACAACGCGATGCGCGCGCCCTCCAGCGCATCCAGTGCCGCCGGGTCGTTGTTGCCCTCGAGCAACTGGTCAATCAGGCGGATGCGCGCCCCGATTTCCGCAGCGGGCATCTGACCGCGTGACGGCACGTCGAGGAAATGCTGGTTGCCAACCGCCAGATTCGCCACCCCGGCGCCAGGAGGGGGCGGTGTGCCGCTGGCCCGCTCCAGGGTTTGCGCGGCGAGGAAAACATGACCGGCCATCGCCGCGCCCACCCCGGGCCAGGCGTCGCTGTTGATTTTCCCGGCTCGGGCGAGATTCGTGAGCGCCAGCGCGGCGGATGAATCGTGAATCGCCGCCTCGGCGAGCAACCGCTGAGCGACTCCGAGGCCCGGTGGGGGCTTCGGGCCGGTGTTTTCGGCCAGTTTGATCAGCGCCGGCAGACCGGCGCCGTTGGGCAGCGCGAGCAGAAACACGGCGACATAACCCGGCCAGGTTTTCACATGCCGTTCGACGTCAGATGCGTCGGCACCACTTCGCACCATTACGTCGAACAGTGGCGCCACGTCGCGTCCGTCCCAGCTTGGCTCCGCGGCGAAGGCCAGGGACTCGCGCGCGGCGGCGAGGAGGTTGGTGCGATATTTTCCGGGCGCGGCTTGTTCGAGCCCGCGGGCGAGCGCGGCGAGTTCGAGCGGGTCGGCGGTGGATTGGACCGTACGGGTGAGAATCGCCAGCGCCTCCGGGCTGGGGCTTTGACCGAGCCACTGAATCAGCGAGACGCGCAGCGAGGGCGCGCCGATTCGCGTGGCCAGGTCAGGCACGTCGAACGCGAGATCGAGGTTGCGTTGCAGAAACTCGCCGACCGCGGGGATGGCGTTCGGGCCCAGTGCGGCCAGCTTGGCGAGGCTGGCCTTGATGGCGTTCGCCTGTTCTCCCGCCAGGGGCGCGTTCGTAAAGTTCGGGGAAAGCAGGTCGGCGAAAATTTGCGTCGCGGGCACGCCCGTCGCGGCGGGCGCGGTTTGGCTGGTTTCGGAAGTGGCGGGCTTGCAACCTGACAACGCGAGGCTGATGAGCAGCGTGAGTCCAAAACCGGCCAGCCGCGCCTTCAGGGGCGCGAGGCCGGTGGTCTGAACGGGAGAACGCTCCTGCCGCATGAAGCGATTGTTCACCGTTGCACTCCCAGACTCAACGCGGAATTTCAAGGACCGTCCCGGCAATGTGACGCGGACCATCCTGCTGGTTGAAGTAATAAACGACCAGCGCGCGGTCGCGGGAGATCATCGTGGCCCACGGATAGCCGAGGTCGCCGTTGCCGCCGTCTTCGCGCAGGACGATTTCCTCCGCCGTGCGGAAGTTCGTACATTCGGCGTCGAGCACCCGCGCGCGGACCCCGAACGGTTTGTGGCGAAAGCCATAAACCAACAGCACGCGCTTGTCCGGCAGGCGCAACGCGTAATGCGGGTGGCCTTGCCAGCCGGCATCCTGCCACGGCTGGAAGCTCTTCCCGCCGTCCGACGAGCGCGCGATGACCGTGTGATCATCGAAATTCGCCGTGCGGAGGAAGGCGACGAGATCGCCCTTGGGTGTTTCGTAAATCGAGGTTTCGTTGAAGGTAATCTTGGGATCCGCGGCCACGACGCAGGAGTACTTCCAGTTCAAACCCTGGTCCGCCGAAATGAGCAGGTGCGTCTCCGTGCGGCGCGGTGCGGTGCTGGTATTGGCTGCCGTGACCCAATAAAGCCGGCCATCGCGGCCTTCGCACATGGCGCCGCGATTGTAGGCGTGGACGGGCCGGCCCAGGACGTCCGGGGTGTTGTCCGCGCCGACGTGCGGCGGGAGAATCGGCCCTTGCCATGAGCGCCCGGCATCGCGCGAGCGCAGCAACCACCCACCCAGGAAAACAAAATCGCCGTGCCGCAGCGATTCGTCCATGCGCATGGCGTAGTCGTGGTTGACCTGGGACCAGCCGTAGCTGGAGCAGACGAGCGTGCCGTCGCGCAATTGCACCATGCACGGATCCTGCGAGCCGCCGAACGGGTGCGCGAACATGAGTTCCGGCTCGCGCGTCCACGTTTTGCCGCCATCACGCGAGCGCACCAGCACGAGGTAACTATTCGGATCGGTGTGCGAATTGTTCTTCTCGCCGAGCAACCGCCGGCTGGGCGCCCGCCGGAAAGCCGTGATCAATTCGCCATCGCGCCGCCGCACGATAGACGGGAATGCGCTGTAGAACTGGTCGTCACGATAGACGATCACGTCCTCGAGTTTGCGTAGCGCGGGCTTGGTTTCGGCACGGGCGATGGGGCAGGGGAGGAACAGGGCAACGAGGGCAAGCGTGGAAACGAGGCATCGGTTCATGGCGTCAATGAACCGGCTGCGAGCGCCCGGGCCAAGCAAAAACGAAAGCGGGTGTCGTGCCGGCTTAACCAGCAGCGCCTAACGGCGTCGCCGGCCAGCGGTCTGTGCAAGTGGAATCTGACCGCCTAATCAAATCTCATGCGAATGAGCGTTGCCACTGAAGCGGATTAAGCAAGGGACTACTCGTTTACGCGGAGCAGCCTGCGATTGACTTTCCAACGGCAGGAAGCTTACGAATCTTCACAAGTTGCGAATTCGCAAGGAAGCGAAGTTCGTCAACGGAGTCAATATGGACAATCGGGTATCATCTGGGGCGGGCTTCTCGGCACTCACGCCACCTCGCACGACTTGAATCATTTTTCCCACAGCGCAGCAAATCATCCATCCACCGGTAGCTTTATGAAAAACAAACTAACCTGTCTCCTAACCCTGGTTCTCGGCTTGGGCACCCCCGCGTATGCGGCGGTTACCGGCCAATGGGACTTTAACAGCAGCAACCTGACCGCCACCGTCGGCGCCGACCTGGCCGATTTCGGCACCACGCCGGTCGTCTTCACGACGGCGACGATTGGCGGGAGCACCGCCATCGTGATGAATTTTCCGGCGACCGATGCGACGCAAGGATTCGTGATGACACACGGCATCGCTGCGAACGGCGGCGGCGGGTACGTGAATCAATACACCTTGATCATGGACATCATGTATCCGGCCGCGAGTGCCGGCACGTGGCGGAGTCTGTTCCAGACTGCGACGGCCAACGGCAACGACGGCGACCTGTTCATCAATCCCGACAATGGCATCGGCATCAACAGCCTCTATGCCGGCGCCATTCTGGCGGATACCTGGCATCGGGTGGCTTTCGTGTTCGACCTCTCCTTGGCCTCGGGCCAGTTGAAAAAGTATATTGATGGAACGTTGGTCGGTTCGCAGGTCCTGGCCGCCTCGGCGCTTGACGGTCGCTGGGCCTTGGACCCGACCGCGTTGTTGTTTGCCGACGAAGGCGGCGAAACCGCCGCGGGATTCGTCAATAGCATTCAGATCCACGACGTGCCCTTGACCGACACGGACATTTTCGCCTTGGGCAAGCCGACTGCGGCGGGCATTCCCGGCACCATCCCGGTCTTCAACAATCTGACCGTAACCGTTTCACCCACCAATCAGACGGACGTGGTGGGGATGACGGCAACCTATTTCACGGCTTCCGTGCTCGGTTCCGGCACCTACAGTTACCAGTGGTACCACAACGGTGCGGTGCTGGGCGGCGAAACCACCGCTCAACTCAGCTTGACCAACCTCCAGTCCGCCGCCGCCGGCAACTACACGGTCGTCGTGGACAATGGCCTTCAAAAGGCCACCAATTCTCCCGCTGCCTCTTTGACAGTCAACCCCGTCCCGGCCGCATTCGTGACCGGACAATGGGATTTCAATCAGAGCAATCTGGTCGCGTCCTGTGGCCAGCCGCTGGATTACTTCGACGCTACCGTGCAAGCGGACACTTCTTTCGGGACGACGACGGCATTTGGCATCAGTGATATTGCCGGGCAACCCGCCAACGTGATGTATTTCTCGCCCAGCGTTGGTTCGTGGGGCGGATACGTCATGAGTCACGGTATCGCGCCGAACGGCGGCGGCACCAACGTCAACCAATACACCGTCATCATAGACCTGCTTTGTCCCGGCAGCAGTATGAGCGCTTACCGGGCCTTGTGGCAGACGGATCCCTCGAACCTGGACGCTGATGCGGACGTGTTTCTCAATCCCGGCGACGGTTTGGGAATCAGCCAGACCTATCAAGGTTTGTTGACCGGCGACGAATGGCACCGCGTGGTCTTGGCCTTCGATCTGACCAAGCGCGAATTCGGCAAGTACATTGACGGTGCGAACGTGGTGGCGGCGCCCCTGGGGGCCGCGCCTTTGGGGCTGCACAATGCCCAGTACCTTTCGAGCAGCACCACCCCGACGGCTGGCGGTGGCATGGACCTGCGCTGGTCGCTTCGCCCCACGGTGTTGTTGCTGGGGGATCAGGATGGCGACCTGAGGCCCATGTATATCAGCAGCGTGCAGATTCGCAACGGTCGCATGACGGACGCCTCGATTGCCGCAATGGGCGCGCCCACGGCCAACAAGATTCCGGGTTGCATCAAGGCCCGCCAGACCGGCGGCAGCATCGTGATTGAATGGACGGGTAACGTGTTGGAAAGCGCCGCCAACCCGGCCGGACCCTGGACCGAAATTGTGGCGGCCGCGCATCCGCACACAGTGACTTCACCGACAGGGAACAAATTCTTCCGCGTGCGGCAGTAACCCGCGCGAAACTGCAACGCGACTGGCTTTGGCACTTGCGGATTCGGGGCCAAAGCCAGTCGGTATTTTCCGCGATCATCTGAAGATTCTGGCATTGGCAACGCGCCGGATTGCGTTAGGTTCGGGTGCGATGAGCCACGCTGGAGCAATTTGTTCGGTGTGCCGGCCCCGCCCGGAACTTCTCCCGGGCCTGCTCCCCGGCTTGCTCGCTTGGACTGTTCCCGAAAACGAAATCGTGGTGCTGGCATGAAACGAAACTTTTTCTGGTTGTGGATTGGCGTGGCCATGAATGTCTGGCTGTCCGGCCGCGCCAGCGTGACCGGACAGTGGGACTTCAACAGCAGCAACCTCACCGCGTCCGTTGGGGCCAGCCTGACGTATCGCGGTGACACCGCCACCGCCACCATTTTTAAGCCGGCGACCATCGGCGGCCAGAGCGCGGTCGTGATGGGTTTTCCCGCGGCCACGCCCGCCCAAGGCTTTGTGATGGCGCACGGCATCGCTCCGAATGGCGGTGGCAGCCTGGTCAACCGGTACACGCTGATCATGGACGTAATGTTCCCCGCAGCCAGCACCGGCCAATGGCGCAGTCTGTTTCAGACCGATGGCGCGAACACGACCGATGGCGAGCTTTTTGTCAATCCCGCCAACGGCATCGGCATTTCCAGCGTTTACGCGGGTACGATTCCAGCCGACACCTGGCATCGCGTCGCGTTCGTCTTCGATCTCACGCTCGGCACCGGCCGGTTGCGCAAGTTTATTGACGGCGTGTTCGTGGGCGCGCAGGACTTGAGCGCGGGCGTGGATGGACGGTGGGCTATGAACCCCACCGCGCTGTTGTTCACCGACGAGAACAACGAAACCCGCGCGGGATTTGTTAACAGCCTTCAAATCCACGACCTCGCGCTGCCGGACAGTTATCTCGCCGCGTTGGGGGGCGCGACGGCGGCCGGTATTCCGCTTGCGACGAACACGGCCCCGTACGCGCAGTATGATTTCAACGGCAATCTCAATTCCACCGTCGGCGGCAATCCTTTGACCTCTGGCTTCGCCGTGCCGGCGGCCAGTGCGGGTGTAACGTTCTCGAACTTGACCATCAATGGCAACCCGGCCCAGGCGGCGGCGTTTACGCGCGGAACTTATTTTACCCTGACCCACGGCCTCGGCGCAAACGGCGGTGGCAGCCTACTGAATCAATACACCCTCCTCTTCGACGTCCTGTTTCCCAGCCGGCCGGACGGTTGGGCGGTGCTCTACCAGACGACGGCTGCGAACTCCGACGACGGCGAGTGGTTCGTCAATCCCAGCCAGGCGCTGGGCATCTCTGGCAATTACGGCGGCACCGTGGCCGACGGAACTTGGAATCGGCTAGCCGTGGTTGTGGATAACGTGGCT
>WBZT01000824.1_pt1 | contig 24285 bp, 20 predicted proteins | sample 5204241 | NCBI WGS metagenome assembly WBZT01 (sample SAMN12344358, study PRJNA552823) | activated sludge metagenome | biome: Activated sludge suspended growth; feature: Nitrification reactor; material: Wastewater; isolation source: activated sludge from nitrification reactor of wastewater... | reverse complement strand
TGAACATGCCTTCAATCTCCTTGTTGGCCTGCAAAGCCAGTCCGGTTTGTGACTGAATAAAGGCGAGTGCTTTTGCGGCGGAAAGATCCGCTGATTCCTCCGAGGCTACGTAGCGGAGGTAGTTGTCGTCTGAGCGGTACTCCTTAGAGGAAAAGGGCTGTTCACTTTTAATCTTACCATCTACCTTGCTTACCTGTTTGGCGCTTCCGCAAGAAGCAATGATAACAAGCATTAAAGAGAAGAGGAGGACTTCCGGCAGCCGGAAGAAGGTGCTTTTCTTTTTCATGGTCATATTTTTGTTGTTGAGATAACAGTTTCTACCATTCATTACGTAGCGGCCTCCCGGTTCTTAAGTGGTACCTGAAATTTTATTCCCTGCACCCATTAAAAAAGTGGACATACGTGATGAAAAACCCGGCCCGGCACTTTGGTTGCTGCCAAAGACACCTGGGTCTGTAATACAAAGCTCATCAAAGGCAACTATCAGGTCTGGAGAACCACTCCGGTCGAAAAGGACTGATTAAAATCAGATTAATTGAAATTATTGAACTGTAAAATAAAAAATGTAAAAGGCTTAAGCATTGCTATGCCGCAAACGTATTGTTTATGAAAAGCAGGAATTGTAATAATTGAAAATAGTCAATATATTTACTTCGCTGCTTTAATGATATAACCTAAAGTCTTTTATGCGCTCCCCTTACCTGACAAAGTCCAGGTTTAAATTAGCCCTGGAATGTTTAACGAAACTGTATTATACCGGCAAGAAAGAAGAATATGCCGATCAAAGTCTCGACGATCCGTTTTTACAGGCGCTGGCCGAAGGCGGCTTCCAGGTGGGTGAGCTGGCCAAATATATGTTTTGCGATGACCCTTCAGGAGAAGGCATCACCATTGATACTTTGAATTATGAGGAGGCCTTGCAGCGCACCGAAGAGATGCTGGCCCGGCCGGGAAAAGTGGTGATTGCGGAGGCGGCGTTCCGCTATAACAACCTGTTTATCCGTGCGGATATTGTAGTGAAAGAAGGAAATAATCTTCTCCTGTACGAAGTGAAGGCTAAATCCTTTGACGGCGAAGGCGAAGAAGAAGGCGGAGAAGTAAAGTTTACATCCACAAGTCGTGCGACAGGAATAGAACAGATCGTTACGAATTGGGTGCCCTACCTGTACGACCTTGCCTTCCAAAAATATGTGATCACCAAAGCGAAGCCCGAGCTACAGGTAAAAGCCCATTTATTATTGGTCAATAAAAACGCAAAGGCCACTGTGGAGGGTCTCAACCAGAAATTCAGGATTTACAGAGATGGCAAAAACAAAAAAGTAATCCCTGCCGAAGGCTTAACAGCAAACGACCTCGGCAAACACATCCTGGAGGCGGTTGACATGGATGAGCTCGTTGGCAAAATATGGAATGAATACGATGTACCTACAGATTATAAAGCAGGGCTGAAATTTGAAGAGTTTGTAAAAAGCTGCGAGGAGGTGTATGTAAATAATGAAAGGGTATATACTTCTTTAGGCAAGAAATGCAAAGACTGCCAGTTTAAGAAAGAAAAGAAAAATACAAGTAGACTCTGCAGCGGTTTTCTCGAATGCTGGCAACATGAAACCGGCCATACAGAAGAAGAATTAGCAGAACCCCTGGTACTGGAGATATGGAATGGATTAGCCGGAAACCGTAGCTTTCCCCAGGAACTGCTTGAAAAGCGGAAATATTTTTTACAGGATATCGAAGAAGAGGAGTTGAAACCTAAGAATGAAAAGAAGGAAAAGGATGTAAAGCCGGGCTTATCCAAATTGCAGCGGCGTATGGAGCAGGTGCAGCGGGTGAAGGATAAGAACACGAATAGTTATTTCGACAAGGAGGGATTTGCCCGGGAGATGGACCAATGGAAATGGCCCTTGCACATGATTGATTTTGAAACCAGCATGGTGGCCTTGCCCTTTCACAAAGACACCAGTCCTTACCAGGGTATCGCCTTCCAGTTCTCGCATCATATCTTGCACGAAGATGGAAAGGTGGAACACCGCAGCCAGTTCCTGCATCTTGAACAAGGCGTTTACCCCAATATTGAATTTGTCAGAGCACTGCGCATGGCGCTTGAACCGCATGAGGGAAGCATCTTCCGCTACCACAATCACGAGAATACTTATTTGCGCCTGATTCACCGCCAGCTCAGCAGCGGAATGGGAAACATATCCCCTGAGGAAAGAGAAGAGTTAATGCAATTCATCGATCACATCACACGCCGGCGCCCGTCAAAGAACGAAGAATACATATACGGAAACAGAGCCATGATCGACCTGTTCGATATCGTGCTGCGTTATTACTATTCACCATATGCCAAAGGCAGCAATTCGCTCAAGCAAATCCTTCCTGCCCTCATCCGCGACAGTGAATTCCTCCGCGACAAGTACGGCCAGGCGGGTGTATATGGCATAGGCAAAGCAATACCCAGCCTGAATTATGAAGACCATGTCTGGATACGGGAAGATAAAAATTGGGATCCTTATAAAACACTGGATCCGGTATTTGGAGGCTTCGACCGGGACAGCTTAGACAACCTGGTTAAAGACTTCGATGCAGTAGCTGACGGAGGCGCCGCTCTCACCGCCTACAATTACCTTCAGTTTTCCGAAGTACCGACCGAACAACGGCAGGCCATTGCCGACGCCCTCCTGCGCTACTGCGAACTAGATACGCTGGCGATGGTGATGCTGGTGGAGGGGTGGATTAAAATGAAAAATAATTAATTAATAATAAACTAAATTTTATAGCGATGTTATACAACCCGCAATATCTGGAAAATCTTAAACCCTTATTTTCAAATGAGCACAACGATAACCGTGCTAAAGTTGAAGCGGTTAATTTGCTTATGTGGACAACAGGCGTTTATAAATTATTTACAAAGGAAGACTATAGAAACTTTTTCAAAAGGATGCACCTGATTACTAGGCACTTCAATCTAATTGACCGCTTTTTTCTTAATGAATCTGAATTATTACCCTTCATCTATAAAGGTCAAATTTACTCGATTGGCGTGGATGAATTTGCAAATTGTATCGGTTTGATGTGTGGTACTAGTCCAAGAGTGATGGAGCCACTCGATAAATGGCTAGGAGAAATACAAAATAGATTTAATGAGTCTATTTTAACCGGGCTTAATAATCAGCTAGTAATTTTTATCGGGGATATTAAAATTAACGATGTTTTGATGAATGGTAAAGTTGCACAAGAACTGGAATTTAAAAACCAGATCCGGGAATTGGAAAAGGCAGATTTAATTAATGCAGACATATTAGCCAATAGCATGGTTGACGAAATCATGGAGGAGGTATTTGTTAAATGGAAATACAAACATCCTGAAGCTGAAGAAGAGTATAATAAACAGGCCCTTGAATTAAAAAACTAATAATTACTTTTGAATTAATCATGGATACAACTCTCTTTATCCTTATTGGCTTAATAATCACAAGCATTATCTTTCAGTTCATTCTTAAGAACAGAAAAGATATTGATACACCGCAGATTCTAACAAAAATTAACGAGATTCAGTCCGGATTACAGAAAATTGAGATTAACCTGAAAGATGATTTTCGGATTAACCGTGAAGAGAACTCAACCAATGCAAAAACAAACAGAGATGAACTGAATAAAGCCATTGGCGATTTCAGAACTGAAATCATGACTGCCGTCAAAACAATGACTGAACAAAACAACACGGCAGTGGAAAAACTGAATCAAACATTGGAACAGAAAGTATCGGCACTCATAGAAAAGAATGAAAAAAGTTTCAAGGCTTTCACAGATGGAAATACAACACAGTTAGAGAAAATTGAAAAGAAGGTAGAGGATAACTTAAAAGCATTGAACGAGCAGGCAAAAGCCGATAATAACTTACTGCGTGAAGCCCTGGTAAATGCTTTCAAGGGATTTCAGGAAACTTTTGATAAAAACGTAAAATCATTCAACGACCTGCAAAAGGAAAAGTTTGAATTGATGGAGAACAAGCAAAATGATTTAGTAAAAGGAACCGAAACCAAACTGGATATTATCAGAGCAACCGTAGAAGAAAAACTGGAGAAAACCCTCAGTGAAAGGCTGGGGCAAAGTTTTGAAACAGTCGGTAAACAACTGATCGAAGTTCAAAAAGGCTTGGGTGAAATGCAAACTCTTGCTCAGGATGTGGGGGGATTGAAAAAAGTATTGAGCAATGTGAAAATGCGCGGTGGAATCGGTGAAGTTCAATTGGCTATGCTGCTGGAACAAATTCTAGCCCCTGAACAATTCGAAGCAAATGTGAAAACCAAGGCAAGCAGCGGCGATCTCGTTGAATTTGCCATCAAACTTCCCGGAAGAGATGCCAATGACCAGCCAGTTTGGCTTCCTGTGGACGCGAAGTTTCCTAAAGATGTTTACGAGCAATTACAAGCCGCTTATGACATCGGCGACATAGCGCAAATAGAAATAGCCCAAAAGAATTTGGAAAACACCATCAAAAAGATGGCTAAAGATATCAGTGAAAAATACTTGGATCCGCCAAACACAACTGACTTCGGCATAATGTTTTTGCCATTTGAAGGCATCTATGCTGAGGTAGTACGTAAGGCAAGCCTACTTGAAGATCTCCAGAGAAACTACAAAATCATTGTTACCGGTCCTACTACTCTAGCGGCAATACTCAATAGTCTTCAAATGGGATTCAAAACGCTGGCTATTCAAAAAAGAAGCAGTGAAGTGTGGCAGGTCTTGGGAGCAGTCAAGAAGGAATTTGAGAACTTCGGCGGACTCATGCAAAAAGCTCAAAAGAACATTCAAACTGGATTAGATCAGCTCGATGACGTAATGGGCAAAAGAACCAAGGCGATTCAACGAAAATTGCGAAGCGTTGAAACTGCAACCGAAGCGGAGGCAAAATTGATTCTTCCAGAAATAGGAAGTGAAGATTTAATGGACGATGAAGACAATTAATAAAGGTTATGCCAGTAAATTTTTCTGAGATATTGGTGGTTGGTGTTTCTTCCCGAGCTCTTTTCGACCTCGAGGAAGAGAATAATGTCTTCCAAAATGAGGGAATTGCCGCATTTAGGGCTTTTCAGCAGGAGAACGAGGATAAACCTCTGGCACCAGGAGCAGCATTTTATTTGGTTCAGAGTCTTCTCGAGTTGAATAAAATCGCCAATCAACGAATTGTAGAGGTGGTTGTAATGTCTAGGAATAGTCCCGAGACAGGTTTGAGGGTATTGAATTCAATTGAAATATTGGGCCTCGATATTACGCGAGTTGCCTTTACTGGTGGTGAACCTCTATCCCCATATATTGAGGCTTTCGATGTGGATCTATTTCTTTCCAAAGACTCAAAGGATGTGCAAGCTGTTATAGACAGTAAGCAGAGTGCAGCAGCTCTCATTTACGCTCCACCAACACCATTTTCTTCGAACGATCCAAGAGTAAAGATTGCTTTTGATGCTGACGCCGTTTTATTCTCCGATGAGTCTGAGTATAGGTATAAGACAGAGGGTATGGATGAATTTCATAAGTTTGAAAAAGCACATGAGGACGAACCACTTAGTGAGGGGCCCTTTGCCAAACTACTAATCAAACTATCCAAGATTCAGGAATTCTTACCAATGCGTGTCGAATATTCCCCTCTTCGGCTGGCAATTGTCACGGCTAGAAATGCGCCTTCGCATAAAAGAGTGATCAAAACTTTGAGAAAGTGGAATGTATACGTAGATGAAGTTTACTTCTTAGGCGGTCTTTCAAAAGACAAAGTGTTACAAGCCTTTGGCGCACATATTTTCTTTGATGATCAAGACGCTCATTTAGGACCAGCGTCACAAGTTGTACCAGCTGCGAAAGTTCCTTACGAAAGCACCTCTCCATTGAAAAAACTTGAAGAACAGCAATGAACAAACAAACCCTCATACAAAAAATAAAATCGATCTCCGACCTCACTTATGAGGAACAAGCGGAACTCATTAATTTGGTGAACAACACCAAAAAATACGGCCTTGTTTGGGAAGATAAGTTTGAGCAAATTGAGGAAGACTTGCTTACTAATTTACCTGTGCTCACAGAGATGAAGGAACGATTTATAGAAGCAAGGCCGATGGAAAAACCAAAGGTAGAGGAGGATTTGTTCACGGATTCAGTTGAAGCACCAGAAGAAGTTACAGAGGCCCCGAATCATATTTTGATTGAAGGGGATAACCTTCACGCGCTCACAACGCTTTCTTTTACTCATAAAGGTGAAATAGATTTAATTTACATTGACCCCCCCTACAATACAGGAAATAAGGATTTTAGATATAATGACAAATATGTAGATTCAGATGATACGTACCGACACAGCAAATGGCTTTCATTTATGCAGAAGAGATTGTTATTAGCATCGGAACTCCTTAATGACGAGACAGGATTAATTTTTATCTCAATAGATGACAACGAGCAATCTCAGCTCAAGCTACTGTGTGACGAAATTTTTTATCCTAGTAATTTCATTGGTATGTTTACTTGGATTAAAAAAAAGAAAGGAAGCCATTTATCGAAAACGCTCAGAAGTATGACTGAATACATACTCTGCTACTCCAAGAACATCAAGAAAGTAGAACTATATGGAGAAAAGGCTTATAAGGGAAAGCAACAACCTCTAGTGAAGAGAACTAATGCAGAGAAGAAACTACTTTTCCCAAGTGATGTCATACACACAAAGCTCAAAGATGGGACATACAAAAAAGGTCAATATGGAAACGGTACATCAAGTATTAATTTTCAAGAAGATTTTGAAGTTTCTACGGGAAAGGTTATAAATCCGATTACTGTAATAGGGCCTTTCGTTTGGAGTCAGAAAATGCTTGCTTCTGAAATAGAAGCTGGTACTGAAATTCATTTGTCATCGAAGTTCGGCTTCAACGTACTGAGACATGATCAGGATAAAAAAATAAAACGCCCGTCTAGTCTAATTGATATAGAAAATGGTGTAGGTACTAACGAGGACGCTTACGAAGAACTGGTTAATATATTTCATTCAGAAGCAATAATGTCCTACCCTAAGCCAACTAGTTTAATTAGCTATGTCATCAACATGACCAGTAAGATGAAAAGCAGTAATGATTTCAAAGTATTAGATTTCTTCGCTGGATCGGGCACAACACTTCATGCAACAATGCAACTCAATTCCGAAGATGGCGGCAACCGACAATGCATCCTCGTCACCAACAATGAAAACAACATTTGTGAAGAAGTAACCTACGAACGCAACAAACGTGTGATTCAAGGTTACACAAATGCCAAAGGAGTGGAAGTGCCAGGATTGACCAACAACAATCTTCGATATTACAAATGTGATTATGTGCCCAGCGCCAGAACCGAAGCAAACCGCAGAAGATTGACAGAAGCAAGCACAGATTTGCTTTGCATCAAAGAAGATTGCTACGATGATGTCACTAAGGAAAGAGGTTTAAATCCGAAGTTGTGCAGACTGTACACGAACAAAAGCGGAAAATACTTGGCAATTGTGTATCACAGCCGCAGCCAACATGAGGTGAATGAGCAGATGTGTGAGGTGATCGCGCAGTTGAGCGATCTTCAAGGCAAAGTGAAACTCTACGGATTTAGCCCGGAGATCGAAGTGCTGCTGGAAGATTTTTTCAGCGTAAAAGATCGAGTGCACGCGGTTCCGCTGCCTGATGCCATTTACAATGCCTATCGATCCACATTTAAAAGTATCAATCTAGGAAAGCGAAAATCTATTGAGACTGCTGAAACTGATTCACAAGTGGAGGAAACCGATTTATTCAACCAAGCCACCACTGAAGCCTGATTACTTATGTTCATACTCAAAGAATACCAACAAAAAGCGGTTGATCAGTTGATCGAGTTTACGTGCGATGCTCTTCAAATGCAGGAGCACCGTACACAAATTCTATTGAAAGCACCAACCGGTGCCGGTAAAACCGTCACAATGGCTTCCTACCTATCTCAACTGATGGAGGAGCTACACTTGCGCCCAGGCTTGCCGAGAGACGTGGCTGTAATTTGGCTTGCACCAAACACATTGCATTTGCAGAGTTACAAGGCATTGAAAGGGTTTTACTCGGAGTTAAATGATCTACGCACCTTGCAGATTTCTGATTTGCAAAGCAGAAATGGATTACAACCCAAAGACCTTTTGTTCGTCAATTGGAGCAGTGTAGATAAAGAGAAGAATACGTTCAGACAACAGGGCGAGTCGGACCAGAATCTCGAAACTTTGATAGAACAAACTCGCTTACGGGATACTGAAATAATTGTGGTGATTGATGAGGCACATCTGAGCGCATTCACAGGCGAACAAGCACGTAAAGTGCTTCAACTTATCAATGCCAAGATCGAAATAGCCGTAACAGCAACACCGAATCGCAACCCTGATATGTCGGTGGTTATTCCTCGACAAAAAGTGGTAGCTGCGGAGATGATCAAGAAGGGCATTCAGTTGAATGTGGGGTTATCGGTGGAAGAACAACAAGGAGAAATGCTTGACCTCCACCTCCTTCGCAAAGCCATGCAGAAGAGAGATGAAATGGCTGAAGCTTACAAAGCCATTGGTGTTGATCTGAATCCTTTGTTGCTGATCCAATTGCCATCTGAAAAAGAAACCCTTTCCGAAGACGACCGCAACAAGCGATTGATCATGGAAAACTATTTGGCAGGTGAGCACAATATCACCACCCAAAACGGAACACTTGCTGTTTGGCTTTCCGACGAAAAGGATAAAATCAATTTGGATGGTTTGGAAGATTCGAACGGATTGCAAAAGGTACTCATTTTCAAACAAGCCATCTCCCAAGGATGGGATTGTCCACGTGCCTCTGTAATCATCATATTTCGCGAGCTGGGCAATCCAAGTTTTGGTATTCAAACGGTAGGACGCATTTTGCGCATGCCGGAACAAAAGCACTATGAGAATGAGCTATTGAACATTGGCTATGTCTATACCAACATTCAAAACAAAGTCATTCAGGTGGTGAAGGATGATTTGGACTATTTCAGCTTGCAATATGCCTACCGCAAGAAGAATATTCCATTACCGCATCTGGCGGCTAGTTTTGTGGTGAATGACCGACAAACTCCTGGTTATTTACTCAGCGACTTTGAGCGAATTTTCTACAAGCAAGTTGAACGGAAATATGGAATTGAGCAAATACCGGATTCCGATTTGTTTACCACTCCCGAGGATGAATTGAGAATAGCCGAAGCCACCAAAAAGAATCGAGCTACGCTCGAGCAGCATCTTTGGGAATTGGATGTTGAGAACATCGAGATTGTTATTCCGACCAATCTCAACATCGATGCCTACGAAGAGACCGCCATTTTCATCGAGAACGATAAAATGGGTCACTTTTCAAAAACACAAGCGGAGTTGGGAGAAATGCTTGATCGTTATTGCTACAATTCCATCACTCGATTGAACAAATCGAAGTCTTGGAAAGTATTAAAAAGAACGATACTTCAATTTGTCGAATACTACTTGGCATTTGATGAATTCAAAGCGCGTAAAATATTGCTGCATCCGCACAATCAAATATTCTTGAATGAACTCATTGTGCTCGCAATGGAGAATTATGGCCTCTGGCTCAAGGAAAAGGGAAATGTCAATCGAAGGGTTGAAGAGGTAAGCTGGACCATTCCTGAGGAAAGAGCCTATTCAGAAAATTATTATTCTGTTGATGATGCTGATCACTCGGCAATGGAGCCATTCTTCGAGTACAATGGAGCGTTGACTCCTGAAAAGGAGTTTGTGAAAGTCTTGGAAGCATCTAAAGAATACATTTCATGGTGGTACAAAAATGGAGATTCAGGAAAGGAACACTTCGCCATTCCGTACATAAATTCTTATAAGGAATCAAAGCAATTTTTTGTCGACTTTGTAATTCAATTCAAAGATGGTTCTCTCGGTCTTTTTGATACAAAAACCAAACGCTCAGATGTAGATGCTCCTAACAAGCATAATGCTTTATTAGAATATATTGACAAGCAAGCTCAGTTAAAGCCAAATCAAAGGCTACATGGAGGAATAGTAGTTGCAGAAGTTGATAAAGAACCTATCACATTCAGATATTGCAGAAATAGGATTGACGACACAAAAGATCTAATAGGTTGGGATTTTTTTATTCCGAGCCAGATCATTAAAATCTAAAAATATGGCCAAAAAAGGATTGGATATTACGTTTGTCCACTATGGTATAAGAAAAGAGGACATCAGCCTGATCGAGGTTTTATGTACCGAGTACAAATTGGAGTTTGATTGGATTAAAGAAGATATTCTTAAAGAATTTCATGAACGAAAAATCCGTAATCAGGATCTGGATGAAAAAGCCATTGAAAAAATTATTGACAAAGCACTGCTCAAAATAAAATAATTGCTATGCTGATAAAACGAATTAAAGCGAAAAACTTCAAAACATATCTTAATCTCGATTTAGATATATCGGTTGAGCAGGACAAGCCAATTATTTTAATTGGTGGTGCAAATGGTGGTGGTAAAACCACTTTGTTTGAAGCCATTTACGGAGCATTATACGGTTTGCACATCCATACAGCTAAGCAATTTAATGAGTTGCTCAATGCGGGTGCTTTAGGTAAAGAAGAGGAGAAGATTTTGCTGGAGCTGCACTTTTCAGGAAAGGTTTTGAATGAAGAACAGCAATATGTATTAACCAGAACATACATGCTGAACCCATCCGGCAACCCTGTGGAAAGCGTTAAGCTCAACATGAACGGAACCATCTTTGTGTATGGAACGGCAACGCCACCGGCCCAAAGAGCAGAGCAGGAAGCACAAGTAAATAAAATTATTAAGGCTAATCTTCCACAGGAGTTAAGTCGCTATTTCCTTTTTGATGCAATGGAAGCCGGTAACCTCTTGAAGGAAGACCAACTCAATAGGGTTATCAAAGAGAATATTGAGAATGTAATGGGCTTCAATAAGTATATGCAAATGAGCAAGAGTGCAGAGACTCTTTTTCAGGCATATACAGCCCAGCGTTTGAATGTCGAAAAAGAGAAGCTGGAATATTTACAGTTGGTTGACGAGAAGAAAAAGCATCAGGACACACTGGCTAAATATGAAACACAATTGCAGGATGCCCTGCAATATGCAGTTTCTAATAAAGAACTATATGATAATCTTAAAAGTGGTTTAAATCAGGAAATCACTATCAAAAATAAGATTGAGCAAACCAATTTACAGATTGAAAACATCCATAAAAAGGAAGGTATATATCGTGATGAACTGGATGAGTTTGTGAAAGAGATGGAGTTAAATGTTTGTCTGCCGAAATTGATTGAAGCTGTTAAGTCTGAAATAAACCTGATTTTAAAGGTTAAAAGTGAACAGGAACAGAAGCAGAACAGTAACATTCTTCCGGAGCAAATTGAAGCGATCAGCAATACGATTGTACAGTATTTAAAGGAAAACAACTTGGTGCTGAAGGAAATAACCGTACCCGAGTTGGTAGATTACGTAATGGCCTCTTCAACCAAAGTACAAGCCCATGACCAATACGAGTTTCTCGAATTTTCAGAAGTAAAGGCTTTAGAAGGATTATTAAATACAAAGCCCAGTAATGTCTTTCCATCATTGAATCAGCAGCAGGTAGAATTGAATATTTCCATGAATCAAATTCCCATGCTCGAAGCACAAATCGAGAACATGAAGGCTCAGATAACAGGCCGTGATTACGTATTGCTGAAGGCATATGAGGATAATGAAAATAACATCAAGAAATTGGAAATAGCGATTGCTGATACAAAAGCAGAAATTGTTAAGATAGAAAAAAGACTACATCAGTTCGATATTCAGACAAGCCAGGAACCTGACCCGAAATATGAAGCACTTGGCAAGTTGAAGTTGTTTTTTGAAGATGTAGCCAATCGGTTACTGAAAGTAAAAAAACAGCAAATAGAGTTAAAAATGAAGCAGGATTTGAATATCAATCTGGCTGCTTACCGGGATGTGATTGACAGGGTTGAGTTGTCGGAAAACCTGAAAGATTTAACCTTCAAAATTTTTCATAAGTCAGGCAATGAAATATTTATAAGCCAATTAAACACTGCATCAAAACAGGTGGTGATTCAGGTACTGCTTAAATCACTACATGAATTTGGAGATTACGATCCTCCTGTAATGATTGATACCGTGATGGGAGTGTTGGACGAAACAAGTCGTGCCATTGTGTTGGAGAATTATTTCCCTGATTTATCACAGCAAACCATACTATTAAGTTCTGATAGTGAAATTAGAATTGGTAAAGACCTTGAAAAAATTGAGCCTTTCATTTCAAAGGCGTTCACATTGCAACGTGATAGGGAAAAACAAATGACAGATGTTACAGATGGTTATTTCGGTATAACGTTAAAAGATTAAGCTATGAATGTAATAAACCTACAAAATATAAGGCAGGCAGAAGGCTTGATTGAGGACCTACATGAACTTCGCAATAAAATCGAACAAAGAATTAATTTAAATGCGTACTTAGGTGGAAATAAAAAAATTGCATTAAACAATAGCAAAATAATGAGAATTTGTTTACTAGCAGGATTATCTAGTAATGAACCTCGTAGAATAGAAGATTACGACAAGATTCAATTAAGTGCAAACAGGTTGTTTGAAACATTATTTACGCATCATAATCTATCACCAATTATATTTGCTTTAATCAAACTAAGATATAATAATTTAAAAACTGACTGGAAGAATGATCCCGAAAATAGTAGGATAATTAATGCCGAAATTATACGAGGAAAAAATATATTATCGAAGCCTGGTGTTCTGGAAGATTGGTTACTAAATACCGTTGGAACAATCAAAGGCGGTAAGTCGGGTTCAATCCCAAATCTAAATTTAAACATTGGAACATATGAAGACGAGATACCCGCAACTATCAATCTCAACGGTAAAGATATCCCCAACACTCAAATTTTGGTTGCAGGAACAACAGGTTCTGGTAAGTCAAATCTTTTAGCTGTATTGTTGAATGAGATAAGGACTCTCTCTATTGAAAGTCCTTATCCGGTAAATTTCTTGTTATTTGACTACAAAGGAGAATTTTCAGACCCTGCTAATAATTCCTGGCTTACTCTTTTTGAAACAGATAGAAGTGCCATACTTGACCCTATACTTTCTCCTTTGCCATTTACACCATTCAAAGACTTTACAGGTAAGGCGCAGAATGAAATAAACCTTTACTCAACCGAATTGGCTAATGCACTTTGTGCAATTGATAGAGCATCAATAAGTGCCAATATGAGTAACCGGCTTTCGGAAGCTATCATAAATTCATACAAGCGAACTTCTAATTTGCCTGTAACCTTCGAAATAATTTTACGTGAATACACAGCATTACAAGTTGAAAAAGATAGACAAAAGGATGATAGTGTGAAGTCGGTGCTAAAGCAATTGATTAGGAATAATTTGTTTGCTACTGAAGACAGAATCGATTTGATAAAGGACAGCTATATTGTTAAAATGGATTCATTTCCTAAGGATGGTCCCATAGCAAAGGCTATCGTTTATTTCATTGTTTCTAAACTCAATACTATCTACGAGAAACTGGCAAAACAAGCAGTAGATGAAGATTGTGTTGAGTTGAGACACTTTACCATAATTGATGAAGCACACTACATGTTGGGCTTTGACAACAAACCACTGCGTGATTTAATTGCAGTAGGCAGAAACAAAGGTTTGAGCATCATTCTCGCCACTCAAAACATGGACAGTTACAAGAGTGAATACTTTGATTTCTATGCCAATGCCCAATATCCTCTCATCATGAAGCAGCAATCAATTAATGATGGAGTAATTAAAGACTTATTTGGAGTTTCGGGCAATGAATTTCAGGAAATCAAACAGGCAATAGCAGGTTTACAAAAGGGTGAACTTATCATAAAGAATCCCACCGCAATTACCTTGGGGATGGGGAAAAAGTTCAAGAAAATTCGAGTAAGACATTTAATTTAAATAATTGATAACATGAACAGAACACAAGCTATTGACCAATTAAAAAAAGGAAAAATGTTGATGGAATTATCTCCTAAATGGCGAGATGATTTTTTTCTTGTTCACCATGCATTAATTGAGTATAGGGTCTCATTGCAAGATGTATCAGATCGCTTACGGGATAATTTTAAAATTGTATGGGAGGCTGTGAAGTATGAGCCTGAGCCTAATGCCTTTGTGCAATTTCAATTTGCCTCTGAAAGACTTAGGGCCAATGCCGATATGGTTTGGCATGCGATAAGTCATAATCCCAGGGCAGCAGCTTTTGCTGACACAAAATTATTTGACTCACAAAGATTTGCTATTGAAATCCTAAATACTTATCCGGACGCCGCTGAGTACAATAAGGCACTATATTATTATCGTTGTCTTTTAAATAATGAACTTGATATTGCAAACATCGATCTTAATTATTGGAAAGATTACATGGCTGTTTTGGCCTATGGATTATATAGTAGTGAAGAAATAGGAGATGAGCTTTATCTCAATGATAAAGAAGGAATAATTCTTAGAGGAGTGGAACATTCAGGCATATTACATAGGGATCACTTAGATCAATTCGACTATTCCACAGGAAGTAATGAGTTAGCTTTCGCTGCAATTGCTAATTCTAAGGATGTCAATGATCCAATCATTCAAAGCATTTTATTGAATAAAACCGGTTATGGTATTGATGAGAATAATCCGGGAGAACAATTTGATAAAGATTTTCTTTTGAGGGCCTTGAGAAGAAATGGGGAAATTTATAAATCATTGAAGGGAAAGTGCCTTAATGATGTCGATATTGCAGCTGCTGCAGTTAAATCGAATCCTCAGAATATAACATATGTTTTGCCATCAGTAAAAAATAGCAATGAATTTAAAAATCACTTTAAATGATACGATCCATCTAACTCGAGTGTATACGGCATAATTGTGATCGATCATCGACATTTGTCCGTATTTTCTTGTCAAAAGCATTATCCGAAATAATGGGCAGATTTTATTGGTATAATATCTGCTCGTGGACTACATGTGTTGGAGAATACGGGTAACCGGTTAACGCTTAAAATCAGCAGGGAGAACCTGACACAGCCTTGTCCGGATAAAATCAAATACTCAACCGCTCTTTCTTACAAAGGTCTGGAAAGAGATAGTGTGGTCCTCGTAATAAAAGATGTCTTTAATGCCTCCATCGATGGCCTCTACCAGCTCCTCATCGGCGACTCAAAAGTGATTGACCAGCATTATCTTCTTTTAGTCCGGGAAAGTGTAATTAAAACCAACATCTTCACTCTTAAAGGGTTCTTAGCTGTAACTAGTAAATTAATAATAAATAGTTATGATCAATGAAAATGATGTAATAAGTGCCATTGCAATTCACTTAAGCAATAATGGTTATAGTATTATTCAAGCGTTGGCAACAAATGAGCAAGGCATAGATATTATTGCTGAAAGTATTTCTTCTAAGCATAGACTTTATATTGAAGCTAAGGGTCAAACAAGTTCGAAAGAATCGACAGAAAGATATGGCAAGGAATTTAGTGTATCCCAAATACGTAATCATGTTGGGCGTGCAATTTTAGCAACGATGAAGGTATTGGTGTCAAAACCTGCTGGTCCAAAAACAAAGGCAGGAATAGGTCTGCCAATTACTCAAGGTCATTTAAATGAAATAGGGCTAATTAAACCAGCATTGAAGCAATTAGGGATTAAATTATTTTGGGTTGATAGCAATATGAATGTCTTTGAAGAGTGAAACTTATGAGCTACAACTAGCAGTGACATCACGTAAACCAGCCAGTTTTTGTATTTGTATAATTAATTTGGCTGCAAGTCAGAGGCAGGTAGTTTATATTTCTTCCGGCTTCTTCACAACTGAATCTATAAACCTGAACTTCCCGGCACGTTCATTCCTCCTCACAAGCCTCCGGCCGGATATCTATGTTGAAATGCGCCGGCAGGAGCTGCTTTAAAATATGATGTATCGCCCACTCAAAACTCTCCACATCGTGGTTTTTACGGATTGGCAACAACAGCCGGTTTTTCATGGATATGTATTTATTAAAATGATAAAATACGTTTACAACGGTATCGCCATTTTCCAACAATAAATAAACACAGCAATATTCTCCCGGATCTTTTTTACTGCGTACAAGGTAATGGGAGTGGCCGTACCGGTTTATCATTTTCCGCATTTCTTTCAGGTGCAATTTGAAAATCTGATAGCCTCCGAAATCGGCGAGGTAATATTTATCTTCATTCTTCATGAATGAGCCGGAGTAAACATCAAAGTCATGATAAAAGAAAATATCGTCCACACGGAAGGGATATGGCCGGAATGCGGAATTCTTAATGCGCGGTACCGGCTTTTCAAGCGCTTCACGGTACAAGTCCCGGAATTGCTGTTGTTCCTTCCTGTATTCCTCCCGTTTCGATTCTCTTTTACGCGCCCGCTCCAAAGTCATATCCGCAATGCAATCGCGGTAGTCGGGCCAGTCTGCCGGTAACATATCCATGCGCTTTTGCAGGATAGCAGCAGCTTCATAATTCTCCCTCGTTACAAAGCCATCAATAAACAGCTCCAGCAACTCCCTGTTCAGTGTATAGAAATTTTCCTTTAAGGGATAGTATCTCCGTTTGAATGCTTCCATCTTCGGATCCGGGATATTCTTACCGGCAAAACCACAGAATCCCGGCAAGCGCATGGGATCATTGTATAACAGTGCTTCGCCCTCTGCATCGAGCAATTCCTGCATCTTTTGCACCGGTTTCTTACCCGGCACTTTATTCTTAAACATATACAGGCTTGCAAAATCGGGCGGCTTTACAAAACTATTCATCCGGTATGTTTCCAGCAGCGCCGGCACAGGATCATGCTGCGATTTCAAAACCTGCGCAAAAGGCAAACGCGCAAAGCGAGCGTACTTTACACACAAGGCCCTGAAAACAGGATCCTGCAAGAAGCGGCTTAATAATTTTTCGCTCCAGGTATCCTTGTCGAGGATTAAATCCAGGTCGTAAAAGGCTATGCTCTCTTTATTGCAGACCGTACACTTCCACTCCATCACTTCCATCCTCTTGCCATAAAACGCGATGGGAAGTTCATGACAATTATTAATGCGGCAACTCCTGTTCCGGTTTATATCGTTCATGTGCTGTAAATTTTTTAATGGTTAATGCCTGATGAAATGTCGCCTTAAGCCCGTTCTAAGCATCGTATTGTAAATATTCTTTGTTTTAATTAAAAAGCGGCGGAATAGCCCGGGTATAAATCCGACAGGCCATCCACCGGAAAAAGAAAAGATACCCCTTTTTGCAAAACATCTACACGATTTTGCGCTTGCGCAACAGCGTCAAACAACTTCTGTATTTAACGGCCTCCTATGGTACTTCTTTATTCCTGCAGTTTATACAGGCGTTATCGAAAGGATAATTACATCCGCATTCTTGGGCACACTGCCTTGTGCTTTGAGTTTGGCGATGGCCTCGCTTTCATTCGGACCGTAAAGGTGCATAGAGGTGCTGGAGGTTGTATTGTTTACCCTGTACCGCACCTGGTAACTTCTTGTACCTGACATATTCTATTTGTTTTAATCGTTAATGCCTACTCTATACGGTTTTCGGCGAACCCCTTGTTCCGGTTACTTCCGGTTTCTATACTACAATACGTCTGTTCTGGCCGCATCTTAAGTACCGGATGCAATTAATTTCACAGGCACTTTTCAGAACCCAATTTTACCTGACTTCTGATTGGAAACTCTATAGCCTGACTCCTCTATACAAAAGGCTTCGATAAGTTCATATGCCGGTGCATTTCCGCTTATAACGGTTTCGGTTATCGTCTTACGGGCAACGTTTTCTATTTGACCGCCTGACAACTCAAAACGTTCCGACAGGCGAAAGGCTTCCTTCGTGCTGAGTTAGGGAATTCGCTCCAGGAAGATCTGAGCACGGATGGAGGATTGCGGTTTTTCGAATCGTATTTTGAACAGGAAGTACCGGTCGAAGGCGGGATCGAAGTTGTCCTGGTTGCCTCGCTTATGCGAAAACACAATATTTTCAGGCTAATAATACATTTAAGGGCGCAGCAACAAATCTGCGTCAACGGTCCAGAATGAGGTTCCGCAATTATTGATTCGCATTTTCTTCCCTGGCACTATTTCAGGATACTGAAAACCCTCCTCCTGTTCCTTAAAGCAAGCTTCATGCATATACCTGAAGGGCTTGCAATTGGGTGTTCCATAAGGGTGCAGCGCCTCGTCAAGTCCCATATTGCAAATAACCGTCTGACAGTAAATACAGCCAATCATGTTAAAACGAAAGAGCTTCAACGCCGATTTTGGTATGACCTGCTTTGTAAAAAGTGAATTTTGCCCCGCTCCCGTATTTTGGTCAATATACCATTCGGTATTCAGTAAAGAAGTATCGATTCTCCAGACATCCCAGGCGTAGCGCAGGCTTTTTTGCCACCTGCTTTCATCCATATAAAACCAGTCTTCGTAGCAGTCATGATTGTTAACGAAAACAGCGGGTGGATAATACAAACCCGGGAACCTGTTCCAGGCAGAATTTTCAAAGGCCCTTGGTAACAGTCCATTCTCAAAGATGGAAAACCTGTTCCTCGTCGCTGACAAATGCCATACAAAAGGATTCAGCTTTCCTTTATAAATGATTTCATTGCGCATCTTTCTCTGCTTTGAGTTTAGAGTGAATACGTAAGAGGATGGGGGAAACTTAAATGGTTGAAGCCCGATAAATCAAATCTTATATATATTAATCGCTCTTCCGGTCCAAGTTAAACGTCGGTTCTGATTCATAGTTAGGAATCGGTGATAGTATCATTTGATAGTATCATTGATTGCGATGTGTAAACAATTCCATTAAAGAGAAAAAGCTCTGCAGCTTAACTTTATATTCTGCTTTTCTCAATTATGTCTGTAAGGTGTAGGATATTTTAAAAATCCTCTGTTCTCATGTCAGTGGGTACGTCTGGCCTTCTTTCAAACAAAAGTCATAAAACTCTACCTATGATGATTCATCCTCCTCTCCACCGCCGGATATTTCCCGTTGTAGAAATACGAATAGCTTAAAAACGTTTTATAGTAGAGCGAGTGATTGTGTAAATCGTAAGTAAACGGCGAGCTGGTTTTTAGTTTCCGATAAATAGCGAGCAGGCGATTCATTACCTCTTGTTCCTGGTCTTTGCGACAGACGATCCCTAAATAGAACATGTCATTCTGGTCATCGGCTTCCCTTTTCAGGTCGAGATAAGCGAAGACCATTTCATCGTCGGCTGCATGCAGCACTTCTACATCATGATGCTGTTGGTTCAGACAGCGCTCCACAATATCCTTTCTGTCAAAGCGAATATTGAGATATGAAAAAAGATCTGCAATCTCTTCGCCGGTGCAATCCGTTTCCCAATAGGAGTTGGGGATGTTGAATAACTCATAATAACAGGCGTGAAATGAAAACTCAACGTAGTTAACTATTTCATTGCGCATATCCCGGCCAAAGTGAAGGTCAACTTGTTTGCGGATTTCGAGGATGTCCATAAAACCGGTAGGAGGAGTGTTGTTTATCGATTTATATTGCTGATCTGAATTCAGCGTTCAATTCTATTCGTAGTCAAAGTAACGTACTGTTAACCGGCTTAATGTACCTAAACTGTAACTTTCTCTTCTCGTCCAGTTACGGTGCCGGTCATACATCAAGAAGCGGTTTTCTTCCTGACCATCTGGCGACTTTTCAATCAGCAATAGATGATCTTTGTTGTATTCGTATACCTTTACCATTGGTGTAGAGTAGTCGGCTTCGTACCAGATACTTTGTTGTAGCAAGGTATCGCGGTAAGTATAAATAATACTGTCGTGTCGTGCTCCATTTCTGGTATGCAGATGTAAACAAATCTGATTTGCCGAATCATAGAAATACGAATTGATGATTTGCTGTGATCCGCTTATCCTTTCTTCTAACAAGTTCCCACGCGGATCATACTTATAGCTCGTCGTCTTGATGCCGGAACCGGAACGCAAAGAAATCACCTTGGTTTCAGCTAAACGTCCATTGTCATATTTGTTCTCATATCGTAACACTATCTCTTTGCCGGTTTCATCCGACTTGAGCTCTGTCAGGTTACCGTGTTCATCAAACTTTCGCAATGCTGTTTTGGTGTTCTGCAACAGTGGCATTCTTCTAATCGTACTTACGTTGTTACCCTGCAGGTCAAAGCTATCTTTAGTTACAACCCTTAGCGTATCCTTCACAAAGTAATAATGTTCTTTCTGCTTGACTTTAATCCCATTCAACCTATAAACCGTTACACTTTCAAGCTTTCGTTCGCCGGAAGTGACCGTGAAAACACTATCAATAATCTGATTTAATCCCGATGCAAGGTAAATATCATCAGGTAGATGTTGCTTACGTGTATATAGACCTGGTTTTGCCTGCGCAGAAATATCTTCGAAAGACAATAGGATTCCAACAAGGACGCAAAGTACCAATGAAATAGTGCGGACATTTATAGAAGGAAACATTCCTTAAAAATAGACATTAATTCACTTCCCTGCATTTTCTCCTATCATCCGGTGCATTAATCACTGTTCGTGAATTGGTAGGTGCATTTTCAATTGAAGGGTGCTTACTTCAATTACTTTGACTGCTTTGGAATACTTTTGCAGGAAGATATTCAACAGGGTATACCGTTGATTTTATCACATTGCAATGCCCTGTAAAACCCGTTGAACGCAATTCGATCGCCCTGGCAACCATTCTTGCTCGAAAAAGGTATTGTGTTTAATTATCATATCGACTTCTTAAATACATTAAGCTGTATATCAAAACCATACAAACATTTCCAAATAACCACTTGCGCAACCAAATAATTGCACATATATTTGCAACCAGATTGTTGCTAATAGTTAATTATGGAAACCAGAAGAGACGTCTTCAGTGCCTTAGCGGATCCTACCCGGCGTGCAATTATATTATTGCTTGCCGTAGGTTCGATGACACCCAACGCAATGGCTGCACATTTCGATAGTAGTCGTCAGGCAATATCCAAACACCTGCAGGTTCTTACAGAATGTGAAATCGTACTGCCGGATCAACAAGGCCGTGAAATCTATTACCATTTGAATCCTGACAAAATGAAAGAGGTAGAAAAATGGCTTCAACAATTTAAACAAATGCTGGCGAAACGATTCGACCAATTAGATAACGTACTGGAAAAACTTAAAACCACCCGCAAATGAACAAGGCTATTCTCTTCAACTTCCTTGTAGATAAGGAAAAAAATCGAATCAAAGTCGAACGCTCTTTCAATTCACCCATCGATCTCGTTTGGGCTGCATGGACAGAATCCGATCTCCTTGATCAATGGTGGGCACCGAAACCGTATCAGGCTGTCACCAAATCGCAGGACTTTCGCGAAGGCGGAAAATGGCTGTATTATATGCAGGGTCCGCAAGGTGATAAGCACTGGTGCTATTTTATTTATGAAAAAATTACGCCGATGACTTATTTCGGTGGACACGATTCATTCTGCGATGAAGAAGGAAATGCTAATGCGCATAAACCGATCGTTCATTGGGGAAATACCTTCAACGATCAGGGTGATTCGACAATAGTAAATATCGTTTTGCAATTCAAAACATTCGAAGATCTGGAAATGATTATTCAAATGGGCTTCAAGGAAGGATTCACTGCCGGACTCGAAAATCTCGATCAATACATCGCTACTCAATTCTATTTACGTAAACGCAGTAAGCCGGATAATAAAACACGAGTATCCACTTACGTAAATTTCCCGGGCAATACCGAAGAAGCATTTCTTTTCTATCGATCAGTATTTAAATCAGCCTTCGTGGATGGCATTCATCGCTTTGGTGAACTGCCGGCTGATCCCAATCAACCACCGATGTCGGAGGAACTAAAACGCATGGTGATACATGTTGAACTGCCACTCCCCGGCGGACATATTTTGATGGGAACTGATGCTCCCAAAGAAATGGGCTTCACTGTGACGCAAGGAAACAATATGCACATCAATCTGGAACCTGATTCCAGAGCGGAAGCCGACAGAATATTCAACGAATTATCAGCCGGTGGAGTGGTGAGTATGCCAATGCAGGATATGTTCTGGGGAGCATATTTCGGGAGCTTCACAGATAAATACGGTATCAACTGGATGATTAACTTTCAAACGAAATAATAATTCCCCATACGAAAAACGAGAACGATGAAACAAAAAGTATACAATGTGTTATGCACGCTGTTTGGCCTGCTGCTGATCAACGGCGGATTAGATAAACACTTTCATTATATGCCGGTGCCGGATAACCTGCCTGCAGAACTCATTAAAGACAGCAACGCTTTTCTGGAAATAGCCTGGCTCATGCCGCTGATTGGTATCATTGAAATCATTGGAGGATTACTCATCATCTTACCCCGTACCAGAGCACTCGGAGCATTGCTGATTATTCCCGTGATGACCGGAGTACTCCTCACACATTTCACAGTGGCGCCCTCCGGCATCCCGATGGTACTGGTGATCTGGGTCATACTGGGATGGATCATCTATGAGAACCGTGCGAAATACCTGGCATTGCTGAAATAACAAAGGAATTCCATCGAAAGTAGCTTGTTATAAAATGAAACACCGCAAGTTTTCATAAAGCCGGAAATCGGATTCTTCTTAATTTTATCCAAAATTCAGCATCATGAAAAAAGGTCTCTTTATCGTTCTACTTCTTTTAGCAGGAAGCAACGCAGTACGTGCGCAGGTTTGTCCGGTATTCATTACCCATCTTATCAACGGTAATCAGGTATCATATTTCGGATCGAGTCCGTCCAATCCAACAGCCTGGTCGTGGTTTTTCAATGGAGGCACACCGCTTACATCCAGCCAGCAGAATCCGGTGGTGACGTATGCAAATCCCGGCACTTATATATGTGCGCTCAGTGTTTCCGGTGGACCCAATAGTTGTTCGGCGGCACTCTCCAACAAACAAGACACTGTTACCATTGCGAGTACCGGGATTGGAGAGAATGTAAAATCTGATGAGGTTAAAATTTTACAACAAGATGGAATTCCGGTCTGCCTGATTTCAAGCACAAAAACCCGTAGTGGCGTTGTTCGGTTAATCGATATCAACGGACATTTCGTTGCTGAAGTATTTAAAGGCAGTATTCAGGAAGGGAACAATATTTTACAAATTCAATCAGCAGGACTTGCTGCCGGAACCTATCTGCTTTCCATTGAGATGGAAGATATCGTGAAGGTGATAAAATTTAGCTGGAAAGGATAATACATTTGCCTGCGGTTAAAATCACAGGCGAATATATATTTTGTTTCCGGCCCAGGTCTTTAGGCCTGGGCTGGGAATTCGAATTGTATTGAACCATTCTTTCCCTCTTTATCATCCCATCATCCCGCTGCTTGCAGCGGGACTATCAATCACACCCCCTCCATCATCCCATCAATCATATCCCTTTCTATCAATCCCCCTCCCACGGATCATTTTCATTTTGCCACACTTCATTTCAACCCAACCACACTTCGCGGGATTAAATTTTAAATCGGAATGATGTTGCTGCAAGTTTGCACCATCAAATCTGAAAAAAATCTAATCCCAATGTTTAAAAAACTCCAATTACTTCTTGTGGTGATGCTCATCAGCCTCACTGAAATGATGGCGCAGGCCCCGAACCAGATCAACTACCAGGCTGTAGCAACGAATGCCAATGGTACTGCAATGGCCAATCAAAATATTCGTGTACGACTGAAAATCCGCACCGGTTCTGCCAACGGAACCGTAGTATATTCAGAAGCACGAAATGTTACTACCGACGCAACAGGATTATTCAATATCACCATGGGCAGCGCCGGCGGAACCGTAATTGGTTCATGGTCGGCGATTGACTGGAACAACGGAACAAAATATCTGCAAACAGAAATTGATCCGGCAGGTGGTTCCAGCTTCACCAATATGGGCACACAACAACTGGTCAGTGTTCCCTATGCACAGCAGGCAAAATCGGCTGAAGGATTAACACCCAACGCTGTAATTCCTCCGTCACAGATTGCAACAACGGGTGCAAGTACAAATCAGGTTCTGCAATTCAACGGTACAGCCTGGGTTCCGGCTACACTTCCTGCAGGGGGTGGCGGATCACTCAATCTCCCCTTCTCCGAAACAGACTCATCACTTACTCCCATGTTTTATGTAAACAACAAACATGTTGATGCAGCTGCACATGCC
>WBZT01000823.1_pt1 | contig 24298 bp, 18 predicted proteins | sample 5204241 | NCBI WGS metagenome assembly WBZT01 (sample SAMN12344358, study PRJNA552823) | activated sludge metagenome | biome: Activated sludge suspended growth; feature: Nitrification reactor; material: Wastewater; isolation source: activated sludge from nitrification reactor of wastewater... | reverse complement strand
AACGACTGGACACCGTCGATGCTGTGGAGGTTGCGCAAGCCCTTTGTATGGGGTCCGATCGGACATCATCCGCGTATTCCGAAAGATTATGTTCTCCACGTTTACGGATGGAAAACCTATGTAATGGAAGAGCTGAAGTGGATGACCAAGAAATATTTCTGGAAAGTAGATCCGCTGCTGCGTCAAACCGTTTCGCATGCGGATACAGTCATCGCCATGAACTCCGGTGTTGAACGTGTGCTGGATGTCGATCATGGTAAAGTACTGCACATGCCCAGCGTGAGCACCGAAGCACCAACTGAAATTAAAGAAGTACGCAAGGGAGAAGGTTTTACCGTACTTTCCTCCGGAAGATTTGTGCCGCTGAAAGGATTTGATATCACCATTCGTTCGTTTGCACGCTTTTATCATCAGCTACCGATTGCTGCGCGTCCCTTTGTTCGCCTTGTGCTGGTGGGAGATGGTCCGTATAAAAAATACCTCGAACGTTTAGCGGAAGAAATGGAGATCGCTGATCGCGTGACCTTCATTGCCTGGCTGCATCGTTCAGATTATAAAAAACTCTACAGTGAATCGGATGTATTCCTGTTCCCCAGTCACGAAGGCGCGGGAATGGTAGTCGCTGAAGCATTGTCGTATGGACTGCCCGTTGTCTGTTTCAGGAACGAAGGTCCGGGAGAGTTTGTCAACAAAGACTGTGGAATAACGGTGCCGTATAGCCGATATAACACTTCTGTGACGCGTTTTTCCGAAGCCTTACGCTTACTTCACGACAATACCCGCCTGTACTATAAACTTTCTGAAGGTGCCCGCCGCACGTTCAAAGAGCAATTCGACTGGAACCTGAAAGGAGAGCGACTGAAGAACCTGTACGATCACCTGACCCGTAAAGCCGGATAAGATGCCAGTGCCCGGGAGAAAAACGATTGTGGCGGTGCACCTGCTGAATGACTTCAGCGGGAGTCCGCTCGTATTTTCGCAAGCTCTGCGCGCCCTGCAGAAAGAAGGTCACGAAGTCATCATCCACACCAGTCGCTGGAAAGAGGGATTCCTCAATAAAGTCCCCGCGCGGTTTGTGGGATTTCCCTACCGGTTTTACTCCAATACCTTAATGCGTCTGGCTGCGTTTCTCTTCAGTCAGGTCTATCTCTTCTTCCAACTGCTGCGTTATCGGAAAACCGATGCGGTGATCTACGTAAACACCATGTTGCCCTTTGGAGCGGCATTGGCGGGAGCGGTGATGGGAAAGAAAGTAGTGTATCATCTCCACGAGAGCTATATACGTCCGGCTGCATTGAAGGGCTTCCTGCGTTTTATTGCTGCGAAGACAGCCGACAAGATCCTCTACGTTTCAGGCTATCTTGAACAAGAAGAACGCATCCATGGTGTTGACGGCACCGTGGTGTACAACGCCGTATCCGACGAATTCATACATCAGGCTGCAGCGCATCAATACAGTCAACAACCGGAGAAAGCATTCATAGTGTTGATGGTATGTTCGCTCAAAGACTACAAAGGTATTCCCGAATTTTTACGACTGGCAGCACGTCATCCACAGCTTAAATTTGAGATGGTGATCAATGCAACGGAGACGGATATCCGTTTATATTTTTCAAAGTACACGGTACCTCAAAACTTCGTTTGGCATCCCGTACAACGCAACCTCGACACTTATTACCGACGTGCGAGTCTGGTGGTAAACCTCACAAATCCTGGTCAGTGTGTTGAAACCTTTGGCATGACGATACTCGAAGCCATGTGTTATGGCATACCGGTGATTGCCCCGCCCGTAGGAGGTCCGACGGAGATTGTACAGGAACAGCAAAACGGATTTACCATCGACGTACGCGACGAAGCCACTCTTGATTTTCGTTTACAGTATTTAGCCGAAAATCCGGCGTTCATGGAGCAGCTCAGCGAAGGAGCCCGCAAAACCTCCGAACGGTTTACCAGCGGACAATTCAACAAAGCGATTGTACGGAATTTTTGATATTTCTGAGATTTGATGGTAGTGTGCAGGATAGATTATCCTTGCTATAAACCCGCTCTACTGAGCAATCCAACTAAGTTTAACCATGTAATATTTCGTGTAAGGTTTTACCTCTTTTTGTTTCATTTTAAGTAGTTCGGAAGTAAGAAAAACGCTGAATGGAATTTAATCGGCTGATTTTCGCCTTTCAACGGGACAACCGTTGGTTTGCCCCTCATTTTTTCATTGCAAGAATCCCCACCAATTCGATCTGTTTTCATTCAGAACCTTACACTGTAAGCACTCGTACAAATTTACTGTGCAGGCCCCCTCTGTGGGCTGTAAATTCTGATGGACAAAGAAACCCTGAACCCGAGCATGAAGAAATTACGTGTGGCCATCATTGGCACTACCGGCTTACCCGCGCGTTATGGCGGTTTTGAAACACTTGCTGAACATCTCGTTACCGCACTTTCGTCGCAGTTTGACATGACGGTGTATTGTAGCAGCAAGTATTTCGGTAAACCCGGCAAACGCCTGGAATCCTACAAAGGCGCCAAACTCCATTACATCAACCTCAATGCGAACGGTTATCAGAGTATTCCTTACGATATCCGCAGTATGCTGCATGCTGTGAAAAACAACGATGTGCTGCTGGTGCTCGGAGTGTCGGGTGCCATGATGCTTCCGTTTTTGAAGATGGTGACCAACAAGCCGATCCTTGTGAACATCGACGGACAGGAATGGAAACGCGATAAATGGAACTGGTTGGCCAAAAAGGTACTTGGTTTCAGCGAAAAACTTGCAGTTGCCTTTGCCGATCAGCTCATCACCGATAACAAAGTGATTCAGTCATACGTGGAACGCGAGTACCACCGTGAAAAAACGTTACTCATCGAATACGGCGGTGATCATGTGAAGCGTATTCCGCTGAGCAATGATACACTTGCCCAATATCCGTTTTTACAACAGCCTTACGCCTTTAATGTAAGTCGTATTGAGCCGGAAAATAATATTCATGTCATCCTCGATGCGTTCAAACGTTGTCCGGAGCGCCAGCTGGTGATTGTCGGACTTTGGAACCACGGACAATACGGCATGGACCTCAGAGAACGCTACGGACATTACCCGAACATCCATCTCCTCGATCCGATCTACGATCAGGATAAACTGAACGAGATCCGTTCTAACGCTGACGTGTATGTGCATGGTCACAGCGCCGGCGGAACAAATCCGAGCCTGGTAGAAGCGATGTGTCTGGGTTTACCCATTATCAGCTTCGGTGTAAGCTATAACCGCGAAACCACCAACCACCGCGCCCGCTATTTCCATACCGGCGAAGAGTTGCTGGAGGTACTGCACGGACTCACCGACGCCGAGAAGAAAACCATCGGTCGCGAAATGGAACACTACGGATTGCAACGCTATACCTGGCAGCGCATCACTTCTTTATATGCTTCGGCCTTCAAAGGAGAAGAACCGGCTTACGATCAGCTTCTCAATGAAATCAAATCCAACAAAGCCGAATCTATTCAGGCTGATCTCAACTCCGAAACTGTACACCGCGCATGAACAGGTTAACCGGCTTTCTGTTTCTCATTCTTCTTCCGTTTCTGTTACCCGCCCAACAGGTGGTAACGGTTGCGGGACTGGCCGGCGTTTCCGGTAGTGGAGAGGGTACAGGAACAACAGCACGGTTCAACCAGCCTCATTCGGTGGTGGCTGATAAAAACGGCAATGTGTTTATCGCCGATCTGCAGAATAATAAAATACGGAAGATAGCACCTAACGGTACCGTATCTACGTTTGCAGGCACCGGTGTAGCCGGCAGTACAGATGGTCCGGGAAATACAGCTACGTTCAATCAGCCACAGGGAATCGCTATCGATACAAGTGGTAACCTGTATGTAGCCGATAACCGCAGTTATAAAATAAGAAAGATTGATCCCTCCGGTAACGTAACCACGATTGCCGGTACCGGTGTTTTCGGAACGACCAATGGTCCGGTGAATACCGCTTCGTTTTCATCACCCGCAGGAATCGCAGTAACGAAGGATGGTCAGACTATTTACATTTCCGAATACAATACGCATGTAATCCGCCGCATCAGCAATGGTATCGTATCGGTTGTTGCGGGAACGGTGTTTGTTACCGGAGCTACCGATGGTGCCGGGACAGCTGCATCCTTTGATCATCCCTACGGAATCACATTATTATCGAATGGCAATCTGGTGATCGCCGATGAATGGAACAGTAAACTGCGGATGATGACACCTGCCGGCATTGTGACGACACTCGCCGGTACCGGAATGCCAGGCAGTGCCGATGGTGCCGCTGCTTCCGCCTCCTTTAATTACCCTGCAGCTGTAACAGCAGATACGCTCGGAAATATTTTTGTTGCCGACGCCCTCAATTCAACGATCCGTAAATTCAACACACTGAATGGTCAGGTTTCTACGTATGCCGGCACAGCAGGACTCACCGGCGCAACCGACGGTGTTGGAGCAGCAGCCCGCTTTAATCGGCCAACCGGTGTTACTTATAACCCGGCACGTCGGAATATTTACGTTGCAGATAACAGTAACCATATCATCCGGAACATCACGTTGCTGTCGACAACCTCACTGACACTTGCGGTGTCGGGCTCTGGTGCCATCTGCATGGGAACCCCGGCCACGTTTACCGTCAGCCCTTCGGGACTCAACGGATATACACTCATCGAAAACGGAATTACTGTTGGCACTTCCGCCAATGGTACTATTACCATAAACAGCCTGACAGCCGGCACACATACACTTTCGGCCGTAGCGTACGACGCTATTGGTGCCACCGCTACTTCGAACACGATTAACGTTACCGTATATCCGTCCTTTACACCAACCATTACCAGCAGCAACGGAACGGCGATCTGCAACGGACAATCACTCACACTGACAGCTCAAACCGGCACCGGATATCTATGGTCGAATGGTGCAACTACTGCCGCCATTGTTGTTTCTACTGCCGGTGTTTATGCCGCTACAGTGACCAACAGCAACGGCTGCACCGGAACGTCTGCGGCGCTTACCATCACCGTACAATCCGCTCCAACAGCTACGATTTCTGCGGCCAGTGATACCGTTTGTCCCGGAAAAACCACTACGCTCACCGCTGCCACGGCCAATAGTTATGCCTGGTCAAACGGAGCTACCACACAAAGCATCACCGTAGGAGCCGGGAATTATACTGTTACCGTTACAGGTCCGGGAGGCTGTACTGCCACCTCCGCACCACAGCCCATTGCCAACTATACTGTCACCGTACCGGTCATCACTCCTTCCGGAGCGGTCACCATCCTGCTGGGCGACTCCGTACAATTACAGGCTACCGGTTCCGGACCTTTCAACTGGAGCAATGGAGCCACCACTTCATCTGTATGGATTAAAACCACCGGAACCTATAACGTCAGCACAACTAACAGCAACGGATGTACGTCAACATCTGCCACCGTAACCGTTACGGTTGTAAATAGCGCAAATATGTTTTCCACCAGTGGCGTCACGAGTTTCTGCGACGGCAGCAGCGTTACCCTTACCAGTGTATTCCCCGTCAACAACCAATGGTATTTTGAGGGAACACCCATCACCGGCGCAACCGGAAGCTCGTTGACAGTTACCGACAGTGGCTGGTATGCCCTCTCCGTATTTATCAACGGAAACTGGCTGCACTCCGATTCCATCCTGATTAAAGTTTACCAGAATCCGGAAGTACCCACCTCCGCCGATACGACCGCCTGTGAAGGCAGTCGTGTCCTGCTCAGTGTTGTACCGGTACCGGGTCTTACCTACGCCTGGTACGACGACTATGCTGCCGGAAGTCTGCTCGGCAACGGTGCCACTTATCTTTCTCCGGCATTGTCAGGTCCCACTACCTACTATGTAGAAGCCAGAAATGCATTTGGCTGTCTATCACCGGCACGGCTCGATGTAAACATTCAGGTATCTGCCGTACCTCCACCCACCTTTAACTATGCGGTAGTTTCACAAAACGGCATCTATACCGCCACCTTCAACTGCACCTCTGTAAACCCGGAATCTGTACTCTGGATTTTCGGAGATACCAGTGTGGCCGGTAATATGTCGTCGCTGTTGCAACCCGAATTTACCTATCAGACCGAAGGCAACTATACCGTTATCCTGATCACCTACAACGCATTTGGCTGCGCCGACACGCTCTACAAAACCCTCTACATCGGAGTAGAAAGAAATCTGTTTGTGCCCACCACTTTCACACCGAACGGCGATGGCAAGAACGATCTCTTCCGGGTGCGCGGCGACAATATTATTACCGAAGAAATGCAGATCTACGACCAATGGGGTACGCTGGTGTACAGCACTGACAGTGCCTCGCCTGAGTGGGATGGCACCGTGAATGGAACTACTGTACAAAACGCCACCTATTTCTACCGGATACGCATTACCGATAAAGATCACGCTACAAAAGAACTCACAGGACCCATTACGGTCATCAAATGATACAACGGATCAGACATATCATCATCTTGTCGCTCGCACTGCTGGTGTTTAACACCGGCTATGCGCAGGATCCGCATTTTACGCAGTTCACGCGAATTCCCACCTGGTACAATCCTGCCACTTCGGGTCATGGTGTTGAACACATCCGCCTGACCATGCTTTACCGGAATCAATGGGCGGGCGCCACCAATCCGTTTAAAACCGAAGGACTCTTCTTCGACAAACAGGTAAGCAAAGTAGGCTTTGGTGCCAACATCGTCAACAACTCCGCCGGAGCATCCGGATTCCGCCAGCTTTATCTCAACGGACAACTCTCCTATCGCATGAAGTTCGGACGGCATGCACTGGCCTCCGGCGTACAGATCGGATTTATCCAGAAAAGTTTTGATCCCTCCAAGATGACTTTCGACGATCAGTACACCGTTGATCAGGGATTCGATCCTTCCAATCCTACCAGTGAAACATTCAGCTATACCAAACTGACACGCCCCGATTTCGGACTCGGATTATTATGGACCTACGGCAAGCAAGGCAAGGATCATTTCTATCCCTATGCCGGACTCTCCCTGCAACACCTGAATCAACCGAAAGAATCATTCATTGAACAGGACAATGTAATTCCGCGCAAGTACATCGCCTCTGCGGGTCTCGGCATCTGGATCAACGAATCGTGGTTCCTGACACCGGGTATTCAATATGCGCAACAACAGTTCGCCAAAGAACTGCTCGGCAGCGTGATGGTTCGTCTCCCGATGGAAGACCGCAACCAGGTAGAGGGCGGCATCATCTTCCGCAACAACGATGCGCTGGCTCTTTATGCCGGCTATCAATGGAACAGCTTTATGGCTGGCATGAGTTACGACGTAAATATCTCCGGCGCTACAGGCGGCAGCGGCGCTTTTGAACTCACGTTGACGTATATACCCAAAGCCAAAGCCAAGAAAGAAGAAACGAAGAAAAAGCATAAAACTCCGCCGAAAGTGGAGAAAGAAGGGCAGGACAAAGACAAACCGTCGAAGCCACCCGTTACCGAAACGAAGTCTCCTGCAGTAAAAACCCCGGTTCCGGCAGCGACGCCTGAAAAGAAAGCCGGCACTGCAGCCACACCGAAGAAACCGAACACAACTGTGAAACCGGTGGCTTCGAAACCGGCACCTGCAAATACCGCAACTACCAAACCGGCACCCGCGAAACCTGCTACTGCGAACAAAACGCCAGAAGCTCCATTCAGAGAAAACATAACGGCAGCGCCGATCCGAAATGAAGTACCGCAGCTTCCGGTAAAAGTCCGCTATCCGGATCCGGCTACGAAGATGCCTGAGAAGTCAGGACATCTGCAACCGGTCAATACTGCACTTGATACAGATACCGAAGGATTGACGCTGATGAAAGCTCAGCCGAAGGCGGAGATACCCAAACCGAAAATCATTCAGCCGGAACCGAAACGAACGGCAACGAAGTCCGTATCAGGAATGCCGGTGATTGAAATTGCTGAACAACCGGAAGCACCTGTCGTAACTACGCCTGTAACACAGGATGCCGACGGAGATGGTATTGAAGATGCAAAAGATAAATGTCCGTATATGAAAGGCGGAGCTGCTACCGGCGGATGTCCGGATACAGATGGCGACGGCATCACTGATATGGAAGACATGTGTCCGCTCGAGCCGGGAACAAAAGCCACCAATGGCTGTGCCGCGAAAGAGAATGAACTTCCGCAAGCGCTCAGCACAAAACATGCAGGCAATATCGAATTCAAAACTGCCAGCACCGAAGTACATGGCCTCTACAAGCTTGACATCATCGAGCCGGCCCTCGACTCCCTGTTGGAACATCCGGATCTGATGCTGGTCATCACCGGACATACCGATGACGAAGGGGATGCGCTCTTCAACATGAATCTCTCACAAGCCCGTGCTGATGTGGTGAAAAACATCTTCATCCGGAAAGGACTTGACGAACACCGCATCAATACCGTGGCTTATGGCGAGAACATGCCGATCAGGGACAATCTGAGTGACGATGGACGTCAGCGTAACCGAAGAGTGGAAATACATTTAATGAAAAAGAAATAAACCGAAATAGTATATGCTTTCTGAATACTTGTTGATAATTGTGAGTAGTGTGGCAGCGATGTTGATATCAGCAGTCCTGATTCCGTGCTGGATAAAAGTGTGTGCGAAGTGGAATCTGTTCGAGAAGACCGACGACAGAAAGCGACACAAAGAATCGATACCTACGATGGGTGGCATTGCTATCTTCGCAGGGATCAGTATCAGTTTCCTTTCGTTCTCGGGTGGACTCTCGGGGTATAACGGTGCACAGCTGATTGCAGCGGTGATCATCACCTTCTTCACCGGTTTCTTCGATGATCTCACCGATCTAAAGCCTTCCCGCAAAGTACTCTTTCAGCTCATCGCTTCGATCCTTGCGATCGTGGCAGGATTCCGCATCGAAAGCCTGTACGGATTTCTCGGTATCACCCATCTTCCTCTTGTCATCTCCTGGGGTGCAACCATCTTCTTCATCATTGCCGTAACCAATGCACTCAACCTTATTGATGGGCTTGACGGACTCGCGGGAAGTTTAACGTTGGTATCAAGTATTATCTTCGGTATTCTGTTTCTTCAGGCAGGGAATCTTCCGATGGCCATGCTCAGTTTCAGTGTGAGCGGAGCCGTATTCGGATTTCTCATTTACAACTTTCATCCGGCGCGTATCTTTATGGGCGATACCGGTTCCCTTGTTCTCGGTTTTCTGCTCTCTATACAGGCCATCGCACTCTTCCAGCTGTACACGCATGGAAGTCCCGACGTACCTGCGCTGACACCTGCCCTCATTGCTGCAGTACTCTTTGTACCGATGTATGATGTACTGCGGGTTTCGGTTATCCGTGTCATCACCGGCTACTCGCCATTCCACCCAGACCGTAACCATGTGCATCATATGATTGTAGGGCAAGGTTTCGGGCAACGCATCACCACACTGTTGATTGCGGGCTTCAACCTGATGTATGTAGGCATCGCAATGATATTTCCGAATATGGGCATCAACAGCTTCATCATTCTTTCTGTTTGTCTGGGCATGCTCACCATGAACACACTCACCATGAGCTGGCTGGCGCTGATGTATGGTCGCATGGGCGGTAGGCTCTACGACCGTACGGTGAAAGCCTGATATCCCGCGAAACCTTTTATTTTTGGAGCCGACCAAATCTGCTCCATGAAACGAATTGCCATCCTTCTGCTGGGTATTCTTCCCGCTATCTCCTTCGCACAAAGCAACGACTCCCTCGTCATCCGCAGGATTTACGATGAAGTGCTGACACATGGCCGCTGTTACAGCTGGCTTGATTATCTCAGCAATCAGATCGGTGGACGTTTAAGCGGATCACCAGAGGCTGCACGGGCGGTACAGTACGTTAACCTCGAGTTGAAAAAGACGGGGGCAGATACCGTTATATTACAGGAAGTGATGGTTCCTCACTGGGTACGCGGCGGAAAAGAAGAAGCATGGATCAACATCGATGGTAAAAAAGTTCCGGTGAACATCACCGCACTGGGCGGCAGCATTGCCACACCAGCCGCCGGATTAGCAGGAGAGGTTGTTGAAGTACGCGACTGGGAAGAGATGGAAAAGATGGGTAAAGAGCGGATCAATGGAAAAATCGTTTTTATGAATCATCCGATGAAACCGGAATTCATCAACACCTTTGAAGCCTATGGAGAAGCAGCTAAATACCGGTACAGCACGGCGATGAAAGCTGCCAAACTGGGAGCAGCTGGTGTAGTAGTGCGCTCTATGACGCTCGCACTCGACGATCATCCGCATACCGGTGCGATGGGTTATGACGATTCCATTCCAAAAATTCCGGGTTGTGCGATCAGCACCAGGGGTGCCGAATTGCTCAGCAAATCATTGCGCAGAGAACCACATCTTACGTTTGTGATGAAGCAATACTGCAAAACCTATCCCGATACCCTTTCCTATAATGTGATTGGCGAGATCAGAGGCAGTGAGTTTCCGGACGAAGTGATTGTGGTAGGCGGACATCTCGATGCCTGGGATACCGGAGATGGTTCGCATGATGATGGCGCTGGTGTAGTGCAGTCGATGGAAGTGATCAGGATACTGAAAGCGCTCAATATAAAACCCAAACGTACCATTCGGTGTGTGGCGTTTATGAATGAAGAAAACGGAGGACGCGGAGGTGAGAAATATGCGAACGAAGCTGCAGCATCGGGACGCAAGCACATTGCAGCTATCGAAAGTGATGCAGGAGGATTCACGCCACGTGGCTTTACCTTCAAGGGGGATAGCCTCGCCATGAAAAAGCTGATGAGTTTTCAGCAGCAGTTTTATCCGTATCTGCTCCGCGACTGGCGTCCGGGTTATGGCGGCGCCGATATCAACCATATGGAAAAACAGGGCACCCTGCTGATTGGTTTCAGTCCCGATTCACAACGTTACTTTGATGTACACCATGCTGAGACGGATACATTTGATCAGGTCAATAAACGAGAACTCGAACTCGGTGCTGCCTCGATGGCTGCCCTTGCGTGGATCATCAGCGAATACGGCGTAAAATAATGTAGTGGCCGGTCGCGACCGGCAATACGTAAGCACCCCTCGACCAGCCATTCGTAAGCATCCCTCGACCGGCCATGCGTATCTACACCTTGACCGGCTTTAAAAAAACCAAGACCTGCCATGAATGTTGAAATGCAGGACGAGTGTGTAGTTATAATTTGGGGGTTTAAACTTCAAGGGCGGTTGCGACCGGCCATTACTTTAAAACTCGATTTTTAAAACGAGATCAAGCTCATCTTTATCGGTATTCTCCTGTTTCCAGTCACTGTTTTTAACGCCCTGGTAAACGAGAGAATCTCCACCCGCAGTGAGTGCAAATACTTTAAACTCCGAGAAAAAGTTAGAAGGATACGGATGTCCACCGGAGCCTTCAACGGCATGGTAAAATTTTTCAAGACGCAAAGCATCAATGGTATCTGTCAACAGTGGAACTGCAGCCGTCCCCTGAATAGCCTGTATCCTTAATCGATTGGGTGTGAGGTTCTGGATGTAATAATTAGCCTCTACGATCGGCTCTGCCGGTTTGCGGCAGGCAGTGAAGGTCAGGAGTGAAAAGAAAACAACTGCTGATGCAAAAAGGCATATGCGAACAGCGAAAGAAGGTACTTTAAAAGACATGATATGTTAGGTGAGGTATTAGCAGGAGATTTTAGCAACTCGTGTTTGATGACGACCGCCTTCAAAAGACGTACTGAAGAATCGGTCGGCCATTTCTTTTGCCAGATCCAGACTTACAAACCGGGCCGGAATGCAAAGGATGTTGGCATTATTATGTTGACGGGCCAGTGAAGCGATTTCGGGAGTCCAGCACAATGCCGCCCGGACCCCTGCGTGTTTGTTGGCAGTCATGCAAACACCATTCGCGCTGCCGCACAACAAAAGTCCCATACCCCCTTCTTCCTGTTCAACAGCGGTGGCCGTCGGGTGTGCGAAATCGGGGTAATCCACGCTATCGGCAGAATAAGTGCCGTGATCTTTCACTTCAAACCCCTTTGAAAGGAGATACTGCGTAAGCAGTTCCTTCATTTCAAAACCGGCATGGTCGGCACCAATATGAATTAGCATAGCGTGTGGTTAGGGAAAACAAAAATACATTTTAGGAGCGCGCGCTCCTAATCCCTGTTACAATCGTAAACTGTTGCTTTACAAACAAATATGACGTCATTAAAGATTCTTCATGTTTAAAAGTCAGGGACGGGCATAGGGGAACCGGCCCACCTGTTCAACACGATAATAGGCATCCAGACCCAGTGAAGTTAAGCTATCTGCGGTTTCAAGATCAAGAAAACCATCTTCTTTCAGGAGTTCTTCCGGGAAGCGGGCGAACAGCAGTTTGCCGATAACGAGAAAGGTACCGTTCTGACGAATCGGGAGAATGTCTTCTAACTGTAACGCATAGCCGACAATACTTTCTTTCACAAATGGGGCACGGCAATCCGCCTCTATAAAAGGGGTGAGTGAACAGGCTTCAAATTCGCTGATGCCTTCTGGATACTTTGCACTGGTTTGATGCGCGGAAGCCACGAAGGAAGGATGAATATGGTTTATCGTATAGACGCCAGTGGATTCGATATTCTGCAATGTATGCGGTGTAGCCGCTCTCGGGCGGTTGATGTATCCGATGAGGGCCGGGTCGGCACCCAGATGTACAATATTGGAGATGAGCGCGAGGTTATGCTGTCCCTTTGAATTAATGGTACCGATCAGACTTGCACTTTTGAAACCGCTGAGTGAGTTGATAAAATGTGCACGACGGATCCTGTCCCAGTTGTTCAGTTCGAGGTTTGAGAGTAGTTGCATTCATTCTCCTTAACCGGAAACAATGCAAAATGTTAAGCTGGTATTTAAATTCCTTCCGGAGATTCAATAAATCGTAACAATGGATGAGATTCACCCAGGTACTTGTGGATCGCCAGATAGACGGATTTGGCAAGGTGATCCGGAAACTGGTCCACTACTTTTAGTTCTGCTACCGGATTCAGCTCATGATCGGCACGAATACTCGCATAAACGGCACCCCATTCAAGAGGCAATGAGAAATCAGTGAAAAACCGTTTCAATGCCACATAATGTTGCCATCTGGCATCATCCAGCTGCAACAATTCATCAATGTGTTGGTCGTACGCCTGACTATCGATTAACATACCTGCTGAACCCGGCCAAGGTTCTACTTTTTAAAAAATAATCTTCCGGCAGCCTGCACGGAATTCCCTTCCACTACCAAAATTAAGGGATAACCGTTAAACATGATACTTCAAAATTGGATATAACTAAGAATAGGTACTTTTCCTCAAGGAAACACTGACATTGGTCAGGGTTGAGGACGGTTTGCTTCTGAAAAAAGTGCCTTTTCATAAATACGGAATCGTTTTTCAACTCTTCCGCCAAAACGTTCGAGCAGCCGGCGGATTTCCGGGTTCTTTTCGAGGACCAGGTGACTATCGATGAGTTGCATGTTACGGTTCCTGGCTTCTTCCAAAATACTAACGGCCAGCATAGCCGAAATACCGGAATTACGGCAATCGGGGCGAACGGCACCCAGCAACAGATTAAGTTGTTTGGCTGTTTTCATATCGCGCAGCAGATGGATAAATCCGAAGGGGAACAGGTTTCCTCTGGATTTTTGTAACCCGCGACTGATGTCCGGCATCGCAATAGCAAAAGCAACAGGTTTGTTTTGCTGATCGGCTACCAGTACCGTAAATGCCGGATCCAGCACAGGAAGGAACTGCTTTGCCATCTGTTGCATTTCTGCATCGCTCATTGGCATGAATCCGAAGAGATGACGATACGTGGTATTCACCAGTTCAAATACAGGTAAAATCCAGTCTTTCATTTCACGCCGGTTCCGGAAGCGGATCAGTTTGTATAACCCGGATGCGAGAATCCGTTCGCTGACAGCCTGCAGACTTGCCGGAATTTGTTGCGGGACCGGCAGCTGATAGCTCAGGCAATCTATATGTTTTACAAATCCGTTTTGTTCCAGCAGTGCCGGCATCCACGGCGGATGTGAAGGAGCGGAGATAACAGCACGGTGATGAAAGCCTTCGATCTGAAACCCCTGCGGATCTTTATCGGAAAAACCGAAGGGTCCGATCAGTTGCTGCATGCCTGCGTTCGATGCCCAGTCCTCCACGGCTTTGAGCAGTGCTGTTGCTGTGGGAAGATCGTTGATGCAGTCGAAGTTGAAGAAGCGGGCGGTTTTGACGCCAAACTGCTCATTGAAGTCATTCCGGATAATACCCATGATGCGTCCGGTGACCACCCCTTTATCTTCCGCAAGAAAATGAATGGTATTGCAGTTTTTTGTCGCTTCACCGCTGCCGTTATGCAGGTGCCATTCGTCATGAAAAACGGGAGGCACATAGTTCGGATAATCCCGGTATAACTGTAAAGGTAACCGGATAAAAGTACGCAATGCACTGCGGTCATCCGCTGTCCTTATCAGCACAATACTTTGGCGTTATTGGACAACAAAAAACTGCTGAAACCGCTGTGTACCTCTGTTAAGCTGCAGCGAATATATGCCGGATGGCCAACTACTAACGTCAACGGACATCCGTAAATTCATCGCTTCTTTACCACTGGTGCTGAACAGCAACTTACCGCTTACATCCGTAATGGAGATCATGGTTTCCGGTGCCGGTATTTGTGTAAACCGCAGCTGTATCTGATCGTTGGCGGGATTGGGATAAATGGTACAGGTTTCTTCTTCCGGCAATACCTCAAGTCCCAGTGTCGTTCCGGTGGTGAAGGTGCGTGTTTCAGAAAAAAATCCGCCCAGCGTACCGACAAAAGATCGTACTCTCCAGTAATAAACGGTATTTGCTGTTAGCAGATTAGTCACCTGAAATGCGGTGTCGGTCAGATTGGCATAGGTGGAGGTTTGTCCGGCGAAATTGGCCGACTTACTCACCTGCAACATGTATTTATCTGCGCCCGGAACAGGGTGCCAGGTGAATACCTGATTGAGGTAAACACCGGTTGCGCTGTCGGCCGGGGAGATAAGATCTGCAGAGTCGGGTACGGCTGTGAACAGACGATAATTTGACCAGGGGCTCATGTGGCCGCCATTGTTGGCCTGCACCCGCCAGTAAAACGATGCGGAGCCCGGAAATTTCACACCGGATCCGGAGGCAGCTCCAAAGTTGTTTACCGAGATAATATTTGTAAACAATGAATCACTGGCCACCTGCACGGTGTACAATACGGCGCCGGGAACTCCTGTCCACGAAAACGAAGTGGAAGGCCCGATATTTACGGCACTGTCAGCCGGGGCGATCAGCGACGGTGTAGCCGGTACCGAGTCATTGACTCCTGTTCTGGAGATAAACATGCTGATCTTTTGCAGTGGTACGTCGTTCACATCGCGCGGTTCATTTACAATCGTATCAACGATATTCATACCTGCTGTTACTTTTCCATATACCGTGTAATTTCCATCGAGGAATAAAGCAGGAGCCACACAGATATAAAATTGCGAGTTGGCACTGTTGATATCTGTATCGCGGGCTGCACCCAGAATACCTCGGTTATGTTTTACAGCGTTAAATTCAGCGTTCACCGTAGGCTGCCAGGGTTGCCCCATGCCCCAGGTACTGATGGGTCCGCTGATCGAATTGGGATCGCCGCCCTGAATCACGAAGCCCGGTACCACCCGGTGGAAGGCCGTACTGTCGAAGAAATGCACGTTGACCAGACTATCAAAATTGTTTACATGCAGTGGAGCGATCGACGGAAAGAGTTCAATGGTAAAGGTGCCGAGATAGCTTGTATCGCGGTAAGTCACGATATCGTACACGGGTTTATCCACGCCCGACTGACCCAGCGCGGAGAGACGGATACAGGTGAGAATGAAGAGTGAAAGAAGGATGCGACGTGACATGGTGATCTGGTTGTTTAACCAAAGATAACCATTTCTTCATACATACCGGATCAAAGGCGGCGCAGGTCGTTGCGGAGGGAGAAGATATAAATGCCGAGGGTAATCAGCTGGGTTAGCATGAGACCGATAATGACCCCTGTGAGTCCGAACGTCTTGATGATCGGATAAGCGGTGAGCACACTGAAAATACTGCTGGCGATAAAGGATACGAAGATCAGACGTGTGCGCTCCAGGGTACGTATGGCATAACGGAGTGGATAGCCGATAAAGATGATGACATACAGAATACAGAAAGCGACCAGCAGATACTGATATTCCACGAATTCACTTCCATAAAATGAAAGGATGATCTGCTTGCTGAAGATTGAAATCAGTCCGAGGAGTGTCAGCGTAATCATTCCCATCTGCAGCGTAAACTTCCAGAGATAGCCGAACATTTTTTCCGTACCGCCATCGCGCTGGAATCCTGCTGCCCGTACGGGAATAATATTTTCCATCGCCAGAAAGAGGACGTGCGTGATGCCGACAATATTTTGCGCCATGCGGGTGGCACCAACAGCCCGCGGACCCAGAATCGCTCCTGCAGCAATGATAAAGAGATTCCCGCTGAACCATTGTAACAATGCAGTAGCCGTAAGCCATTTGCTGAAGTCCCAGTGTTCGAGGATTACAGCTTTTATTTTTTTCGGATTAAACTTCAGCTGTTCCATCGACCATAAACCGGTGAGGGAAGCATAGAGGAAGAACACCGCAGTGAGCAGCAACACGAACTGGGCGTCCATGGTGCGCACAAAATGAATAGCGAACGAACTCAGCAACACACCGCCATAGGCGATGATATCAATGATAAGCGATTTAAAAGGCTTGCCGATGACGAAGAAATAACGCCGGAAGAAATCCTGCAATACGAACGAAAACACAGCCAACGGAAATGCGAGAATGATACTCTGTACTTTCCATTCCGTCAGGAAGAAACTCAAAACAATCACGGCCACAAACGCCAGAAAGCCCATGATGGCTGCAAAGAACAGCTGTTTGAACACCAGCGCCTGCATGTATTCCTTCTGCTCTTCACTCGATTTCTTCCCGCTGAGTGTCTGCATGGGAGAAATGATAAAAGGCTGATTGATACTGCTGGCGATCATCACTCCTAACCAGGCGATGCTGTACACACCAAATCCCTGGATTCCGAGATAACGGGCCAACACCACACTGGACAAAAAGCTGAATCCGCTCACTACAGCCTGATCGGCGTAGATGATAGCTGTTCCGCTTTTTATAAAGGCTTTCGGTCGCGCAAGGCTGATTAACATATCATCTGCTTACCACATAAAGAGATTGGTAAGCCGGGGTTGGAGTTTCTTGGTGGAGGTTGATTTAAGTTTGCCGGGCGCAATGTAACCAGTGTGGTTACGTTTTTCTTTCATCGCATTCAGTACATAGTACACTTCTTCGAGGCGGTATTCTTCTTTCACCATCTCTGCATTGGCTACCAGTTCGGTGCGGCCGCTGTCGGCACGAACCACATACAGGTTAAGATCGCTCCATTTCATAAACGGAATGGCGTCAGTGTATTCTCCCACTTCCGGTGTGTCGATGATCACTGCGTCGTATTGTCCGCGGAGTTCTTCGATGATATCGCGGGTACGTTGGGTGGCCATCAGGTGACTCACCGGCTGGTCAGAAGCCCCTGCAGGAATCACATCCAGATTAGGAATAGAGGTCAGCTGGATAGCATCCTGTAAAGTACTCTGATGGGTATAGACTTCCTTAATGCCGTTGTCGTTGCGGGTTTCAAACCATTCGCCGAGGCGGGGATGATAGGTGTTGAGATCAAGGAGAATCACTTTTTTATCCTGTGCGGCTAACGTGCGGGCCAGTTGTGCAGCCACGAATGACTTTCCTTCGCCTTTGCGGGTACTCGTTACCGTTATTACCAGCGATTTCTGATCGGGTTTGTTCATCAGGATACGCGTGCTGAGTGCGGTGAACGCCTTGTAGGCCGGTTCATCCTTCTTAAACTGCTGCACTTGTCCGATCACCGGAATATTGGAATCCGGACCGAAATCTTCAGGTGTATGCACACTTGGCTTCATGTAATGACGGAAGTAAGCGAGTGCGATACCGGTGATGAGTCCCAGAAAGAGGGATATCCCCCAGATCACATCTTCGCGTGGTGCTACCGGAACAGCAGGCGTGGAGGCCGATTCCAATACGCGGTTAAACGACACATTCACCTGACGGGTGATGATTGCTTCCGTGCGTTTTTCGATCAGGAAGTTGTACACCTTTTCGAAGAGGTAATAGTTCCTGTTCAGTTCCTGCAGCGTACTTTCTTTCTCCGGCAAACCCTTGAACGAGGCTTTCTGCTCATCGATAGCGAGAATCAGTTCATCCTGTTTGAGCAGGAGTTTGCGACGGGTATTGTTGATACTTTCTACGAGATACGCTTTCTGTTGCGCGATTTCCACATCCACCGCCTTCACACGATCGTTTTCAGCCGTGTATTTGCGCATCAGTTCTTCACGTTCGCGGATCTTACCGTTGAGACGGCTTACGCTTTCCGAGAAGAGCTGATCGATGACGGTACCGTACTCAGGACCGGAGAATTTAATTTCTTTATTACGGCGCAGGTAATCGCTCATGTTTTCGAGCACGCTGAGCTGCATGTTCACATCCACCTTCTGGATTTCAAGTTCACCGAGGGTTTTATAGGTGGCTTCAGTTTCCTGCGGGATGTTAACGATATCGTTTTTAACGCGGTAAGACTTGATCGCATCACGTGCAGCTTCCAGCTCACGGCCTACAATCGCAATCTGCTGATTGATGAAGTCAACTGTATTGCCAGCGAGGTCCTGTTTTTCTTCAATACCCTGATCGATGTAAGCCTGTGCGATGGCATTCACCATCCGTGAGGCTTTTTCCGGAACACTATGCGTATAATACAGCTTTACGATGTTTACATCCTTATCCACTGCTTTCACAATGTAATCCTTATTCATCAGTTTGGCGGCGAGGGCGGGACGCGAATAGACTTCGAAGCTCATTGGTTTGCCCAGACTGCTGCGGTGATATTTAAGCCACTCCTCGTTTTTATTGATACGCACGCAGACACCGCGGTCGCAGATTTCCTGACCAAAGGTTCCTTCTTTCTCGATGGTGGTTCCGCCGGCGTTGTAACGAAGCGTGAACTTATCTCCTTCCGTCCAGGTGAAATCATAACGTTGATGGCTAAACGAAGAATCGGTGATGGAATGATCCACGCGGATCGGCGACTCATGGTACACCTCCTTCTCGCGCAGCTCATCCTGCTGATAATACTCTACATAGAAATCCAGTTGATCGAGTGCTTTCTCGAACAGGGAACGTGATTTCAGCACCTCCACTTCGGTTTGCACCTTAGCGTTGGCCTTAAACACGTCGAAGTCGCGGTACAGGTTAGTTCCTGCTGCGCCATCCTGGGCACTTTCGATTTTCAGCGTGGCGGTTGCCTGATACTCCGGTGTGGCCATGTAGAGATAGCGGGTAGCCGCTATGCCCGACAGCATCACACAGATCACGACGATATACCATCGTTTCTTGAGGGGGTACAGGAGGGATTGAATGGATCCGGGGGTACGCATAGGTCAGGTCAATCTTTGGATACGTTATACACGAGTGCCAGAGCAGTTAAAAGGCTGGCCAGGGGAATCATTTTAGCTGCAAAGCGGTCGAAGGCTTTATTGCGTCCGGGAGGAATATAGATCACATCACGGGGCAGCACTGTCATTTCATTCGAAGCGGCAGAAGTAAGATCTACCTTGATCGTTTCGGTACCGCGGATGATTTTGATTTCGGTGGTCTTGGCATAATCCGTAAAGCCATTTGCTTTTCCGATCATATCAACGAGGCGCGTGTAATCAGTATGAAAGACGTAGGTGCCCGGCCGTTGTACTTCGCCTAACACTGTTACCTGATTACTGAGGATGCGCAGACTGAGAATCGGATTCTGAATCTGCTTGCTGTAAATTTCCTTCAGTTGCTTTTCGGCATTGGCGATGGTCATGCCTTCCAGTTTCACCTTGCCGATCTGCGGGAGGTTCACCTCTCCGTTGGCATCAATCATGACCCATTTTCCGGAAGCAGATTCATCCGGTGAATTATATACTGTGTGGATAGATCCAATGCTCAGCTCGTCGTGTCCCCAGATGCTCAGCGATATCTTATCGCCGGCTTCCAGCATTTTTTCGGGCATTTCAGCATTGGCAGGCGCCGATCCTTTGGCGGCCTGTGTCTGGTACAAGGTGTACCGGTTGCAGGAACTGAAGAGCAGCATTACGATCATGCCTGATACGAACAGGATCGCTGCTTTCAGTAAAAATTCGGTTTTAACTTTCATGGCGGTTTTGGTGTTGACTTCCGCACGGAGGCTTCTTCACGTATAGCAATTAAACTGCAACCTGGTTGAAAGGGTTACACATTCCTGAAAAATCTGTTATCGGTTGAAAATTAAATTTGCGACGGATTTCACCGTAAAACGCTGGAAAAGAACCTATAAACCTATGTTTTTATTACAAAACCGATGCTATAAAATACGAAATTTTCGTCGAATAGTTACGGTTGTTTGAAAGAAAAATGAGGGGGATTCTTACAAAATCCAATCCTGCTCCTACGCCGATGCGGAGAAAAAGAAGTGGATTCGCCGCAACTTTTGCGGAGAATAGTGTGTATATTTACCGCATAAATTGCGGAGAAAAGCATGTATATCTATCAATTAAGCGGCTGGCCGGTGTTTGAATGGGATCAGAACAGGATCCTGCAATTACTGCCATCTGTACGATATAAACTGGGGCGGCTTACCGGAAAAATGGAGTCGCTAGGATTCATTTTACAATCGGAGGCCATGTTACAAACGATGACGCTGGAGGCCATTAAGTCGAACGAGATAGAAGGAGAAATACTAAAGGAAGAAGAAGTAAGATCGTCGCTGGCGCAACACCTTGGCCTGGATGCAGGAGGAATTGTATCGGCAGATAAACACGTTGAAGGGGTTGTTGACATCATGCTGGATGCTACACAGCAGTTTCAGAAGCCTCTAACCGAAGAGCGATTATTGAACTGGCATGTAGCCCTGTTTCCGGGAGGAAGAAAAGGGCTAAAGAAAATAGTAGCTGGAAACTGGAGAAACAGCGGTAAGCCGATGCAGGTAGTTTCCGGTTCCATTGGCAGAGAGAAGATTCATTTTGAAGCTCCGGCAGACAAGGATGTCCCGAATGAAATGAAGATGTTTCTCGACTGGTTCAATGCCGACAGTCAGATGGATCCCGTTTTAAAAGCAGCAATTGCCCATATCTGGTTTGTTACGATTCACCCGTTTGAAGATGGTAATGGACGACTGGCACGGACGATTACAGATATGCAGATGGCCCGTGCCGATGGAATACAACAACGATTCTACAGCATCTCTGCACAAATCCGTCTGGAACGAAAAGAATATTATGCGATACTTGAAACTACACAAAGAGGAACACTCGATATAACACCCTGGATCGAATGGTTTTTAGGATGCCTGGATCGTTCCATCACAAATGCCGATGTCATATTAGCCAACGTGCTCAGGAAAGCGAAGTACTGGGATTATCTCTCCACAAAAAACATCAATGATCGTCAGCGCATCATCATCAATAAACTACTGGAAGATTTTGAAGGAAAACTCACTTCCACCAAGTATGCAAAACTGACAAAGTGCTCTCCTGACACCGCACTCAGAGATATTCAGCAATTGATTACATTGGAGATTCTCGTCAAAGAAACCGGTGGCAGCAGGAATACGGGTTATGCTTTAAAAGCGCTGTAGTTTCCGGGTGGTGAAGTAATGATAAATCCAATTGACTATACCAGCAAGGGTTCAGTACTTGTCCCGGGCAAAGCCTCGGAATCCTGAACCCTTGCTGTACATAAAAAGAAATCCCCCACCAGTGATCTTACCGATGGGGGATTTTTATGATAATGGCTGATTACCGCACTACCAGTTTCGATTGCAGCACCTGATCACCGGCGAGGAGTAACCTATGCACGCATTGAATGGGTATTATAATATCCGAAAACTTCTTTTCGGCCTCGCGTAACAGCGGTATATTGCCAGCGGTAGTCGTCCTTTCTGTAATAGGGGTGCAGAATCACCTCGTCCCATTCACCACCTTGTGCCTTATGGCAGGTAAGGGCATACCCAAAACGCAGGCGGAATGCGCCGAGATATGGATCGTCACATAACCGTTGCGATTCACGAAAACGTTTATTTTTGGCCATGCGATCGTGATATAATGCTTTTTCTGCTTCTGGATTTAAATCACCATTTTCTGTATATAAAACATCTAGATTGACCTTGGAATTTAAAACGATATCAGCACTACCTTCCTTTATTATTCTCAAGGAAATATCCATGAAGTTAATTCCACATATTTTTTCGATAGTCGAAGGATAAGTTTCTTTAATAATAGCAGGCTCTCCTTTGAGCAAAAGAGAGCCCGGCTCACTACCCAACCAATTTTGATGAATCATTACCGCATCATTTTCCATTAACAATTCCGGGTTTTTATATTTGAGGTGGCGGTATGAGGTATTTATAGCATTAACATCACGGTTTGAAAGTGCAATGAACGTTACTTTGTCGGTGCGGTTAAAATCCTCCAGACGCCTGTAATATTCCAAAGCTTCCATGGCTGTTTGAATACGAGGCAAATGTAGTCCGCTGAAAGTGTTTCCTAGTTCCATTCGCTCACGTAAACGAACGGCGTTTTGCAGAATATAACTATCTGCAGTTTGCCGTACTACTTCCTTAAGTTTAAAACTTTGCACAGCAATATTAAATTTAGTTCGAAGATATTCTGCATCAAGAGCTGGGGAGAAGTCCGCACCAACGGGAGGTAACTGACAAGGATCACCGATGAAAATGATACGGTTATCCTCATGCCCTTCGCGGACATATGAAATTAAATCATGCAATAAGGTATTTCCGATCAAAAAGCGATTTCCCCCGGAGTGGTTATCTGACAACATAGAAGCCTCGTCAACAATATAAACAGCAGGTTTTTGGAGCGTGTTAAAACGACGCACTAATTTAATTTGAAGATGGTTGGCTCCGGGTTGCGGAGTATAAATCAAACTATGAACTGTTCGGGCAAATTGCCCCGTTTTGGTACTGATAATTTTAGCCGCTCTACCGGTTGGAGCAGTTAAAATGCAAGGCATATTTTGATCTTGCAGCCAGGAACAAAGGGCTTGTATCAGCGAAGTTTTTCCGGTACCCGCCGACCCGCTAAGCATAAAAATGCCCGTTGGCCCAGGTCGATTAATAAACATTTCCATTTCCTGAAGAGCCACTATTTGCTCAGGCCCGGGTTGATATTGGAAACAATCTAAGATAGAAGTAGTAGAGGTTGTCATACGCTTGTAGTTTAACGAGTGACAAAGAAAAGGACAAGGATTGCAGCGTATTTGCAGTAAAAATATTTTAGGTACCACATTGCTAAGAAACCATATGATGATAGTTTTTATCCCTTTTCTTCTGGAAGATGGTTTTTCAGGGCTCTGGTAAAATTGCACCCACACGTCATGCGTGGTCTTAATCCTTTTTATTCTGGAAGATAGTTTTTCAGGAACCATGAAAAAACAAACATCAGTTGATTGGCTGTCTTAATCCTTTTTATTCTGGAAGATAGTTTTTCAGTGTGCTAACTTGTTGGTAATTTTAATAAACAACAAGTCTTAATCCTTTTTATTCTGGAAGATAGTTTTTCAGGGAATGTGTAAATTAAGCTCTGGAGCCATTAAATGGTGTCTTAATCCTTTTTATTCTGGAAGATGGTTTTTCAGCTACGACAATGATGGCAATCCTGTTCTCGATACTGAGTCTTAATCCTTTTTATTCTGGAAGATGGTTTTTCAGTTTACCAAAGATTACTCAAATAACATCATAAATATAGTCTTAATCCTTTTTATTCTGGAAGATGGTTTTTCAGGAGAACGTAGCCGTTACCATCCTGAGCAATGGTGTGTCTTAATCCTTTTTATTCTGGAAGATGGTTTTTCAGTATTTATTATGGAACATCGAAATTGCTCAATAAAAAGTCTTAATCCTTTTTATTCTGGAAGATGGTTTTTCAGGTGCCTCGCAAAACGGGTTACAGCCGTTGCCGGAGGAGTCTTAATCCTTTTTATTCTGGAAGATGGTTTTTCAGATCACTTGAAAAGTTTAAAGAAAATCTTGGAATATCGTCTTAATCCTTTTTATTCTGGAAGATGGTTTTTCAGTGGACACCTACACCCTCACAGGCAAAAACATTCACGAGTCTTAATCCT
>WBZT01000822.1_pt1 | contig 24335 bp, 21 predicted proteins | sample 5204241 | NCBI WGS metagenome assembly WBZT01 (sample SAMN12344358, study PRJNA552823) | activated sludge metagenome | biome: Activated sludge suspended growth; feature: Nitrification reactor; material: Wastewater; isolation source: activated sludge from nitrification reactor of wastewater... | reverse complement strand
TGTTGAAGAACCAATTGGAAATATGATCATTGACATAGGCGGAGGAACTACTGAAATTGCAGTAATTGCCTTATCAGGAATTGTTTGTGATCAATCCATAAGAGTTGCAGGTGATGAGTTTACTGAAGATATCATCGATTATATGAGAAGGGAACACAATTTATTAATTGGTGAAAGAACAGCAGAAAGCATCAAAATTCATGCCGGCGCCGCATTGGCAGAAATTGATAATGTACCTGAACCTTACGCTGTCAATGGAAGAGATTTAATGTCAGGAATTCCAAGACAAATTGTAATTGGGCATGAAGAAATTGCAGATGCGCTGGATAAATCAATTATGAAAATCGAAGAAGCAGTATTGAAAGCTTTGGAAATTACTCCACCAGAATTATCATCCGATATATATAAGACAGGTTTATATTTAACAGGTGGAGGTGCCTTATTGAGAGGATTGGATAAAAGATTGTCGACCAAAACTAAACTTCCTGTAATCGTTGCCGAAGATCCACTCAGAGCAGTTGTAAGGGGAACTGGTATCGCTTTAAAAAATACAGATCGTTTTTCATTTTTAATTGATAGAAAATCTGTTTAATAGAATACATATATAAAATTAGCTTGATCGTATGCTTAATGCTTTACGGGTCATTGTAAGAAACGGTTCACTTCTTTTATTTGTAATACTTCAAATAATTTGTTTCTATTGGATTATTAATTATAATCAAAAGCAAAAGCAGATTTACAATTTTTCAACTCAGTGGCATGCAACTAAAGTAACTTCTAAATATCAATCTCTGGTTTCATATTTTAATCTTAAAGTCGAAAATGAAAAATTAAAAGATGAGAATGCTGGATTGCTTAAAAAGCTGTTTCTTCAATCCAGTTTTGATGTTGATACTTCTAGTCTTGATAGTTTAAAATCGCGGATTAATATTATTTCTGCAACTATTATTGATAATAGCGTTGCAAAGAGAAATAACATGATTACGCTCGATAAGGGCATTTTAGATGGTGTAGATGTTGGGATGGGTGTTGTTTCTTCTAACGGAGTGGTTGGCATTATCACTGATGTTTCAGACCATTTTTCTTTGGTAATGTCGCTTCTTCATTCTAAATCACGAATAAGCTGCCAACTACCTCATTGTGGATTTTTTGGAACTTTAGTCTGGAACGGTTTGGATCCAAATATTTTACAGTTAGAAGATATTCAAAGATATGCGGATGTAAGAAAAGGAGATAGTATCGTCACCAGTGGTTATTCAATTGTGTTTCCAAAAAATATCTTGGTAGGTACAGTAAAGGATTTTACAGTAGAATCTGGTTCTTTCTCCTATACTATTCAGGTTATACCTAATCAATCATTTTTTAACCTTTCAAGAGTTTATATAATTAATCATGTCTACAAAGAAGAAAAAGAATTCTTAGAAAAGAAAGCTGATAATTATGAATAAAGATTTTATTATTAATTTTTTCAGAATTATTATACTGCTGATGTTTCAAGTACTAATACTTAAAGAAATTAACCTTGAAAATTCTTCATCTCGATATATCAATATAATAATTTACCAGTTAGGAATTATTTTATTGCCAGTAGCAATGCCTACATTTATTATTATGCTAATTGCTTTCACCTGTGGTTTAATTGTTGATAGTTTTTATGGTTCAATCGGAATTCATGCATCTGCTTGCTTATGGATGACTGCTGCAAGACCAATTATACTCAAGTTTCTTGAACCTAAATCAGGCTATTCCATTTCTCAAAAGCCATCCTCTCCAAGTCTAGGAATATTTTGGTTTCTTCAATTTGTAGGTTATTCCAGCTTTATTTACTTTCTGTCATATTATATTTTGGATGTTTTTACTTTGGTTTATTTCGGACAAATTTTATTAAAAACGATTGCTAGCTTTTCTGTATCCTTTATTGTTATGTTTCTGATTCAAATTTTAATCAACCCCAAAGATTAGCAATTGATATGCTCAAACAAGAAAGAAAAGAAAAATTCATTATTGTTAAGACATTTATTATTCTTAGTGCAAGTATTTTAATTTTTATTCTTGCAAAATATCAACTCTTCGATCCTTTCTATTCCAATAAGGCCAATGCCACAACTCTTATTCAAAAAACAATAGATCCAGCTAGAGGGCTTTTTTATGATCGACATGGGAAAATACTTGTCATTAATTATCCTGCCTATGATCTTTATGTCACCTATAAAAATATAAAGCCTGGTTTTGATACCCTAAAATTCTGTAATCTCTTACATATAACAAAAGATCAGTTTGTCGAGTACCTTGAAAAAGATTGGTCATCTAAAATGTATTCAAAATCAGTCCCCTATGTTTTCTTAAAAAATATAGAACCTGAGACTTTCTTAAGATTTCAAGAACTTCTTTATCAATTTCCAGCCTTTCATACTTACCTAAGATCTATCAGAGAATATCCTGAACCAAATGGAGCGCATTTCTTAGGCTATATGAGTGAAGTAAAAAAATATGATATCGATCAGTCAGATGGAGAATATAAAATAGGAGATTATATTGGAGTAAACGGGTTGGAAAAACAATATGAGGATTACATCAAAGGAAATAAGGGTGTAAAATTTATTCTAAGGGACAAATTAGGCCAACAGGTTGGTTCTTACCTTAAAGGTGCATTAGATAAACCAGCCGAATCAGGGGTAGATCTGAAATTAGGAATAGATATACAGCTACAAAAATATGGCGAAAAACTGCTCGAAGGAAAATCGGGTAGTATTGTTGCCATTGAGCCATCTACTGGTGAGATACTCGCACTTGTTTCTTCACCATCCTTCAATCCTAATCTGCTCTCCGTTAACAGAAACCGAGGTAGAGATTATGCTTACCTCCTTTTAGATAGTTCAAAACCTCTTTTCGATAGATCTGCTTCCGCAACTTATCCGCCTGGGTCAATATTTAAACCTATACTTGCCCTCATAGCACAACAGGAAGGTGTTTTGCATTACAATACTTCACATGTCTGTACCGGTGCATATTATTATAAGAATGTTTCGTATGGATGTCATCACCATCCCAACCCAAAGAATATTTCAATAGCTTTACAACATTCTTGCAATTCTTATTTTATTCAGACTTTCAGAGATTTAATAGAAATCAATGGTTTTAACAAACCAAAAGATGGTCTGGATCTCCTTACCCGATATTTAGGTTATTTTGGCCTTGGCAAACCACTATATTCCGATGTTGCAACAGAAAACGGAGGCTTTATACCAACATCCGAATATTATTCAAGATTATATAAAACCAACAATTGGAGATCAACGTATATCATTTCAGTTGGTATTGGTCAGGGTGAACTCCAACTTACAACTCTTCAAATGGCCAATCTTGCAGCTATTATTGCAAATCGAGGTTATTTTATTACGCCTCATTTGCTACAACAATTCAGTGATCCAAATATTTTAATTCCAGAAAATTTAAGAACGAAACATATCTTGCCAATTGATCAAAAATATTTTGATCCAATAATTGAAGGAATGGAAATGGCAGTAAATTCAGGAACTGCAATTAAAGGATATTATAACAATATATCCATTTGTGGAAAAACCGGAACATCTCAAAATCCACATGGAGAGGACCATTCCGTATTTTTTGCCTTTGCTCCCAAAACAAAACCAAAAATCGCCTTGGCAGTATATATTGAGAACGCTGGTTGGGGTGGGGATGTAGCGGCACCTATAGGATCACTTATTATTGAAAAATATCTTCAAGACACAATAAATCGTAAAGACCTTGAAAAGAAAATGATTGAACTTAAAATAAAAAATAAGACAAAGACATGATTATTTCTGCCATAGTTGCAATGAATTCCAGAGGCGTTATTGGCCTTGATAATAAGATCCCCTGGCATCTACCTGCAGATCTTAAATTTTTCAAATATACCACAAGCAACCATCATATTTTAATGGGCAGAAAATGTTTTGAAAGTATTGGCAAGGCATTGCCCAACAGAACGAATATAATTGTCACTAAAAATCTTAACTATGTTGTTACAGACTGTATCATTGTCCATTCAATAGAAGAAGGCATCCGTTTTGCATTACAAAATAAAGAAAATGAACTATTTATAATTGGCGGAGGTGAAATCTACCTTCAATCTCTACCTTATGTTAATAAACTCTATGTAACCATGGTAGAAACAAATATTGAAGGTGACACTTTTTTTCCAGACATAGATTGGAATAAGTGGTTTTTGGTCTCAAAAGAAAATTTTTTAAAAGACAATAAAAATTCTTATAATTACAGCTTCAACACCTACACCCTAATTACATGAAAGAAGCTTATTTACACCATGTGTGGAAATCAAAACGATTACAGGTATTAAAAACACTTGAGACTACAGATAAAAAAAGGATTGAAATCTCCTATCCTGGAGATTATAATCAGGACCAGGGGCCAGACTTTAATTATGCCAAAATATACATTGATGGCATTTTATGGATAGGCCAGATCGAAATGCATATTTTTTCCTCTGATTGGAACAATCATAAACATTCTATAGATCCAAGATACCATAATGTTATTCTACATGTCGTCTGGATTTATGATGAAGACATTACTATAAATAATTCAATAATACCAACCTTAGAATTGAGTAAATTTCTATTGGAAAACGAATTTGAAAAATATGAATATTTAATTAACAATAAATATGAAATTCCATGTGTAAACCAATTTCCAAATATTCCCGAGAATATAAAAATTTCTCAATTTGATGCTGCATTTTTCAAGAGAATGGAAGTTAAAATGGAATCTTGTAAAAAAGAACTTCTAAAATTTAATAATAATTGGGAGGAGCTTTACTATCGATACCTTTGTAGATATATGGTAAATCCTCCTAATGCAGAAGCTATGGAAGGTATATTAAATAAACTTCCCTGGAATTTAGTATCGAAATTGCAAGAAGACCCAATTCAACTCGAAGCATTATTTTTTGGTGTTGGAGGATTTCTGGAAAGTAATTGTAATGATGAATATTTTCAATTACTTAAAGAAAAATTTGAATTTCTACAAAATAAATTCCATTTAAAAATTATCAATCTTCAAAATTGGTATTTTTTAAGATTAAGACCGGCTCATTTTCCTACCCTTAGAATAGCTCAATTGTCAAATTACTTCAGTTCCCAAAAACGACCTTTCTTGGATATTATTCAAATGAATAACTTAACTGAAGTATTTGATGCTCTTAAAATGAGTCCATCCTCCTATTGGCATACACATTATCAGTTTAATGTAAAAAGTACTTATAAATTACATAATTTAGGTGATTCCTCAAAAAATGTACTGATCATTAACGTTATCATACCTTTACTTTATTCATATGGTTTGCTTCATTTCAAGCAGGATATAAGTAATAAAGCTTTAAATTGGTATGAAGAATTAAAACCTGAAAATAACGTATATACAAGAAGGTGGAATAAACTTCAATTCCAAGTGAAAAATGCTCTTCAAAGCCAAGCGTCCATCCATCAGTTTAAAGAATACTGCTTAAACAAAAAATGCCTGGATTGCAAAATAGGCTACCATATTCTTTATCATACATCTCCTGAATCGTTTATCTTTGTATAAAGTAATTATCATCTGACCAGACTAATTCAAATTATATTAAGTCCTCTTTCCTTGCTTTACGGACTAGGGGTGAGTATTTATCAAGGATTGTTTATTTCCGGAATTTCTAAATCAATATCTTTTAATATTCCGGTTATCTGTATAGGTAATTTATCAGTTGGAGGAACAGGTAAATCACCGCATATAGAGTATCTTATTCGATTACTAAAAGATTATGTTCATCTTGGTGTATTAAGTAGAGGTTATAGAAGGGCTACCAGCGGACACAAAGAAGTATCTATTTATAACACAGCATTAGAAGTTGGTGATGAGCCACTGCAGATTAAACAAAAATTTCCAGATGTTTCAGTCGCCGTTAATAAGAACAGATCACTTGGGATTCCGAAGCTTCTAAAATCACATCCTGAAATTCAAACCATATTATTGGATGATGCATTCCAACATTTTGAAGTAAAATCATATGTCAATATTTTATTGACTGAATATTCCAATCCATTCTTTAAAGATTTCCTCTTGCCGAGTGGCCGACTAAGAGAATGGAGATTTGGATATACAAGATCTAATATCATAGTTGTCACCAAATGTCCTGAAGAGCCTGATTCGGTTGAACAAGAGAATTGGAGAAGAAAATTGAGACTTCGCCACTATCAACACCTATTCTTTTCTTATGTATATTATGGCATTCCTTACAATATTTTTAAAACAGAAGAAAAATTTGTTTTAAACGACTCGGCACATGTTATACTCATTTCAGCAATCGCCCAATCTTCATATCTCTCAAATTATCTAATTCCTATGATAGGCACTTTAACAGAATTTGATTTTGAAGATCACCATTATTTTAACGTAACGGAATTAACTAAGATCATCGAAAGATTTAAATCAGTTAAAACTTATAATAAGTTAATATTGACAACAGAAAAAGACGCCACCAGATTAAAATTACACGCTGATTTATTTAAAAATAACAATGTTTCCATTTTTGCAATTCCAATTGAGATAAAATTTTATAATGAAGCAAAATTTGATGAACTAATAAAAAAGTATTTACTTGATTTTAAATCGTGAAAAAACTATCTATATTATTACTGTTGAACATTATATCTTATTTCTCTCTTCTGTCACAAGGGACTCCAATAAGGTATTTTGAGAATTTAAAATGGATCAATTCCACCAATGAAGTCAAAGGTAACCTGCTATATCGTTTTCACTCATCCATAATACCAACAAACCAAAAAGACTATTTTGAAGAAGTTGATACTTCCAGAAAAAATGAATGGACCTCTATTGCTAAATTAAATTTTGAATATTATAAATATTCTACAGATTCTTTGACAGATTATTTAAAGATTGCAAGCAAGACTAAAACATTCTTTCGCTATTTTAATACGAATCCTTCTCATTTGTACTCATCCTTCGGAAATTACTATTATTTTACCATTGACCCTCTTATAGATATTAGATTAGGGCATGAAATTAGTAATTCATCCAAAATTTTTACAAATACTCGAGGTATTAGATTATTAGCAGGTATTGATCACAAAGTTTATATATTTAGCGAGATTACTGAAAATCAAATTAAACCACTTGATTATATTTCTGATTTTGCAAAATTAAATATGGCATTTCCAGGTGCTGGATTTATCAAATCATACTCCAGTAAAATATTTAAGATTCACAACGGGTATGATTATATTTTAGCAGAAGGGGGTTTAAATTTTAATATTACAAAACACATTAATTTAAGCTTTGGGCATGGAAAGAATTTTATTGGTCAGGGAATTCGTTCTTTGCTAATTTCAGATTTTTCTCCTCCTCAATTTTATTTAAAAATCAATTCGCAATTCGGACGGTTCAGATATGTAAATATTTTTTCAGAATTAGCTGCTGGAAATAGATTTACAGATGGCGGTGACAAGCTCATCACTAAGAAATACGCTGCTTCACACTATCTTAGTTTTAATGTTTCGAATAAATGGAATATTGGATTGTTTGAATCTATTATTTTTAACAGAAATAGAGGATTTGAATTACAGTATCTAAATCCGGTAATTTTTTATAGAGCCATAGAACAAGCAGTCGGTAGTCCCGATAATGTTCTCCTTGCGCTTCAATCGCACTTTAACTTTTTTAAATCATTTACCTTGTACAGCCAATTGCTGATTGATGAGTTTGTATTTAAAAGGATTATTTCATCCAATCAAGGATGGTGGGGCAATAAACACGGATTTCAACTGGGAATAAAATATCCCGAAGTTGCTGGCTTACCAAATTTAAATGCTCAATTGGAATATAATTCTGTAAGACCCTATACTTATTCATATTCTGATAGCCTGGGCAGTTATTCTCATTATAACCAATCCATTGCGCATCCGCTTGGTTCTAACTTTAACGAAATAATTTCAACTATTTCATATCAATTAGGGAAAAAGGTATATCTAGAATTAAACATGATGAATTATTCGAAAGGATTAGATATAGATACATTAAATTATGGTGGTAATATTTTATTGCCAAATATTACAAGGGTCTCAGATTTTAACAACACTATTACACAAGGTCAAAAGATTAGGGTCAATCAATTGCAATGGAAGGTATCATATGAATTTTTACAAAGAACTTGGCTAGACTTCAATTTTGGAATTAGAAACTCAAATAATTCAATACATAATAGTAACTTAAGATGGTTTGAAATAGGACTTAGAATGAACTTATCCTCAAGGAATTATTTGTTCTAATTTTTACTTTCTCACAATATTTGCCCCAATCAATTTTAATCTTTCATCAATCCTTTCATATCCTCGATCAATTTGATGAATGGAGTGAATTATGCTGGTTCCTGTTGCAGAAAGCGCAGCAATTAATAAGGCTACCCCAGCACGAATATCTGGTGAGGTCATCTCGATTCCCTTTAATTTATAACGTTTGTTTAAACCATTAACAGCCGCTCTATGAGGATCGCATAATATAATTTGAGCGCCCATATCAATTAATTTATCAACAAAAAATAAGCGACTTTCAAACATTTTTTGATGAATTAAAACATTTCCTTTAGCTTGAATTGCCATCACCAATATCACACTCATTAGATCAGGAGTGAAACCAGGCCAAGGAGAATCATAAATGGTCATAATAGATCCATCCATAAAACTTTGAATCTCATATTCATCTTGTTCGGGTATAACAATATCATCTTTCTCAATTGAAAACTTCAATCCCATCCGCTCATAAATGAAAGGAATTATACCTAGTTGATCAACTCTCGCATTTTTGATTCTAATTTCTGATTGAGTCATGGCCGCAAGGCTCATAAAACTTCCTATCTCAATCATATCAGGTAAAAGAGTATGCTCTGTACCCTTTAATTCAGTCACTCCAACTATTGTAAGTAAATTAGATCCTACCCCTTCAATTCTGGCACCCATTCTCTTGAGCATTTCACAAAGTTGCTGAATGTATGGCTCGCATGCAGCATTATATAAAGTAGTTGTGCCTTTTGCAAGAACTGCAGCCATGATTACATTAGCAGTACCGGTTACTGAAATTTCATCCATTAAAATATATGTACCACTCAGATTATCTGCAGTAATACTATAAATGTTAGACTCTGAATCAAAGTTAAATTCAGCACCAAGTTTTTGCAGACCAAGAAAATGTGTATCCAATCTCCTTCTTCCAATTTTATCACCTCCTGGTTTAGGCAAAATTGCCCTCTTATATCTGGCAAGAATTGGAGACAATAACATAACAGACCCCCTTATTTTTTTTGCATTACTTTGAAATTCATTTGTTCCAAAATAATCTAGATCAACATCACTTGCCTTAAAAGTATAACAGTTCTTATTATGTTGAATAACCTTTACACCTAAGCCTTTTATTAATTCGATTAAATGCTTTATATCCAGAATATCAGGAACATTATTCACTTTTACTTCATCCTTGGTCAATAAGGTAGCGCAAAGTATTTGCAATGCTTCATTTTTCGCACCTTGTGGGATTAAGGTACCTCTCAGTTTATTTCCACCTTCAACAATAAAACTATCACCCTGTAACATAAATATCTTATTTTAATTCAAAATCAATTGTATCACCAATATTCAAATTTTTCTCTTTTTTACTTACGGGACTTTGATCTTCTACAACCAACAACGGTACTGCTTCTATTTTGTTCCCAATTGCCTTCCATCCCTTAATGTCGACAAATTCATTAAGTGTAATAATTTCCTGTATTTTTTGTTTATTAAGTTTATAACTTATTAATATTTCAGGATTATTATGATTTGTTACAAAATATAATTTGCTATCTTTATGCTCAGATATAAATGAAAATTTTTGATTCAATGAACTTGTTTCAATTTTAAATCTTTTGGCCATGGACCATTTCTTTTCTCCTTCAAAGTAAACAACGGAAATTACATCATCATCTTTCATTTTGTCTATAAAAATAACCTCTTCATAAGAATATCGATCATTTAATTCATACTCTTTAATTTCATACATTCCATTCTTATATATTAAGAGAATTTTATCCCCTCTATTGATTTCACCTAAATATTTACCACGCCCTTCCGTATTTAGTTTTCCAGTATTCCCATCGTACCAAACAATTTGAGCGCTTAATGTAGATTTTCCTTTTTCCTTAAGTGTAATTTTTCGAATTGGATATTTTGTTATAATATTTCCTTGAGATGTTCTTCCCTTGATTTCAATGTCTGAAAAATTAAAATCAAAATTTTTTACTCTCGCGCTACAGCCTGAGCTTAACTGAATCTGAACAATTTCTGCTTCTCCCTCGGGATTGACACTAAGGTAAAGTGTTTTTGATTTAGGATGGCCTTTGGACAAATTATATTCTTTATCTCTGGTTATAGCGACCACATTAAATCTTTTCGCCATTGCTTTTCCAGATTCTCCATCCAGGTAAATCATATTGTAAGTAGTTCTCTCATCAGCCTTTTTCCATACATCTACATGTAAAATATCTTTGCCTACAAATGTTTTTTCAGCAATCTTTGTTACTAAGAAATTTGCATCTGCTCGAATGACTATAATATCATCTATATCTGAACAATCTTTAATAAATTCATCTTTTTTTAATCCATATCCAACAAAGCCATCGGTTTTGTTCGCATATAATTTAGAATTATTTGCCACTACCTGAACCGCTTGAACTGTTTCCAACTCACTAATCTTAGTTCTGCGTTCTCTACCTGTACCATACTTATTCAATAAGTTTTCAAAATAGGAGATAGTATATTCAGTCAGCTGATTTAAGTGATGAATTGTTTCTTTAATGGCGTTTTCAAGATTTTTTAAATTTTCATCTGTATGAAATTTATTGTATTTTGATATCCTTTTAATCCTTATTTCTGTAAGGTGCGTTATGTCCTCGATAGTTATTTCTCTGTTTAAATAAACCTTTGAATCTTTTGAACTTGTTTTCTTGGCACCAGGGGTTACAACAAATTTTTCTAATCCTTTTTGAATTACTTCAATTACCTGTTCCCAACTTGTACACTCCTCAATATCACGGTAAATTCTGTTTTCTATAAATATTTTTTCTAAGGATGTGAGATGCCATTTTTCTTCTAAATCTGACTTTTTAATCTGCAGTTCAAGTCCTAAAAGTCTCTTCGTGTTTTCAGTGGAAATTTTAAGTATTTCCTGAATGGATAAAAAAAGAGGTTTGTTATCTACAATCACACATGCATTCACTGAAATTGAAGTCTCGCAACTGGTAAATGCAAACAATGCATCCATAGTCACTTCCGGAGAAACCCCAGGTTGAAGTTCAACTCTAATTTCAACATCTTTTGCAGTGTTGTCTGAAACTTGTTTAATTTTAATTTTTCCTTTCTCAGAGGCTTTTACAATGGATTCAATAAGTGCAGACGTTGTAATAGAAAAAGGCAATTCCTTAATAACTAAAGTCTTTTTATCTTCAATTTCAATTTTGGCCCTAACTTTTACTTTACCACCTCTGCGCCCCTGATCATATTCAGAAACATCCAGAATACCCCCGGTTTCAAAATCAGGAAATAATTTTATTTTATTTCCCTTTAATATTTGTATAGAACCTTTAATAAGTTCTATAAAATTATGAGGAAGAATCTTAGTCGCTAATCCAACAGCAATTCCTTCAACACCTTGTGCTAACAATAAGGGGAACTTCATCGGAAGATTGACAGGTTCTTTATTTCTTCCATCATAGCTCATTTGCCATTCTGTTGTTTCCTTATTGAAAGCAACATCTAAAGCAAATTTTGTCAATCGCGCTTCAATATATCTAGGAGCAGCCGCAGAATCACCAGTCCGAAAATCACCCCAATTTCCCTGTGTATCAATTAACAAATTTTTCTGTCCAAGATTAACCAATGCATCGCTAATCGCTGCATCCCCATGGGGATGATATTGCATGGTGTGCCCAATTAAGTTCGCAACCTTATGATACCTACCATCCTCTTTTTCAAACATACTGTGAAGAATTCTTCTTTGGACTGGTTTAAGTCCATCTTCAATGGCTGGCACTGCCCTTTCCAAAATGACATAAGATGCATAATCCAGAAAATAATCCTGGTACATTCCATCAAGGGTAATGATATGATCTTCGTTATGAGTGTTGGATGGATGATTTTTATTCATCTTCAATATTGCTAAAATGCAAAAATAATAATAATCAACACATATTATAAAAATATATTATATTAAGTAATATTTCTTGCATCAAGTTGTTTGGTTAAAGAAGCCTTAAATCATAAATCCCTTTCAACGTTTGATTATCCCAGAAGTCCAATGAGTAAATTAAATACTTGCCTTATGAACAACACATTATTTTTGGTTTTTTCAATTCTCGGTATTCAACTTTCTGTAGCTCATACCCAACCTACTTCACATCATGAATTTGAGCATTGCAGAAATTCAAAAAAGCACTATCGACATGGAAATTGCGAAAGAAATGAAGACTATCATCCTTCTATTTGTCGCCGTTGCTGCAGACCTTATTGGATGAATTCTGAAATGAAATGGAAACTTGCAATATTAAAAGCTGAAGAAGATAGAATTATCACCAGAAAAGAGTATAATCATCTTTTACAACTGGAATTTGCATCAAAGCGAATAAGAATGCGTCAACACCATTGCAGGTAGTTCTTTCGCAATTCTTGATTTCATCCTTCTAAAAATATTTACTTATACTCAGCTTTATTTCATGATAATTATCGCTTAAGAACTTTACTCATCATGCGATAAACAACTTCTTGGATTTTTAAAAGGCATATTTGAAATGGTCGATGATTAAAACTATTTGGTCGAAAAATTGCATCGATAATCATCATCGAACATTTTATAACATAGATAACAGAACCTAAGGATTAATATTTACAAATTTTTTAACTAAATATTCAATATCAAGGATTTATATAAAGAAAAAATATTAATTTAGATATTATTTTAAGTATCATTAAATCTTGACTTTTCGATATTAGATCTAAGCACTTTTGATTTAAGCGCTTGATAATTAATACCTTAAGATACTTTGACTCATTTTTTCTCACATCCTCTAATTGACCTGGCTTAATAATTCTACTAAAAGAAATCTAATTCTGTATTTTATTTCATGGAACTTAGGCATATTTACAAGTGTTATCTAATCTTTATTCACTTTTAAAAATAAATAGAAAAAAATGTCTAGTAACTTATCACGAATTATCTGGGGAGCAGTATTATTACTTTTGTTCTTTGTCGGATGCAGCAAATACAATTCTTTTGTATCTAAAAGTCAAGATGTAAACGGTGCTTGGGCGAATGTTCAATCTGCTTATCAACGTAGAGCTGATTTAATTCCAAATCTTGTAAATACTGTAAAAGGATACGCAGATTTCGAACAAAGTACCATTATTGCAGTTACGGAAGCAAGGGCTAAAGCAACCAGTATGACGATTGATCCTTCAAAGTCCACACCAGAACAAATGACTGAGTTTCAGAATAATCAATCGGCACTTGGTCAGGCTCTTGGACGATTACTAGCTGTATCTGAAAGATATCCAGATTTAAAAGCAAATCAGAATTTTCTTGAACTTCAATCCCAATTAGAGGGAACAGAAAATAGAATTAAAACTGAAAGAGACAAATACAATTCTGTAGTAAAAGAATACAATATTGCTGTTCAGCAATTTCCTGGAGTGCTTTTTGCAAAAGTTTTAGGATTTCCATCTAAACCAATGTTTGAAGCTGACAAAGGCTCTGAAAAAGCTCCAAAGGTCGAATTCTAATTTGATCCTGTAATTAATTTTAGATAGTTTGATATTTATGTATGAGTATTGATAGATTCTTTTCTGTAATTTTTATTACTATTTAATAATGAAAAGATTTTTCAGCTGGGCAGAAGAAAACCTGATTATTAATTCTATTCGCAATGCAGAAAGATTAAATGAAAGTGAAATTCGCGTTCATGTTGATTATGATCTTTCCAATATTGACATTATGGATGCTGCAATTAAAACATTTCATAAGCTTGGTATGCATAAGACCAAGCATAGAAATGGGGTTTTAATTTTTATTTTGCCTGAAAGAAAGCAATTTGCTGTTATAGGAGATATCGGTATCCATGAAAAAGTAAAAAATACTTTTTGGGAAAAAATTAATAAATTGTTGCAAGAATATTATACAGATTCAAGATTTGTATATGGTACTTGTGAAGCTATATCATTAATAGGGCAAGAATTAACCATGTATTTTCCGATTAACAATAATCATAACGAACTTCCTGATCATATATCATATGGATAGTAAGCTTATAATTTGGTTTTATTTCATATTACTTGGGGTTGTTCATAGTCAAAATAATCCGATACCTGCAAAGTCAAATAAGCTGGTCAATGACTTTGCTCATCTTATGAACAATCAGGAAGTTCAAATGCTGGAGGCAAAATTACTTGCTTTCAATGATTCCACATCAACACAAATTGCAATAGTAACGGAAACAAATCTTTTGGGTGAGGATGATTTTGAACGTGCAATGAAAATTGCTGAAGGCTGGGGAATTGGGGTAAAAGGAAAAAATAATGGAATACTTCTTTATGTAGCGCTACAAGATAGAAAGATAAGAATTCTTACTGGTTATGGCGCTGAAGGTTTTCTTACCGATGCAATGTCCAAAAGAATTATTGAGCAAATTATTAAACCAGCTTTCAGAAATAAAAATTATTTTGAAGGACTAGATGCAGCAACATCTAAAATGATTCAGCTCCACTCAGGCGAGTATATTTCTGATGAAAAAATCAGGGTATCTCCGATTATCATTTTGGTAGTACTGGCCGTAATCATGATCTCCTTTCTTATTCTTATAGCAATTATAAAAAAGAAGTTTGGAGGTGGCTATTACAATGGCGGAAGATACTATAGAAACGATGATTGGTGGAACACACCAAATGGAGGCTGGTCCTCAGGAGGAGGCTGGTCCTCAGGAGGAGGAAGCAGCGGGGGTTTTGGCGGTTTTGGCGGAGGAAGTTTTGGTGGAGGTGGGGCAGGAGGAAATTGGTAATATAGCTAACTTTTAATAGCTAGAAATTTGTGCTAAATATTCCAATCTATTTTTTCTATTTCATGCTCTTGAAGATATCTATTAGCCATCCTAAAATGATTACAACCAAAAAAAGCACCACCTGCAAGAGGAGATGGATGAGCCGCTTCCAGTATTAAATGTTTTGTTGAATCAATTAATATTTTTTTTTGCTTTGCAAAATTTCCCCATAACATAAATACAATGTTTTGCTTTTGCTCAGAGAGGATTTTAATTACCGCGTCTGTAAATTCATACCAACCCATATTTTTGTGTGAATTTGCATGATTTTTTTCAACTGTCAGACTTGCATTTAACAATAATACTCCTTGTCTCGCCCACTTACTAAGATTTCCGCTTTTTGGTATCTGGTCTATTTCATTTTCATTTTTAAGCTCTTTAAAAATATTTTGTAGTGATGGAGGAATTCTTATATGGTCGGGTACAGAAAAACTTAAACCCATAGCTTCATCATCACCATGGTAAGGGTCTTGACCAAGGATAACAACTTTTACAATTTCAAATGGAGTTGAATTAAATGCATTAAATATTAATGGTCCTGGAGGAAATATAATTTTTCCTTGTGTCTTTTCAGATAATAATTTAATCTTTATAGAATGAAAATAGTCTTTTTCAAATTCTGTTTGTAAAATATTATTCCAACTTTCTTCAATCTTAACCTTCATACTATAAAACTTCAGCTAATCAAGTATTTTAAGCTCATTCTCCCATTTTCCAATTACAACAGTAGCAAGGCAATTTCCCATTGTATTAACAGCCGTTCTCGCCATATCCATTAAGGCATCAATTCCCAAAATAGCAGCGATAGGCCATTCCGGTAATCCGAATGAATTAATAGTTGCAGCAAGTATGACCAAGGATGCCCTTGCGACGCCCGCAACTCCTTTACTGGTAAGCATTAAGGTTAACATCATTAGTATTTGTTGCCCAATGGTTAATTGAATTCCGGCTGCTTGTGCGACAAAAATTGAAGCCAATGATAAATATAAAGTTGTTCCATCTAAATTAAAACTCAAACCTGTTGGCAATACAAAACTTACTACCTCTCTGCTTACTCCAAATTTCTCCATATTTTCCATAGCCAACGGTAAAGCAGCTTCAGAACTAGCCGTTCCAAAAGCAATACTTAATGGTTCAGCAATATGGTCAATAAATCTTTTAAGCGGTATTTTTAAAAAAAGAATAATTGGAAGAAATACCAATAAAACAAATACTATCAGCGCACCGTATAAGGTAACAAGCAATAAAAATAAATTTCTCATGACATCGACTCCAAGATTTGATATCGTATAAGCAATCGCGCCTCCAACTGCAAACGGAGCAAACTTCATGATCAAATCCGTAAATTTAAACATTATACTAGAAAGTGAATCTGCAAAAGTTAAAAATGGCTTTCTGGTATCTTTGCTTACGGACATCATTGCTATCGCAAAAATTAATGTAAAAACAACAATTTGTAAAACTTGCCCTTCTGAAACCGACTTAATAAGATTGTCTGGAAAAACATGCAATACCAAATCTTTCCAACCCTCCTGTTTCATTGTTGGCGGTAACTGTTCCTTAATTCCCGACTGAATTATTCCTACACCTGCTTTACTGAGATTTATGGCAACTAAGCCAATAATTAATGCAATAGTTGTAACCAACTCAAAGTACAAAATAGATTTCCACCCCATTCTTCCTAACTGCTTAATATCGGAATGTCCGGCAATTCCGACAATTAATGTTCCAAAAATGAGTGGGGCAATGACACATTTAATAAGCTTAATAAAAATCTTACTGAAGATATTTAATTGATTGCCAATTTCAGGAAAATCATACCCGATTTCAGCACCAATAAACATGCTTATGAAAATCCAAATAGTAATCTTATTATAATGAACACCAATTAAAAAAAGTGCTAAAATTCCCAGCCACCTTATACTTCCTAACAGTTGATCAGAAAATCCAAAATGAGATAAACTGGCTATGGTTGAAAAAATAGAAATAAAAATTATAAATATTACAATGAATCTGAAATTAGAATAAATGAAATTTTTTATACTCATGATATTGTGTTACTCAAAATCCTTAACCCTTTTAAAAAGTTTCTTTCTATTCCATAATCCAATATAAAGTGGCATGGCGCTTATTACAATAATTATCAATATAACAATGGTAAAGTTGTTTTTAACAAAAGGAATATTACCAAATAAATAACCAAGCAATGTTAATGGAATAATCCACAAAAAGGCGCCAATAAAGTTATAGAATAAAAATCTACCCGCATTCATTTTTCCAATTCCAGCGACTAATGGAACAAATGTTCTTATAATTGGTAAAAATCTACCTATTATCAATGCCTTACCGCCATGTTTATCATAAAATTTCTGAGTTCTATAAATATATTCTTTATTTAACCACTTATACTCTAAATTTTCAAGCCTTGGGCCAAGCCATCTGCCAATATAAAAATTCAATTGATTGCCAAAAATTGCACCAACAATCATAAACAAAATGGTATTGATAATATTCAAATTTCCACTGGAACATAAAGCACCTGCAGCAAAGAGTAAACTATCTCCGGGAAGAATCGCAGTAACCACTAAGCCAGTCTCACAGAATAGTATAGCAAAAAGTATAAAGTAGATATATATTCCATATTCTGATGTCAATTCAACCAGATGTACATCAATATGTAATATAAAATCAAATATATGTCTGAAAAAATCCATTAAAAATTTACTAAAGCTCAAAGATAAAATTTAACTCAAGAATGTACTCATGGTTAAGTTCTAAATAAAAATAATTGCTTCCCAAACAATCATCTAAATTTGGGCAAATATTAAGGCAATCACCTAAGTTTGAGTACTATGGTTCATTCTGTTTTGGAACTTAAAAATAAAATCAATGATTTAGGATTTCAATCTATTGGAGTTTGTCCTTCCGAGAGCCTCTCAGATGAAGCTAAAAAACTTGAACAATGGCTTTCTAAAGGCTTCCAGGGCGAAATGAGCTATATAGAGAATCACTTTGACTTTAGAATAAACCCTGACAAGCTTTTACCCGGTACGAAAAGTATAATTGTCCTTAGCTTCAATTATTTTCAGGAAAATCAAGCTAATCCAACAGCCAAAATTTCGAGATATGCTTACGGCAATGACTATCACATAATCCTTCGAAAAAAAAGTAAGGAACTGGAATCCTGGATGAAAACCAGGTATGGAAATATTCTATTTAGAGCTTTTGTAGATTCTGGTCCCGTTATGGAAAGGGTCTGGGCTGAAAAGGCCGGTGTAAGCTGGAATGGTAAAAATACGCTAAGCATTCATCCTAAGCATGGATCGTATTTTTTTCTAATGTGTATTTTTACTGATCTAGAATTTGAATATTCCCCTGCTATTCGCAACCATTGTGGTACTTGCACCAAATGTATCGATGCATGCCCTACACAAGCAATAAGTCCATCAGGTTATATTTTAGATGCCTCCAAGTGCATTTCATATCTTACGATTGAATTAAAAACAAGCATACCTAATGAATTTGAAGGAAAAATGTCAGATTGGATTTTTGGATGCGATATCTGTCAAGAAGTTTGCCCCTGGAATAGATTTTCAAAAATCACTCAGGAATCCGAATTCATTACAAATAAAGCTTTAATTCAACTCGACTTAGATGATTGGTTAGCCTTGAGTGAAGAAATCTGGCTCCAATACCATCAAAAGTCTCCCTTAAAAAGATCAGGACTGGCTAACTTAAAACGCAATGCCCGCTTTTTAAAAAAATCAGTAGGTAATGGTCAACAAACTTCTGAATAAATCTTTCATATATGAACTCTGTTGCTAATTTTACGATCCAATTCTATAGTATATGAAGTTGACTTTAAAAGTCTGGCGACAAAAAAATGAAAATTCTCCTGGCAAGTTTAATAATTATGTAGTTGAAGCCAACGAACATATGTCTTTCCTGGAGATGATGGATGTGTTGAATCAAGAGCTATTGGAGTCCAAAGAAGATCCAATTTCCTTTGATCATGATTGTAGAGAAGGTATTTGTGGAGCGTGCTCTATGGTAATTAACGGTAGACCTCATGGCCTACAAAGTGGAACTACTACTTGTCAATTACATATGAGGCATTTTAAAGAAGGAGATACTATTGTTGTTGAACCATTTCGCGCGAGGTCTTTTCCTGTTATTAAAGATTTAGTGGTTGATAGAACTGCTTTTGACAGAATTATTCAAGCTGGAGGCTACATTTCCGTAAATACAGGCCAGGCTGTTGATGCTAATTGTATTCCAATAGAAAAAGAAACAGCCGCAGAATCGTTTGATTCTGCAGCCTGTATTGGTTGTGGAGCCTGTGTTGCAGCCTGTCCTAATGGTTCAGCGATGCTATTTGTATCTGCAAAAGTTTCCCATCTGGGCTTACTTCCACAAGGTGCCGTAGAAAATGACAGAAGAGTGCTTAATATGGTGGCCCAAATGGATTTAGAGGGATTTGGTCGCTGCTCTAACATCGCTGCCTGCGAAGCAGAATGTCCAAAAGAAATTTCAATCGATAATATTGCTCGCTTAAATCGATATTATACCTCATCGGCATTAAAATCAGAATCTGTCTAGTTTAATATCAATATTCTCTTTGAAAAAATTCTATCTTTATATTTTACCACTATGTGGTATAATCCCGTGTTCATTTGGTTTATTTGGATAACTTCAGTTTTTAAAGGCAATTCTCTTATTTCGGCGATTAAAATGCCGGAAATATTATAAATTTCGATATTAACATTTGACAATTTATTATTTCCAGTATATATAAATTTAATTAAATCTGATGCAGGAATCGGGTAAATGATAAAATTATCATCTGTTAGTTTATTTTCTGAATTCACGAATGATTCTTCAAACTTTAAATTGGAGGAACTCAAGCTGGAAATCGAAGAGGTGTTATTTAGCTTTAAGTCATTAATATCTGTATTTGAGCCCGGCTTATTTGGACAAGAACGAATATACCTTCCGTACCAAATGCAATCACCTTTTCTAACTTCTACAGTTAATGTATTATAGTAAGGTATCATAAGCTCAACATAAGCGCCTGAGCTTCCTGTGGACCATTTAATGGAATACTCACTTGGGTTAATCAACTGCCCATTTTTTTCAAACAGTGCAACGATAAATTTACATTCATTTTTGCAAATCGATTCGCATAAGGCAGCTGGATAATTCAAATTATTATCTTCATCATAGGTATCTAAGCAAGAAGAAAGAATAAATTCAATTTCTTCACAAGGACCGGTACAATTCGTCTGAGCTTTGTATTGAATTCTTCTTTCACAAATATCTGCGTACTCAATGGTTTTTGGCAATCCTGTATCCCAACTATATATTTTGGAAGTTATTGAAAATTCAGTTCCCTTTTTTAATATAACCGGATTTTTATTGCGTATGGAATACGAATTTTGGGAAGGTGATGATTTAATATTCCAGAATAACTCATGGTCTCTAGTCGCTGGAACGATATTATTTCCAAAAGCATCAACAATAGTAATTTCAACTGTTCCACCTGTAAGACATTTTTCCAGAATATTGATTGCACAAGTATCCTGAACACAAGGGTTTACTTTTACAAAAATAGAATCTGTGTTTTGACATTGATTACTTTTCGTAAGGATATAATACCATCTGTCCTTTTCTGGGCTAGCCTTAGGATTTGGACAATTTGAACAATCTAATCCGAGTGAAGGAAACCATTCGTATTGTAAACCTTTAACAAAAGACGCGATCAATGATACTGAATCTCCTTTACAAATTTTCACCGTGTCGCTTACCAATGTTGGTTTGATATTTTGATAGTTTATTAATTTTTCTATGGTATCTGTACAACCTTCCCTCGATTCTGCTATTAATTTTATTTTTATGGAACCGCTATCGGAGACAGTAATTTCGGGATTTTGATCATTACTTGTACTAATTTTTCCACCAATGTCAAAAATCCAATGTATTGATCTTAAAGTGGAATTTGGGCTTAATGATTTATTATATAACTGAATTTTGGTTGGATTCTCACACTCTTTTAATTCATAATCAAACAATGCAATGGCATTCGAAACGCAGGTGCGAACATTAATTTGAAACTCGCGTTGCAATTCAGAAAAAAGAACCCCCTTTCTATATTCTTTAACACAATATGCAATTAGATATTGTGTAATGTTAGCTTGTACAAAACCAATCATTTGCCCGTTAAATCTACCGATGGTTAAAGCAGGTGAGCCACCAATCATATCGTTTAGACTATAAGGCGACTTAAAAATTACAGGATCATAAACTGGTGCAGAAGGAATATTTGGTTTTGGATTGGCCTGGTCTGCCCCTGTCAATGGATTACATAATTCATAAACTAAAGAATCTCCATCTGCATCCGTTGCAGTTAAATTAAAGTGTAATGGAGAATTACCACATACATAAATTGGTGGCCATTGATTTAAGACAGGACTTGAATTGCAAGCTTTGATGGCCTCGGCGAAAATCCGAATGGTAAAAGTTGATCCTACAGTCAATGGATCAATTATGTTGGAAATAGTATAATTTCTACAACAACGCTGATAGGCAAGGATATAACCATCATTTCGGTAGGGTAGAGTTATGGTATCCCTATAAGTAGTTGTATGAACGCAAATATTACCACCGATTAAACCACAATTATTACTAATTACTTCATTTAAAGTGTCATCTGGTCTAAAAGTCATTCTTAGAACACCGGATGAAGCCAATTCAGTGCGTAAAGAACCTGACCCATCATATATTCCCAAACTTGCTGGATCATCGAATTGGGCTCCTGGACTACCATTTAGACAATCTCTTCTAACAGTTAGAGAAATCTCAAATTTATTATCTCCCAAGCATCGATAAGTTAAATCTCCTCCGACTATATGTGTTGCATTTAATTCAGTTTCTGAACAAATAATTAGTGTTGCAAGCACTATAAAAGTAAATAAACTTCTTCGCATGACCCGTGATTAATATTATCTATGATGATTAAAGCTGCTGAAAATAAATTACTCAATTCGTATACCTCGATTTTACTTTTCCCAAGTTCGATAAATAGAAGACTCGTTAAAAAAGTTTTCCAACATAATTTTATACTCAGCTTCAAGTTTTACATTTCTTCTTGCCATAACAACTTCGGCTGTTTTTAAGAAATCCTCAAATTTAAATGTCTTAAATCCGCTTGATCCTCCCCATGAAAAATCAGGTATAAATTGCCTCGGATATCCGCTACCGAAAACATTCGCTGCAACGCCAACCACAGTTCCTGTATTGAACATGGTGTTTATACCACATTTGGCATGATCTCCCATGATCAATCCGCAAAAAATACTCCCTGTTGGAATAAAATTATTGGTTGAGTAATTCCAGAGTTTCACTTCTGTATAAGTGTTTTTCAAATTGGAGTTATTTGTGTCAGCACCAATATTACACCATTCGCCTATCACCGCATTTCCCAAAAAGCCATCATGCGCTTTATTTGAATTGGCTTGTAATACTGAATTATTTACTTCTCCTCCTACCTTACAATGAGGTCCAATTGTTGTGGGTCCATATATTTTTGCACCCATCTTTATAGTTGCCTGTTCCCCTAAAGCAAAGGGTCCTCGAATAGTTGATCCTTCCATAATTTCCGCTCCTCTGCTAATATAAATTGGACCAGTTAAGGAATTGAGTATGCTGCATCGCACCGTTGCGCCTTCTTCTATAAAAATTTCATTTCCTAAAGAACGATTATCATTCGATAATGTGTTGGATTGCTTTCCATTCGTTAATAAACTATAATCAATCTTTATCTGATTGCCATTTTTGTTAAAAAGATCCCATAAATTCGAGATCCTTTCAATATTCAGTGTTGAATTCATAATGTTATACCCGCTTGCAAGCTCAACGAAGTTGTCCTGCCATAAAATTGGTAGAACTGATTCAGTAGAAGTTTGATTTAATCGAGCCATGATAAATTTAGCACTTTGGTCAATAACAATTTGTCCGGAAGCCAAGGATTGCAATAGGTTTATTAATTCTTCAGTAGGTAGGAGGTCTCCACTAATGAGGAAATTGTCCTCTTTCAATGTTAAAGGATACAAAGTTCTTAAATGTTCTCTGCAGAAGTGCGAAAATGAAATACCAGACCGCATTTCCCATTTTTCGCGAATTTTTAAAATTCCAATTCTAAGATCTCCAATTGGTCTTGTTGAACTGATCGGCCATAGATTTTTAAATGTTCTTGGATCAATTAATATTCCATTCACTTATTGCTATATTAGATTAGCAAAAGTAAACTTATCTAAATAAAATAAGGTAATAACTACTAAGCTTAGAAACCCGAACTTATATTAACCTTTACTTGGTTTTGCGAATTTCTTATTAAATTTATCAATACGACCTGCAGTATCAATAAATTTCATTTTACCTGTGAAGAAAGGGTGGGATTTACTACTAATTTCGAGTCTAACCAAAGGGTACTCATTACCATCTTCCCACTTAATCGTCTCTTTGGTTGCTGTACAGGATTTGGTAAGGAATGCCTCGTTACAAGAGAAATCTTTGAAAACTACAAATCTGTAATTAGAAGGATGGATATCTTTTTTCATAACGTAGATCTTAAATTAGGGCTGCAAAGATACAGCTTTTTTAAAAAATCGGAAGATTTTATTGATATTTCGACTATAATAAAGTTTCAACTAGTTTTTCAACATTAAGACCATCTGCTTCTGCCTTATAATTCATAACAATCCTATGCCTTAATACAAGGTTAGCAATTGACCTTACATCTTCTATATCAGGACTGTACTTTCCTCTAAGGGCAGCATTACATTTAGCCCCAAGAACTAAATTCTGAGATGCGCGGGGCCCAGCTCCCCATGAAACATAATTATTTACTTCTTTCGTTGCTCTTTCTGTATTTGGTCTTGTTCTGGTTGCTAGATTAATTGCATATTCCAAAACATTCTCTGCTACAGGAATTTTGCGTACAACTTTTTGAAATTCAAGTATTTGTGAAGCATTTAATACGGGTTTTAAATTTACATTTCGGTCCACAGTTGTTTGCTTAACCACTTCAAGTTCCTCCTTAAAATTAGGATAGGTCAACAAGATATTGAACATAAATCTATCCAATTGAGCTTCA
>WBZT01000820.1_pt1 | contig 24387 bp, 18 predicted proteins | sample 5204241 | NCBI WGS metagenome assembly WBZT01 (sample SAMN12344358, study PRJNA552823) | activated sludge metagenome | biome: Activated sludge suspended growth; feature: Nitrification reactor; material: Wastewater; isolation source: activated sludge from nitrification reactor of wastewater... | reverse complement strand
GGCGCTGATGCACATGTTCCTGCACAACATCGGCGAGATCGACGGTGAAAGCTCCATCTCCCCCAACGATGCTCTCGTCGCCAGCTCGGCGAAAACCTTCGACTACGTGCTCGCCAATCCGCCGTTCGGCAAGAAGAGCTCGATGAGCTTCACCAATGAAGAAGGCGAACAGGAGAAGGATGACCTCACCTACAACCGACAGGACTTCTGGGCAACTACCTCAAACAAGCAGCTCAATTTCGTTCAGCACGTCCGCACCCTGCTCAAGACCACCGGCCGCGCCGCCGTGGTCGTGCCCGACAACGTGCTGTTCGAAGGCGGTGCCGGCGAAACCGTACGCAGGAAGCTGATGGAAACGACCGACCTGCACACCATCCTGCGCCTGCCGACCGGCATCTTCTACGCCAACGGCGTCAAGGCGAACGTGCTGTTCTTCGACAACCACGCCGCCCGCAGGGAACCGTGGACCAAGGAAGTGTGGTTCTACGACTACCGCACCAACATCCACCACACGCTGAAGAAAAAGCCGCTGCGCTTCGAGGATTTGCAGGATTTCCTCGCCTGCTACCACCCGCGGAACCGTCACGAGCGCAAAGAGACCTGGAACGAGAACACCAACCCGGAAGGCCGCTGGCGCAAATACACCTACGAGCAGATCGCCGCCCGCGACAAAACGAGCCTCGACCTCTTCTGGCTCAAGGACAAGAGCCTCGCCGACCTCGACCACTTGCCCGAGCCGGAGGAAATCGCCGCCGAGATCATCGACAACCTCGAAGCCGGGCTGGACAGCTTCCGGACGATTGCGGGAGCCCTCGCCTAGCCGCCAGCAAACGCCGACCCGGGCAGTGATGGCTGGCGCTACTTTCCCGACCAGCGTGCCGACTGGCTCAAGGGCGAAACGGGGTGATGGCCGTGCTGCGGGAAAGGAAACCGAACCGGGCCGGCCAACCCGGACGAAGCAGTTGGTGTCGGTCGGCCAGTCGTTGTGGTGCAAGTTCTTTCTCTCCCGGCACCCGCGGCAAGAGGATGAGAGTATATTTGGCGCCCACAAATTTTCTTTGAGCTACCCCGGCGCGGCGGCCATCGGTTCCTGTCGCGCCGACCTTCCGGAGGCCAGCGCATGGAAGTGCCCGCAAACGACACCAGGCAGGAAAACTACCGGGCCGCCCAACGGGTGACCCAAGTGGGCACGGGCGCAGACGTCTTCCTGAGTCTGGCCAAACTGATCATCGGCTTCATGAGTCATTCGGCGGCGCTGATCGCCGAGGGCCTGCATTCCAGCGCCGACGTGCTGTTCGATCTCGTGGTTCTGATCGGCATGCATCTCGCCCGCAAGAAGGCGGACGAGGGGCACCCCTACGGCCACGGCAAGTTCGAAAGTCTGGCAACCTTGCTGCTTGCGCTGATCCTGCTCGGAGTGGCGGTCGGCATCGCGCTCGACGCCGCCAACCGGATCAAGGACCCGGACCTCACCGCCCCGGGACAGATTGCGCTGTGGGTGGCGGCCGGGTCGATGCTGGTCAAGGAATTGCTTTACCAATACACGGTGCGGGTCGGACGCCGCATCGGTTCCAACATCATCATCGCCAATGCCTGGCACCACCGCAGCGACGCAGTCGCTTCGTTTGCCGCCCTGCTCGGCATCGCCGGCGCGCTTGCCGGCTGGCCGATGCTCGATCCGGTCGCGGCTATCGGTGTCGCCTACTTCGTCGGCAAGGTCGGCGTCGAAATCGCCATCGACTCGCTGGAGGAATTGACCGATTCCGCGGAGGCTGTCGACAACGAGGTGCGGGCGACGATCACCAAGCTGATCAACGAGCATCCGCAGGTGCGCTCCGCCCACTTGCTCAAGGCCCGCAAACTGGGACCCGACATTCTGGTCGACGTGCACGTGGTGGTGGACCCCTTTCTCTCGGTCACCGAAGGACACCAGATCGCCGACCAGGTGGAAAAGACCCTGTTGAGCGAAGTGCTCGACATCACGGCGGTGATGGTCCACGTCGACACCTCGGACGAACTCGCGGATGGCGAAATCCGCGTCTATGCCAATCGCCACGAGTTGCGCGAACGCTTCGACTACCATGCGCAACTGCAAGCTCCGTTGCGCGAACTACGTGAAGTGATTCCCCACTACACGCAGGACGGCATCGTCGCCGAGGTCTTTCTCTCCGCGCACGACGACGCCTCGGTCGACTCCGTCATCACCAGCGCCATGCAGCTTGGCCGGCAGTTGCATCAGAGCCATGACGACGTCACCAAGGTTCGCATGCACCTCTTCCTCGGCGAAGACCGGGGTCCGCTCCCAGTACCGCAGGGCGTGCCGGACTGACTAGCTCCGACCGATTTCTTTCGAATCAACACGCGCCTCGCGCAGCATCGGCTGCAGACCCTGCGCGAGAACTTCTGCGGCGCGACCCGAAAGCTGGTACCAAGGGATGGCGAGGTTCAGCAGGGCATCGCCCAGCGCAGCCCGCCGCGTAGCGAAGTCCTCGCCGCTGCCACCGGTCGCCAGGCGAACGGCGCTGCCAGCAACGGCGACGCTTGCCTCGCTGCTTTCGGTCAGGAACTGCTGCATCTCGCCCTGCAGCGCCCAGCCCATGGCGACGGCCGATTCGAGCGAAACAGTGCCCTTTTCCCGGAGCATGGCGCCGAGTTCGCTCCAGTCCGGGCGTTCGCGCAGGGTTGCACTGCGCAGCAGGCTGGTACTGCATTGACCAACCACTTCCAGGGAACGCAGCATCAATGCATTGCTCTGTCGCCCCAGCCGGATCCACTGCAGTACCGGCGCGAGCAGTTGGTCACGTAGTTCCTCTCGATCCATGGCGAATTCCCCCCGACAGGTATGGCGGACGCGAAAACCCGCGCCCTTGGTGTCGCGCTTTCCCGGTGCAAGCCGGATCGCGATGGCCCGCGCGGCGACACTGCACTGGCTGCCGCTGGCCTTTGTCTCGAAGCTGCCCTGCCCTGCTCAGAGGTAGCGCACCGCAGCGTCGAAATTGATCTTCTGCATTCTGGGCAGTTCGGAACGTTCCACCCGCCCCAAAACAAATGCCCTGCGCGCCGTCGAGGCACCGCTCAGCTCGGCCACGGCAAATTCGACTTCGGCGGTCGTTTGGCCACTGCTCGTCTCGCTGACGACGTTCATCGCATCCAGACGCAACTGCCTGGGCTCGATGCGCAGGTAACGGGCCGGGTTATCGAGCACCTCCTTCAGGCAGTCGAGCTCGAATTCCAGCACCGATTCATTGCCCCCGAGCGCCTCCAGTTGCCGCTCATTCTCGAGCAGTTCCGCCTCCAGCCTGGCCTGCTCGCTGCGCGCCGCCGGCGGGCCGCCGAACATCGATCCGAGCCCCGGCCCCTGCTGCTGCAGCAGGCGCAGACGCGCCCGGATCAGCGAACGGTTCCCTTCGAGTTCCTGCCGCTCGCTGCGATCCTCGCCGATCTCGGCCAAAGCCTGCGCAAGCAGATACTCGAAAGCCTGTGTGCCGATGACGCGCTTCAAGCGCGATTCGTCACGACCGCAGAGATGCGCCCGGTGATCCGAAAAACTGACGCTGGTCTGCACCACATCCCTCTGCACGGTGTCGCCATGCAGCGCCATGCCGAAGATGCGCTGTTCGTTGAAAGCCATTCCCAGCACCAGATACGCTTCATCGAGTTCGGGAAACTTGTCGAACAGGGCGCGCAGATTTTCGGATCGCCCAAGCGTCGTCGTGATGTCGCTCGGGGCGACGAAAAAAGCCCGCAATGCCGGATCAGCACTCCAACTCGCCGACGATATCTGGCGCGTGGCCGGCAGTACCTTGACCAACGTGCGCAGAAATTCGATCGTCGTCTCGACCGCCGGCGCGAGGCGCCGCTGGCAAGAAGGCAGCACGCTCAGCCGCGGGTTGGTGAGGGCGATCGCCTTGTCGGTTGCCTCGCGAATCAGCTCTTCGGAAACGCGATCCGGATCGAACTGCGCCGGCCTGTTCTTGAACCAGTCGAGAATGCCCATGCCCACCTCCCACGAAAGAAGACGTCGCTGCATCATAGCAGACGCAGCAAGCCGGCGTACGAGCCGTCTCCTTCGCCCGCCTGGCGACCGCCTGCCTGCGCCACCGCCGGAGTCCGGCGATGCAGCCGGCCGCCACCCGCCGGGACGTTGCGCGCGGTTACGCCAGTGGATGACGCCGGACCACCGTCTCCGCACGCTCCGGGCCCGTGGACACGATGTCCACCGGGCTGCCGCACAACTCCTCGATGCGCGCCAGGTACGCCTGCGCTGCCGCCGGCAGAGCGGCCATCGTATTGGCGCCAACGGTGGATGCGGACCATCCGGGAAGGGTTTCGAGCACCGGCTCGCACGCCGCGACGTCATCGGCACCCATCGGCAGCAGCTCGACCAAGCGGCCATCGAGACGATAGCCGGTGCAGATCTTCACCTCGGGCAGACCATCGAGAACGTCGAGCTTGGTGATGCACAGACCGGTCACGCCGTTGATCTGGATCGAGCGCTTGAGCGCGGCGATGTCGAGCCAGCCGCAGCGACGCTTGCGTCCCGTCACCGTGCCGAATTCGCAACCCTTTTGCGACATCTGGTGGCCGGGCAGGCCTGCCGTCTCGATGTCGAGTTCGCTCGGAAAGGGACCACCACCGACGCGCGTGCAATACGCCTTGGTGATTCCGAGCACGTAATGCAGCATTCCCGGCCCGATGCCAGAGCCGGCGGCAGCCTGGCCGGCAACACAGTTCGAGGAGGTGACAAAGGGATAGGTGCCGTGATCGACGTCGAGCAAGGCACCCTGCGCGCCCTCGAACAACAGGTTGTGACCCGCCCGGTTGAGCGCGTGCAGGGCGGCGGAAACGTCGCTGACGAGCGGCTTGATTTCCTCGGCGTCGGCCATCGCCTGCGTCAGCACGGCGCCGAAATCGACCGCCTGCGCCCCAAGATAACGGGTCAGGACGAAATTGTGGTAGTCGAGGTTTTCCCGCAGCTTGTCGGCAAAACGATCCGGATAGAACAGATCATAGATGCGCAGCGCGCGCCGCGCCACCTTGTCCTCATACGCCGGACCGATGCCTTTGCCGGTGGTGCCGATGCGTACGCCCGCCCCGCGCGCCGCCTCGCGCGCGTGATCAAGCGCGGCATGATAGGCGAGAATGATCGGGCAGCCCGGGCTGATCTTGAGACGCGAGCGCACATCGATGCCGCCTGCCTCGATCACCCGGATTTCGCTGAGCAGGTGGTGAATGTCGAGCACGACGCCGTTGCCGATGAAGCAATCGACGCCGTCGCGGACGATCCCGGAGGGAACCAGATTCAGCTTGTATACCTTGTCGCCGACGACCAGCGTATGGCCGGCGTTGTGGCCACCCTGAAAACGAACGACGCCCCTGGCGTGATCCGTCAGCCAGTCGACGATCTTGCCCTTGCCTTCGTCGCCCCATTGCGTGCCGACGACCACGACATTCCTTGCCATGATTATGATCCGTTCCCGTTGATCGGCTCGATGAGCCACTGTCCACCGCGTTCGACCAGCTGCCGGTCGCACGGTGGTCCTTCGCTGCCAGTCTCGCCCGGCAGGAGTTCGACGACCACCTCGCCCTGCGCCCGCAGTGCGGCCAGCGTACGTGCCAGGACACCGTCGCTGGCCGCGCAGGGTGCCAGAATCGCTGCTCGCCGAAGGTCGCTCGCCGCCAGGCGTGCCAGCTCGCGCAGATCCAGCGAGAAACCGGTCGCCGGCCGGGCGCGTCCGAAAGCGCTGCCGACGCCGTCGTAACGGCCGCCGCGTGCGATGGTACCGGAGAAGCCCGGGCAATAGGCGGCAAAGACGACACCGTTGTGATAGTGGTAACCGCGCAGATCGGCAAGGTCGAAGGACAGCGGCAGATCGGGCAGCGATTCGTGCAGCTGTCGCAAGGTTGCCAGTGCGGCAGCGATTTCCGGCAGGGCTGGCAGCACCGTCGCCGCCGCCGTGAGCGTTTCGGCGCCGCCAAAGAGTTCGGGCAGCGCCAGCAGTGCCGAACGCAGCGGCTCGTCCAGCCTGCCGCAAAGCTCGCGCAGACCCGGGACGTCCTTGCCCTGCAGCAATTGCAGGAGCACTCCCTCGAGTTCGGCATCGAGGCCGGCAGCCGCCGCCAGCGCACGGAAAACTCCCACATGCCCGAGATCGATGCGTGCCGCCGGAACGCCGGCGCTGCCGAGAGCCGCCGCCAGCAGACGAATGACTTCGCGGTCGGCGGCAACGCCGGCATGCCCATACAGTTCGGCCCCGAGCTGTATGGGCTCGCGGCTTGCCGCCAGCGAAGCCGGCAAGGTATGCAGCACGCTGCCGCAGTAGCAGAGACGCGTCACGCCCTGGCGATTGAGCAGATGGGCGTCGATCCGGGCAACCTGTGGCGTGGTGTCGGCGCGCACGCCGAGGGTGCGTCCCGACAACTGGTCGACGAGCTTGAAGGTGCGCAGCCGCAAATCCTGGCCCGAACCGGTGAGCAACGATTCGAGGTGTTCGAGCAGCGGCGGCATCACCAGTTCGTAGCCATGCACGCGAAACAGGTCGAGCAATGCCCGGCGCAGCCGTTCGATCTGGGCGGCTTCCGACGGCAGCGCATCGGCGATGTGCTCGGGGAGCAGCCAGTTCATCGGAAGATCATCAGCAGCACCAGCCCGATCAACATCGAGGTCAGGCCGATGAAACGTATCTGCCCATCGGAAAAGCGAATCAGGCGGCGAAAGGTTTCGCGCCAGGCGCTGGGCGCCACGAACGGCAGCACTCCTTCAATCACCAGCATCAGGGCCAGGGCGAGCAGCAACAGTTTCATCATTTGCCGGCTTTGTCGCCACCCCGACCGATGCTCTTCATGTATTTGAAGAAGTCCGAGTTGGGCTCGACGACGATCACGTCGTTCTTGCCCTTGAAGCTGTTGCGATACGCTTCGAGACTGCGGTAGAAGGCGTAGAACTCGGGGCTGCTTTCAAACGCCTGCGCGTAAATCGCGGACGCCTTGGCGTCGCCCTCTCCCTTCATTTTCTGCGCATCCCGATACGCCTCGGCGATGATCACCTCGCGCTGCTTGTCCGCATCGGCACGGATCTTCTCGGCTTCGGCCGCGCCCTGCGAGCGAAGCTCATTGGCCACCCGCTTGCGCTCGGCGTCCATCCGACGGTACACCGATTCGCTGACGTCGGTCGGCAATTCGACGCGCTTGACCCGCACATCGACGATCTGCACGCCGATCTTGCGCGCATCGAGGTCGGCCTTCTCGCGCATCTGTTCCATGATCTTGTCGCGCTCGCCCGAAACGACGTCATGCACGGTGCGCTTGCCGAACTCTTCGCGCAGGCCCGCATTCACCGTCTGTGTGAGACGCGTCTTGGCCCGCGACTCATCACCCGCCACCGAGATGTAGTACAGCTTGGGATCGATGATTCGCCATTTCGTGAACGAATCGACGAGCACATTCTTTTTTTCGGAAGTGATGAAACGTTCGGGCTCCGCACTGTCCAGAGTAAGGATGCGCTTGTCGAAGTAGCGCACGTTCTGGATCATCGGCCACTTGAAGTACAGCCCCGGTTCCTCGATCACGTTGCGGATTTCGCCGAGCTGGAAGACGATCGCGTACTGACGCTGATCGACCGTGAAAATGGTGGCGCCGAGCACCACCAGCACGCCGACGAAAACGGCCGCGACGACATTCATGTTGGCTCTCATCAGCGCGACTCCCGATCGCGCTGGCGCAAGGTGTCACGCGAACGCACGTCATTCTTGTCGACCACCTGCGGCGGTACCTCGCTGCCGATCGCCGGCGCCGGGCGCGAAGCCGCCGGTTGCTCCCCCGCGCCACTCGCCCCTGCCGAAGCGGCGGCCGCACCGGCGGCCTGCATCAGCTTGTCGAGCGGAAGGTAGAGCAGGTTTCCCTGTCCCCTGGTATCGAGCAGCACCTTGCTGGCATTCGCATAGACCTGCTGCATGGTGTCCAGATACATCCGGCTGCGCGTGACCTCCGGCGCCTTGGCGTACTCGGTATAGATCTGCTTGAAACGGCTGGCGTCGCCCTCCGAGTCGGCAATCACCCGCTTCCGGTAACCCTCGGCCTCTTCGAGCAGCCGCGCCGCCGTCCCACGGGCTTTGGGAATCACGTCGTTGGCGTAGGCCTGCCCCTCGTTCTTTTGCCGCTCGCGGTCCTGCGAGGCCTTGACGGCGTCGTCGAACGATGCCTGTACCTGCTCCGGCGGTTGTGCGTTCTGCATCGTGACCTTCGAGATCAGAATGCCGGTCTTGTATCGATCGAGAATTTCCTGCATCAGCTTCGCCGCATTGACCGCAACCTGCTCGCGCCCCTCATAGAGGACGAAATCCATCTTGTTCTTGCCGACGATTTCGCGAATCGCCGTTTCCGCGACCTGCATCACCGCGTCGTCGGGATGCCGGTTGTTGAACACGTAGACGACCGGATCGTTCAGGAACCACTGCACGGCAAACTGGATGTTGATGATGTTCTCGTCGTCGGTAAGCATCAGCGCTTCCTTGAGAACCTTGTTCTTCTCGCTGCCACGATAACCGATTTCCACCGTACGCACGCCGGAAACATTGACCAGTTCGTGCGCCTGGATCGGGTACGGCAAGCGCCAGCGCAGCCCCGGATCGGTGCTCTCCTTGTAGCGTCCGAACTGGAGAACGACGCCCCTTTGCGACGCGTCCACGATGTAGAAACCGCTCGCCAGCCAGACGACGACGACCAGCACCAGCAGCAGGCCGATGCCGCCGCCAAGAAAACGCATGTTGAACTGGAAGGGAGGACGGTCGCCGCCGCGGTCACCACCCTGATCGCCACCACCGTCCGCACGCTTCCGGTCGAAAATTCCCGACAGTCGGCGATTGAGATCGCGCCACAACTGTTCCAGGTCGGGTGGCCCCTGGCTGGGGCGTCGGCCACCGCCGCCATCGTTGCCGCGATTGCCCCACTGCGGGTCATTGAGCGACATAAATACTCCAAGGCTAAAAATCATGGGGAACCATCTGCGTCAAGAATCCCGTCGCCGTGCTGCGAAGGGGCGAGGCCCGCTGCCCGCTCGCGCCGCTCGCGCGAGTCCCGAAGCTTCGTCCGGGCCAACTCGGCGAGCGCCTCGCGCAGCAGCGGCAGACCTTCACCGGAACGGGCGCTGACGCGAACGCGCGAGATTCTACCATATTCGTCCCGCTCGACCGCCGGCGGCAGGCCGGTGAGATCGAGCTTGTTGAGCACCGTCAGTTGCGGCACGTCGGCGGCACCGATCTCTGCCAGCACCTTGTTCACATCGGCGATCTGCTCGTCGCGGGCCGGACTCGCCGAATCGACGACGTGCAGCAGGACGTCCGCTGCGGCCGTCGCTTCGAGCGTGGCGTGGAAGGCGGCGACCAGCGAGTGCGGCAGATCACGGATGAAACCCACCGTATCGGAGAGCACGATGTGGCCGGCCTCGGGCAGCCAGAGCTTGCGCGTCGTCGTGTCCAGCGTGGCAAACAGTTGATCGGCGGCAAATACCCCGGCATGGGTGAGGGCATTGAACAGCGTCGACTTGCCGGCGTTGGTGTAGCCGACCAGGGAGACGTTCAGCAGCTCGCCACGTCCGCGCGCCTTGCGCTGCACGCCGCGCTGGCGCTCGAGTCTGACCAGGCGTTCCTTGAGCAGCCGGACTCGAATACCGAGCAGTCGACGGTCCGTTTCGAGCTGGGTTTCCCCCGGGCCACGCAGACCGATACCGCCCTTCTGCCGTTCCAGGTGAGTCCAGCCGCGCACCAGGCGAGTGGCAAGATGCTCGAGTTGTGCGAGTTCGACCTGCAACTTGCCCTCGGAGCTCTGTGCGCGCTGCGCGAAGATGTCCAGGATCAGGCTGGTCCGGTCGATGACGCGACAATGTAGCGCACGTTCCAGGTTGCGCTCCTGTCCGGCGGTCAGATCGTGATTGAAGATGACGAGATCGGCCTCGTGCGCGGCGACCTCGGCCGAAATCTCCTCCACCTTGCCTTTGCCGGCATAGGTCGCTGCATCCGGGCTGTGCCGACGCCCCTGTACCACCGCGCAGACCTCGGCGCCCGCCGATCGCGTGAGCAGACGAACTTCTTCCAGTTGATCGGCGAGGTCCGCACTGCCGAAATCGAGCTGCACGATGACCGCCCGTTCTGCCGAGGCGGCGCCTTCAGCCATGCCGATGAACCAGGGGAAACTGTCGCAAGACGGTACCGTCGGACGAGGGAAAACGCCTGCCGCGCAGTGCGCCTGGCGTGCACTGCCTCACGCGTCGCTGTCGCTGTCCTGCTGAATGGTGATCGGACGGGACGGAACGACCGTCGAAATCGCGTGCTTGTAGACCATCTGCGTAACCGAGTTCTTGAGCAGGACGACGTACTGGTCGAAGGAGTCGATCTGGCCCTGCAGCTTGATGCCGTTCACCAGATAGATCGACACCGGCACGCGCTCGCGCCGCAAAGTGTTGAGAAACGGGTCTTGTAGTAGTTGCCCTTTGTTGGTCATCCTGCAAACTCCATCTTTGATTATGTTCTGGGGACACGAGGATAATTGATTTTGCTGCCGTTTGCCACATCAAGCTTGCAAAATCCCGCGGTCAGTGGCGGCATCACGAGAAAATTCTCGATCGCAGGCTGCATGCGTCGAGGGACTTCCTCGTCCTGCGCCGCCTTGCCCACCCGCAGCGCTCGCCGCCAAATGCGATAATCGCTGTCCACCCGCTGCCCCGCATCGATCATGTTTCGGCTTACCCTCGCGAACCGCTTCGAATTCCTGCTCGACCAACTGCTCGAGCAACTCGCAGGCGAAAGCTGCGCACCCTTCGCCGCGCAGCAGGTGATCGTTCCGAGCACGGCGGTGCGGCGCCGCATCGAGCTCGCCTGCGCCGACCGCTACGGGATCTGCGCAAATGTCGACTTTTCCTTTCTTGGGCAATGGCTATGGGCGCAAATCGGGCAGCTCATCGAAATTAGCGAGCGCTCGCCCTTTTCGCCGAGCGTGCTGGCGTGGCGCCTGTTCGAGATTTTAGGCGACCACGACTTTATCGGCGAACAGCCGCGCCTGGTCCGCTACCTGCGCGATGCCGACCCGCTGATGCGCCTCGATCTGGCAGAGCGCAGCGCTCGGTTGCTCGAACACTACATCACGTACCGACCGCAATGGCTGACTGCCTGGACCGAGGGCAGACGCGCCGACATCGCCGGCCGCGATGCCGGCACCGCAGCAGACGAGGACTGGCAAGCCGCCGTCTGGCGACGCGTCACGCGTGATCTCGGCATCGGGCGCGAGCACCCGGCGACGGCGTTTCTGCGGAAGATCGAGACGCACGCGGAGCGCGCGCCACGGCTGGCCGGTCTGCCGGCAAGCGCCAGCGTATTCTGCCTGCCGGCGCTGCCGCCGCTCTATCTCGACATCCTGCGCCAGCTCTCGCGCTGGATCGATATTCGCGTCTATGCCCTCAACCCCTGCCAGGAGTACTGGTTCGAAATCGTCGACCGCAGGCGGCTCGGCTATCTGGCAGCGCGCCGGCGCGACGCGCATCACGAGGTCGGCAATGCCTTGCTCGCCGCCTGGGGAAAGCAGACGCAGGCGCACATCGAACTGCTGTTCTCGGACAGCGGCGAGGCCATCGAAGAGGACAGCAGCTTTGCGCCGGCGGACGGCAACACGCTGCTGGCCGAGGTCCAGAACGCCATCCTCGAATTGCGCGAAGTCGAACCGGGCAGCGTCGATCTGGCGGCGGACGATCGCAGCATCGAAGTGCATGTCTGCCATTCGCTGACACGCGAACTCGAAGTGCTGCACGACCAGCTGCTGTCCCAGTTCGCCGCCGCCGCGCCGCCGACTGCCGATCAGATCCTGGTCCTGCTGCCCGACCTGCAGGCCGCCGCGCCTCTGATCGATGCGGTGTTCGGAACCGCCCCCGCCGACCGCCGCATTCCCTACGCCATCTCCGGTCTGCCGCAGACCCGGGTCAATCCGCTCGCGCGCGTGCTGGACAGCCTGTTCCGACTGTGTGCCAGCCGCTTCCCGGCCAGCGCCGTCTTCGCGCTGCTGCAACAACCGCCGGTCGCCACAAAGTTCGGCTTGCGCCCCGACGACCTCGACCTGATCCGCGACTGGATTCGAACTGCCGGCATCCGCTGGGGACTCGACGCGGGCGAACATGGCCGCCGAAACCTCCCGCCCAATGATCGCCACAGCTTCGCCGACGGCCTGCATCGCCTGTTCCTCGCCTACGCGCTCGGCGACGAACCGACTGCGCGCGACAGCGTCGTCGCCGGACGCATCGCCGCTGGCAATCCGGAAGGTGGCGAGGCCACCGTCCTCGGTCGCTTCTGGCGCTTCCTGCGAGCGCTGGAGGAGTTGCGCGAGGACTGGTCGCATGCGCGCAACGCCAGCGCCTGGCAGCTATCCATTCACGACGCGCTGGCACGCTTCACCGAAACCAGCGACGATCTCGTCGACGAGGCGCGCACCCTGCGCGCGGCAATCGACGAACTGCACGGCAACATGCGGCAGGGAAAAGTGCACGTGCCGCTGCCGCTGAGCGTGGTGCACAGCGCGCTGACCACCCTGCTCGACGACCCCGGGCGAGGGGGAGCACCCGCGGGCGGCGTCACTTTTTCCTCGCTCCCCAGCCTGCGTTCGCTGCCCTATCGGACGATCTGCCTGCTCGGCATGAACGACGGCGCGTTTCCGAGCGCCGATCGACCGAGCGAATTCGACCTGATGGCCTTGCGGCCACAGCGTGGCGATCGCCAGCGTCGCCTCGACGAGCGCAATCTGTTCCTCGACCTCGTGCTGGCGGCGAGGCAGCGCCTGTACCTGAGCTACAGCGGCCGCAGCATCCGCGACAACAGCCCGCTGCCACCGTCAGTCCTCCTCGCCGAACTGCTCGACTACCTGGCGGCCGCCTGCGCGACCGCCCCGGACGACCCGGCCAGCATCGCCGTCGCCAGACAGCGGCTGACCGTCGAACATCCCCTGCAACCTTTCTCGGCTGAATACTTTCTGGCCGGCAGCGATGTTCGCCGGCGCAGCTTTCATGCCGAGTACTGCCGCGCACTGCAGCATGGCCTCACCGCCAGTGCAGCGACGAGCGGCGACGTGCTGCGCGAGACCGAGGAAAGCGGCGACGAAGCAATGCGCGAAGCCAGTCTCCCCTTCTTCACCCGCCCGCTCGCCCCGCCGGCCGCCGAGTGGCGTCAGGTGAGCATCGATCAGTTGCTGCAGTTTTTCCGCAACCCCTGCCGCGTACTGCTGCGCCGGCGGCTCAATCTGGCGCTCAGCGTCGCCGACGAAGAACTGCTCGACGACGAGCCTTTCCTCGCCGACTATCGCGGCCGCCGGGCGTTCGCGCAACGCATCCTGCCGCTGCTGCTCGCCGGCCGGCCGCAAGCACAGGTCCGGGAGCTGGCACTGGCCGGCAACGAGTATCCGGCCGGCCGGCTCGGCGAACGCCTGATCGACGAGGAGCTGGCTCGGCTACAGGGATTTGCCGACGAGCTCGCACCGCAACTCGCAATCCCGCCGCTGCCGCCGGTGCACGCCGCTTTCGACTGCCCGCTCGCCGGCGAGCCATGGCAACTCGTCGGCGTGCTTGGCGACCTGCGTCCGACCGGTCTGCTGCGCTATCGCTACGACGAAGTGCGCGCAGCCGATCGACTCGCCGGCTGGATCAGCCATCTCGTCCTTTGCGCCGCAGCGCCGCCGGCGGTCCGTCTGGAGACCTACTGGCACGCGCGTGACGGTGGCTTCCGTCTGCGACCCTGCGAAGCGGCCGCGGCCCGCACCCACCTTGCCGCGCTGGTCGCCCTCTACCGTCGCGGCCTGTCACAGCCGCTGCACTTTTTCCCGAGAAGCGCCTGGGCGTACGTCGAGCACGGAGGCAAGCTGACCGCCGCCCGCCAGCACTGGCACAACCAGCATAACCCGGCCCGGGGGGAGGAAGCCGATCCGGCATTCCAGCTTGCCCTGCGTGGCGTCGACGACCCGCTCGACGCGGAGTTCGAGCACTGCGCGCGAACCGTCTTCGGACCCCTGCTGGAGCATCTCGAAGCCTTACCAAACTGACCGTGCCGACCGCGCCGATGGCACCGGCGAAAGATCTTCCGAGAGTGGCGACGACCGCCGTCAATCGGTCACTTCGCCACGAACTCGGTCAGCTCGGTCTGAGTCTTCCGGTAGATTCCGCCCTTTTTCCCGCCGTACATGACATAGGTCGACTTCACCACGTTGTTGACGCTCGGCGCGTACCAGTAGCTCTCCTCGATCCGGCCGGAATTGACCCATGCCTTCTGCAGTTCGGACATTCGCTGCCAGGCTCCTTCGCATTCAACGCGGAAAGCGTCGAACGTACCCGCCGGTACAGTCACCTTGTCCATGGCCTTGACCTCGCATTCTGCCGAGTTCACCCCGTCTCCGTCACGCCAGGGGCGATTGTCGTAACTGCTCTTGTTGCCAACCCGCATCGGAAAAGTCAGTTGCCCATCGCACATTTCTGCCTCGCCTTCACGCAGGCGCTGGCACGCGGCGAGCGATCGCCCGAAATAGACGGTCCTTGCCGCGGCTTCGCCGGCGGGTCTGCGGAAGACAAGGCGGTCCCCCCGTATCTCGACCAGTTCTTCCGCGAAATGCGAGAGCTCGACGCCAGTCAACACGTCCGTGATTCGGTACTTCCATACCTCGCCTACCTTTGGTGCCGGCAGTTCGGCCACCGCGGGCAGCTGTGCCCGAACCACGAGCGGTGCGAAAGCAGCGAGCAAGAAACCGCCCAAGAATTTGCTGGATTTGCCCATCATCACAATCCTTTCGAGCAGAAAATCCGTTAGCACAGCCAGGGAAAGCCCTTCGATTTCGCTCTGCAGCCCCGCCAACTCTTCTCGCCGGCGAGAAGCCGGCTGGCGGCGATCACGGGTCGCCGGAATCGCTTGCTGGCGCCGCCAGCAGTCGGGATCGATGCCGCGAGATACGAAAACCTTCAGGCCCTGCCGCCATTTCTGGCATGATGCCTTTCCCGATGCCAGATTCAATGCGGCTGCCCAATGGATGCTACTCGCCACGCCCCGCTCCCGCAACGCTCGCATCCATTCGCACGCATTATCCCGTCAGACTGGCCGCCTGTGGCCTCCCAGCGCGCGTCGCGCCGAGTCGTCTGCCACCAGCAATGAGCGCGGTCACCCCGGCAGAATCGATCGAGCTCGATGTCTTCGCCTGCCCGTTAGACGGTCTGCGCCTGATCGAGGCTTCGGCGGGAACCGGCAAGACGTGGAACATCTGCGGGCTCTACCTGCGGCTGCTGCTGGAACTGAACCTCGAAGTCCAGCAGATCCTCGTCGTCACCTTCACCAACGCGGCGACCGCCGAGCTGCGCGAGCGCCTGCGCAGCCGGATCGTCGAGGTTTTGACGCATCTGCGGCACCGTAAAGTCGTCAGCGACCCCTTTGTCACGCGCCTGGTCGCGACGATGGAAGCCAATGCCGGCGTCGATCGCCGCTGCATCGTTGCTCGCCTCGACGCTGCGCTGCATGCCTTCGACGAAGCCGCGGTGTTCACCATTCACGGTTTCTGCCAGCGCGCGCTGTCCGACACCCCATTTGCCGCAGGGTTGCCGTTCTCCCTCGAACTGCTGCACGATGACCAGTCGCTGCGCCTGGAGGCGGTCAGCGACTTCTGGCGGCGGCGCGTGGCGGGCGGGGAGATCTCGCCGGCACTCGCCGACTACCTGCTGCAACAGGGCGATTCGCCCGAGCACTGGGCCGAGATCCTCGGACGTCAGTTGGCGAAACCCTGCTCGCGACTGCGCTGGCCAGAGGAAATGGCGAGTGCAGCGGTGGAATCCGCGGTCGCCGATCGCGCAGCGGCGTTCGCACGCGCCCGCCAGCTCTGGGGGAGCGATGGCGCCGCACCGACCGCGACGCTGCTCGCTGGCATCGGCGCGCTCAACGCCATCACCTACCATGCCGACGCGGTGCACCTCGCCGCCGCCGCGTGGACCCGGTGGCTGGCCAGTGGCAATCCGTTTCCTGCCCCCGACGCCGCGGCCAGCAAGGCGCAGCTGTTTTCGTGCGAATTCATGGAGCACAGAAAGAAAAAGGGGCAGACGCCGCCGTCGCACCCCTTCTTCGACGCCGCCCGCGATCTGCTGGCAAGCCATGCCGCTGCCGAGCGCCGACTGCGCACCGAGCGCCTGTTCCTCCTGCGCCGCATGTTCGACGAAGCCGCGGCGGCGCTGCGCCAGCAGAAGCGTCAACAGCGCGTCATCTCGTTCGACGACATGCTGCACAACCTTGCTGCGGCGCTCGCCGCCAGCGACCTGCCGTGGCTTGCAGCTGCCCTGCGCAGCCGCTTTCCGGTTGCCCTGATCGACGAATTCCAGGACACCGACCCGCTGCAGTGGGCAATTTTCGAGCGCATCTACGGTGCCGCCGGCAGCTCGGCAGGCGGTCCGCTGTTTCTCGTCGGCGATCCCAAGCAGGCGATCTACAGCTTCCGCAACGCCGATCTGCACACCTATCTCACCGCTCGCCGCCAGGCCGACGCACCTTACACGATGCGCCACAACCAGCGCTCGACGGCGGCTTTGATCGAGGCCTGCAATGCCCTGTTCACGATCAACGCGAACGCCTTCCTCCTCCCCGGTCTGCGCTACCAGACGGTGACCCGCGGCGACCGACCGCGCCCGCCATTCGCCGACCACAGCGATGGCGACCCGTCGGCGCTGCGCATCTGGCGCCTGCCGAAGCGGGACGGCGAGTATCTGCTGCGCGCGCAAGCGATCGGCGAGGCACTGCGTGCCACCGCCGGCGAGGTGGCGCGTCTGCTGCGCGATGCGCAGGCGGGCCGGGTGACGATCGGCGAGCGTCCGCTGGCGCCCGGTGACATCGCCATCCTGGTCAAGAGCCATGCGCACGGCCGGCTGACGCGCGAAGCGCTGCAGCAGGTCGGCGTTGGCTGCGTCGAGCTTTCCCAGCAGAGCATCTTCCACTCGTCCGACGCCGAAGAACTGGAACGTGTTCTCGTTGCCGTCATCGAACCCGGCCGCCCGGAGCTGCTCTACGCGGCCCTGGCCAGCGAGTTGCTTGGCCACGACGCCACCGCCATAGCCGCGCTGGCCGCCGACGAAGTGGCGCTGCTGCAGGTCCTGTCACGTTTCCATGCCTACCATGAAACGTGGCTGCGCCGTGGATTCGGCGTGATGTTCCGCAATTGGCTGGATGGCGAGTCGGTGGCTCGGCGCCTGCTCGCGCGCGGTGACGGCGAACGGCGAATGACCAACCTGCTGCATCTCGGCGAGCTGTTGCAGCAGGCCGCCGTCGAGCATCCCGCCCCGGACGCGCTGCTGCACTGGTTCACCGGCAGACGGCGAGAAGGTGGCACCGACGAGGTCGCCCAGTTGCGTCTCGAATCGGATCGCAAGCTGGTGCAGATCGTCACCATCCATCGCGCCAAGGGACTCGAATACGGAGTCGTGTTCTGTCCGCTGCTTTGGGACGGACGACCGTCGCCCGAGCGCAAGCTCGAGGGCAGCGAATACCATGACGACGATGGTCGGCCGGTGATCGACTTCCGGCCCGAAGTGGAAGCGGGCGAAGCGGCGGAAATCAAGGCGCGGCAGCAGCAGGAGAAGGACGCCGAGCAGATGCGCCTGCTCTACGTCGCGCTGACCAGAGCCGTGTACCGCTGCTACCTGGTGGCCGGCTGTTACGCCACTGCGAACTTCGGCCGGCGCTCGCTGACCCAGGGTACGCGCAGCCTGCTCAACTGGCTGGTTGCCGGCCGCAACCTCGGCTACTCCGAGTGGCGAGTTCACGATCTGCCGCCTGCCACCATCGAGAATGCCTGGCAGGCGCTCGCCGATGCGGCGGCTCCGCAGTTGTCCCTTGCCGATCTGCCCAGCGCAGCAGCCACCCCGCTCGCTCGCGACGCGCTGGCCGCCGACAGCCTCGCGGCGCTGGCTCCACCCGGCAGGCTGCCGCCCGGCTGGCAGCTCGCGAGCTTCAGCAGCCTGCAACACGGCGCCGGGCACGAAGCCGCGGCCTGCGATCACGACGGCCGCGGCGAACGCTCGCCGATGTCAGCGGCGCGCAGCGAAGACAGCGCAGGCGAACTGGCAGCCGACGACATCCTGCACTTTCCGCGCGGAGCGGCCGCCGGCGATTGTCTGCACGCGCTGTTCGAAGCAATCGACTTCACCGATCCGGACGGCTGGCCGGATGCGATCGCGCGCGTGCTCGCCGCCCACCCACAGGCACTGCCGGGTCTGCCGGCAACTGAAGCCGACAGGCGCCTGGCACGAATGCTGCGTCGCCTGCTCGACGACGTGCTGGCGACGACGCTGCCGGGCGGCATCGTCCTCGGCGCGCTGGGACGCCGGGGGCGGCTGGTGGAGCTCGGCTTCCACCTGTCCACCGGAGAAATCACTCCGAAAGTGCTCAACGGCTGGCTGCAGAAGCACGGTTACGCCATGCCGAGACTCGGCTTCCCGCCGCTGGCGGGGTACCTCAAGGGCTTCATCGACTTGGTCTTCTGTCACGCCGACCGCTACTACGTTCTCGACTGGAAGTCGAACCATCTCGGCTACACGTCTGCCGACTACGATTGCGCACCGATCGCGGCCGCGATGGCGGAGCACGGCTACCACCTGCAGTACCTGATCTACACGGTCGCCCTGCACCGCTACCTGCGCCGGCGCATCCCCGATTACGATTACGAGCGCGATTTCGGCGGCGTCCTCTACCTCTTCGTGCGCGGCGTCCGCCCCGCCTGGCGGATGGTGGCTGCCGACGGAGAATCGATCGCCTGCGGCATCTACCATCACCGGCCGAGCGCGGGCACCATCGCCTCGCTCGACGCGTTGCTGGCGGGAACCCGCGCCGCTGTCGCATGAACTCGCGCACCGCTTCCTCGGCGACCAGACCGGCCGCCACGAGCGCAGCCGATGACCTCGCCGAAGGGTTTGCGCGCCATGTCGTCGACTGGGCCAGACAGGCGGGAGCGCCCGCAGACAGTCTTGCCATCGTGGCGACGGCTGCGCGCAACGCCAGCCTGGCGACGCAGGACGGTCACGTCTGCACGCGCTTCGACGATCTCGCAGCAGCGCACGCCGATCACTCGCCGGGCGAAGTGCTTCGGCGCCTGCTCGCCAGCCACATGGTGGCGGTGGCAAGCGAGCCGCGCGCACTGCCGCTGCTCATCGATGACGACGGTCGCATCTACCTCTACCGTCATTTTGCCTGCGAGCTTCGCCTGGCGGCGAATCTCCGGCGGCGCTGCGCACCGCTCCCGGCCGCACCGGGCGAAGCGGCGCGGCAGCAGCTCGATCAGCTCTTCGCCGGAAATTCGCAGCGAGACGGCGCCCGTCCCGACTGGCAGAAGCTGGCGGTTGCGCTCGCCTGGCGCGGCCGGTTGACGATCATCAGCGGTGGTCCGGGAACCGGCAAGACCACCACCGTCGTCGCGCTGCTCGCGTGCCTGCTGACCGAGAACCCGCACTTGCGCATCGCGCTCGCTGCTCCCACCGGCAAGGCCGCGGCGCGCATGCTCGAAGCGCTGCGCCGGCGTGCCGCCAGCCTGCCGGCAGAGCTGCGGGCGCTGCTGCCGAACGAGTCGCACACGCTGCACCGCTTGCTCGGCGTCACCCCGGAAACCGGTCGCTTTCGGCACCATGCGGAAAACCCGTTGCCGATCGACGCGCTGATCGTCGACGAAGCGTCGATGCTCGATCTCGCGCTGGCTTGCCGGCTGTGCGAGGCGGTACCGCCCGCCGCCCGCCTGATCCTGCTGGGCGACAAGGACCAGCTCGCAGCCGTCGAAGCCGGCGCGGTCTTCGCCGAAATCTCGGCCGATCCGACGCTGAGCGCTGCGTGCATCGACGAACTGGCCGCGCTGACCGCTACGCCGCCGGAGCAGATTCGATCGCCGCAGCCCATTGTCGCGACGCCGCTGCGCGACTGCGTCGTCTGGTTTTCCGAAAGCCACCGCTTCGCGACCACATCCGGGATCGGCAGACTCGCCGCCGAGATCAACGCCGGTCGCGGCCTCGAGGCCTGTGCCTGGCTGACCAGCACCGACGATCCCTCGGTCGGCTGGCTGGAGGAAGGTGGCAGCAACCTGGCGGCGCCGCTTGCGGCGGCGATTGGCGAAGGCTACCGGACGTATTTCGCGGCGCTGACTGCCCGCCATGCCGACGCAGCGACGCAGCGATGCGCAGTGTTCGCGGCCTTCGATCGTTTCCGGGTGCTCTGCGCAATGCGCGAAACGGAGCGCGGCGTGCATGCGATCAACGCCATGCTGACTCGGGAAATGCGGCGGATCGGCGAGGACGGCCGCGCCAACCCCCGCTCGCCCTGGTATCCCGGCCGACCCGTGATGATTCTCAGAAACGACTACATCCTCAAGCTGTTCAATGGCGACATCGGCATCTGCCTGCCAGACGAGTCCGGCGAGCTGCTGGTCTGGTTTCCGCAAGGGCAGGCGGGATTCCGGTCGGTGGCGCCGATCCGCCTGCCCGAGCACGAAGACGCCTTTGCCATCACCGTCCACAAGTCGCAGGGATCGGAATTCGCATCGGTCCTGCTGTTGCTGCCCGAACAGCCGAACCGGGTGCTGACCCGCGAACTGCTCTACACCGGTGTCACACGCGCGTCACAAAAGCTGCTTATTGTTGGCAGCCGAGAAGTCGTGATCGGCGCCTGCGCCAAACCGACGCGGCGCCATTCCGGCCTGATCGCGCGGCTGCGCGAGAGCGGAACGTAAGCGCTGCAGACGTCTGCGGCGAATCGACCGGGACGTCGCCACGCTTCGCGTCCCTGCGGCCGAGGGCATAATGGCCGCCAACATACCGAGGAGAAATTCATGAATTCCGGATCACTGGCCAATCTCGACTGGGGCTCCGTCGCGCTCTTCGCAATGGTCGCGGCGGGCCTCGTCTGGGCGCTGGTCATCTTTCTGCGGCAGAACCGCGAAGACCTCGACAATCTGCAGAAAACGCTCGATTCTGAGCGGGAAGACAACGGGAAGGAGTGACCGCCGGTCGATGGATCGCACGCTACCGACGTGGGGACAGTTCGACGGGCCGCTGCAACAGTGGCGGCGCCGTGGCATTGGCGGGTAGCCGCAGCGAGCCTGTCGCTCCGCCGATTGTCGTCAGTTGGTGCCGCCGACCCTGCATCCCGGGAGTCGGACGAGTTCCCGCGTTCCCGTGACCACAGGTTACCGTCCCGACCGCCTGCCACCCAAAGCGAGCAGGCCGATCGCGGCCAAGGCCAGGGTCCCCGGCTCCGGCGCACCCTGTACGTCAAAAGCCGCAATTCCAATATCGCTACCACCTGCCCCGAAGCTCCTGGTCGATCCGACAGCGTACAAGGTCGATCCGGCTATGGCGACACCGTTGAACGAATCGTCGGCGGCACCGCCCCAGAGCGTCGAATCAAGCAGGTCGCCGGTCAGAGCATCAATTTCGAGCAAAATGCCGTCGGTGCCGCCAGCGGTATTGCCTTTGGTTGAGCCTACCGCAAACAGGTGACCGCCCTGAAAGACTACGCCATTCAGGATGTCTTGCGCCGAGTTTCGGCCGTACGTCTTCGACCACAATAGGTTCCCTGCAGCGTCCCAGCTCTCGATCAGGAAGTCTGGGTTCGCGGTGTCTGGATTGGTTTGGCCGACAGCATATACTTTGCCATCTGCCGAGGTCACACTGCGGTATTCCCCTGCTGCCGCTGAAGTGCGCGACCAGAGCAGATTGCCGTCCGGATCGTATTTCTTGAGATCGGGATGAACACCGCTGTTTTCGCTGCGGCTGGCGACATAGAGGCTGTCACCGGTAGCGGCAATGCCCGTCGTTCGGGTATCCCACAAGGTTGAGCTTGCGGCATGAACGATCGTTGTCGTGTCACTGCGTGTCCACAGAATGTTCCCCGATTCGTCATACTTGGTAACGAAACGGCCAAGGTCCCCGGAGAATCCCGGCTGACCAAGCCCAGCCGCATAAATCCTTGACTGACCAGCCTCCGAAGCAGTCACCACGCCAGTCAGAAACTCAAAGCCGCCGTAGGGAAATCCGCCGGGCGCACCCGGCGTCTGCCGGGCCCACACCGAGCCGCCCACGCCGCCCCCCATAGAGCCGTCCGCATTAAACAGCACGGTAATGCCTTTGAATTCCTTGCTACCGACCGTGTCGACAGTGTGGCTGTAGCTCCACCCCGCCGTGACCACCCCGTTGCCCGTCAGCGCGACGCCCTGGAATGCAGCCGGATCACTCGGTGAACGGCTCCAAACGGCTGACGGCCCGAGACTCGATCCATATTGTCCCACCACACCCTGATTGCCGGCCGGCCCTGCCCCGGAGAAAAAGACCCCGCTGCTGTTTGCCGCTACGCCGGTTCCAAGTTCGTCACCGGCGCCCCCGAATGTCGTCTGAGCCAGAAGAGGTAGCGCCAGCACAGGTGCCGGAAAGATCGTCCAAGCCGCGAGCGTCACCGCCGAAACCTGAACACCACGCCAATTCTTCTTCATAACTCCCTCCTTTCCCATCGATCAATTCACAGGTTTTCACTATATATCCAGGCCATAGCAATTAGCCATCCCACGAAAGTAGGATGTCCGTGCCGTAGATTTCGATACAACATGCGAGCCGAACGTCGTTTCGGGAGATCGGCGAAATGGGAGATGCGGAATCACGGCTGCTCGATCTGATCGAGATGACGTACCACGCGGCAGACGACGCCACGATGGTACAAGCCGTGTTCGTCGGATTGCATGACCGGATGCCTTTTCCGACCGCATCTTTTTCACCGGTCGCTACGAACACGCTCGTACTGCAGGATGGCCTGTGCTTCGAGTTTGTCTCGACCTGCGGCAGCGACTACCGGACGAGCGGCCTGCCTCCGTATTTGGGCGCGTTGCACTGCGTCACGCCTGAGCAGTTCAATCACTGTCTGCCGGTCGCGGAGGTCATCGGGCCTGGCTTGCCCGGACGCAGCGCGTCGCAGCAATTCGCGCGGCGCTTGCCCGATTACCACGCGGTCGGCCTGCTTGCCGCAGCACGCGGACAACCCTTTGCTCTCCTGACCGTCGAACGACAACGCGACGATGTGGAATTCAGCCGCGGCGAGCGGCTGATCATCGACCGGATCGGTCCCCATCTCGGTCGGGCGATCGCCCTGCGCCGCCGGCTGGACGACTCGGCCCAGCCGGAGAAGACAAGACGGGTATTCTGGTGTTCGCGACCGACGGACGCGCACTGTATGTGGCCCCCGGTAGCCCGCGGCTTCCTGGCCAGCAGTCCGGAGGAAGCCGTTCTTGCCGCGCTGCCAGCGCAGGGAAGCGGCGTCGTCAGACTCGCTTCGCACAGTTATCGCGTCTCTCGTCTGCGCTGTCCCCCCGCGTGGTGACCCACTACGTGCAGTCGACGAAGCAGATCCCCGGGGTTATCCACAAGAGAGTGCGCTTTCAAAAGCACCGTGGTCTGAAGTTGGCCCCTTTTCGTGGACACGTTCCCCTTGTGAAGGAAGGAGTCCACAATGCCCAAGACAAGACCACCGTACCCGGCGGAATTCCGGCAGCAGATCGTCGAACTCGCGCAAGCGGGAAGAACGCCTGGGGAACTGGCGCGAGAGTTCGGTCCGAGCGAGCAGACCCTCTACAACGGGCTGGCGCAGGCAGTGCGCCAGCCAAGCAAGCCGCTGCGTGGCGAGAACGGCCTGACGGACGCCGAACGCGAAGAACGGATTCGCCTGCCTCGCGAATGCCGGCAACCCAAGAGGGAGCGCGACCTTCTGGCAAAGCCTACGGCCTGGTTCGCCGCCAAGAGCGATGCGGGTTCGCAGAACCCTTCACGCTCGTGTGGCGAATCAGGCCGACTTTCCCGTTCGCACCTTGTGCCGCGCGCTGAAGGTTTCGGTGTCCGCGCCGGTGCGAAACTGGTTCGAATCTGACGATTTGAAAGTGGAGCAGCTCAATTCAGCCGTGGTCATTGTGAAAACGCTGTCAAATCCGGGCCTTGAGGGTTGCGCCGACGTTGTGGGCCGCGTCAGACAAGCGAATTGTTCCACGGGCAGGGAAGAAGACCGAAGTACGCGCCAAAGAGCGAAGAAGCGCCACGCCCTGCTAAATGCATTTCGAAGAAAATCCGGTTTCACACCGTCAGGTTTCGACCAGTTTCAGGTCGGCCGCGACAATTTCGGCGAGCGGCTTCACCGCCTGGCGGGATCGCAAGCGCAGTCGGCGGACGATCGGCGAGCCCATGCGCGCCGAACTCGTGCTGGCGGCGTTGCACAGGGCGATCCCGTTGCGCAAACCCGACGCCGTCGTGCATCACAGCGATCAGGGCAGCCAGTACGCCTCGCTCGCCTTCGGCAAGCGCTGCCAGGACATGGGGGTGCGTCCGTCGAT
>WBZT01000376.1_pt1 | contig 24394 bp, 12 predicted proteins | sample 5204241 | NCBI WGS metagenome assembly WBZT01 (sample SAMN12344358, study PRJNA552823) | activated sludge metagenome | biome: Activated sludge suspended growth; feature: Nitrification reactor; material: Wastewater; isolation source: activated sludge from nitrification reactor of wastewater... | reverse complement strand
AACGTTCCCTCGGTCTGGAACAACTACGGCACCTTCACCCGCGCCGGTTCTCTGTTCTATTTCCAGAACGGTTACGTCAACAACTCCGGGCTGATCAATCTTCAGCAGGGAACGCTCTCTTTTTACACTGCCACCTTGACGAATCTCGCCGGCGGCACCCTGCAGGCGAACAGCGGTGCGATCATCGTTAACGATGTTTCTGCTGAAACCTATTTGTTGCCGGGCTCGTTCCTGAATGCCGGGTCACCCAATGCTTATCAGGTTAACAGCGGCAACGTGCATCTGCGAACCACCGGACTCGCCTTGCCCTCGTTGCTGATTGCGGGCGGTACGCTGCATCAGGAAACCAATCAAGTGCCGGCGGCGATCAATCAATCCAGCGGCGTGTGGCGGCTGCACGTGCCGACTACTGTGAATACCTACAACCTCACCAATGGCGAACTGCGGGGCGCGAATCTCTCGATTAATAATTTCAACTGGCAGGGCGGCAATTTGACTTCGGAAAACGCCGGCTCGAACACGGTTACTATTCCCGCAGGCGGTACGCTTAACATTTCTTCCGCCACCGCCAAGAATCTGAGCGATTACTCGGGCGGCAATGGGCGGCGGCTTGTCAATCAGGGCAATGGGGTTTGGAGTGGTGCCAGCATCACCGTGTCGCACGGCGCACGCTTCATCAATCAAAGCAGCCTCGCCCTGGCGGGTGATGTTGGCTTGGGCAACGGCGGCGGCACAGGCGTTCCCGCGTTGGAAAATCAAGGTGGCAGCGTCACCAAAACCAACGGCGCCGGCGTCGCCAATTTTGCCAGCGTGGCCGTGACGAACTCCGGCACAATCAACGTCGCCAGCGGTGGGATTTCCATCAGTGGTTCGTTCGTTCAAACCGCCGGTGCGGCCAATCTCGGCACGAATTTTTCGCTCGGCTCGATTGCCCGCGTTGAAGGCGGTTCATTCTCCGGCCGCGGCAACATCGCTGGCACGGCTTACAACAATGGAGTATTCAACCCTGGCGCTTCGCCCGGCGTGGTGGTGGGAACGTCTTTCACCAACTCGGCGGCTTCCGCCATCAACTTTGAACTCGGCGGTCTCATCGGGGGCACTAACCACGATCAAATCCGCCTCAGTGGCACGGCGATCCTCGACGGCACGGCGAACATCAGCCTGGTGAACAACTTCGCGCCGCAGTTGAGCAACCGCTTCACCATCATCACCTGCGCCTCGCGTGTGGGCACGTTTGCGAACGTCAATCCGCCGCCGGGAGTGACCTTGAACACCATTTACAGCACGACCAATGTGATCCTGGAAGTTATCGGTCTTACCAACGCGCCGTTGATGATCACATCATTCCCGAGCAATCAGACCATCTGGACGCCCGACCCGGTTACGTTCTCGGTTGGCGTTTCCGGCAGCACGCCGATTACCTATCAGTGGCAGCGCTTCAGCACTAATCTGCCGAACGCTACGAATTCCTCGATCACGATCCCGGCTGTGACGGTGGCGGATGCGGGCACCTACACCTTACTGGTCACGGATACCTATGGCGGTTCGACGAACGCTTCCGCCACGCTCACGGTGATTCCGTTCGCTGGCACGATTTATTGGACGAACGTCGCGGGTGGCGACTGGTCCGTGCCGGCGAATTGGCTGCCCAACCGTGTCCCGAACGGCACCAACACGGCGATGATCCTTTCCAATGGCAATTACACCGTGAACATCAACAGCCCGGCGGCGGTGAGCAATCTCGTGGTAGGTTTTCCCGCCAACCTTGGCACGCAAACCGTTCACATCGTTTCCGGCAGCAGCCTGGCGTTGGGCGGCAATTCGACCTTTAACACGAACTCGATCCTCGCGCTCAATGGCACGTTGCAAACGGCGGGCGGCTCAAACCACATCGCCGGTCGCATTGACTGGCAACTCGGCACGCTTTCGGGTGCGGGCCGGACGGTGATTGCCACCAATGCCACGCTGACGTTCATCGGCAGCCTGAACCAGAAATTCATCGCCACGAACGTGTTGGAAAATTACGGCACGTTTACCTACGGCAATGATTCGTTTGGCAACGCCCAAGGACTCCGCTTCTCCGGCGGCGCCCAATTGACAAACCACCCCTCGGGTGTCATCAGCATCGGCACGGCCGCTTACGAGTATTCCGGTGCACAGACGCCGCGCAGTTATTTAGTGAACCGCGGCACCATCAACGCCAACAGTTCCGGCGTTTTTTCGCCGACCTACCTCTCGATTGATTTCCTCAACTACGGCACGTTGCAGGACAACGGTTACTGCTACCTCTCCCGCGGCGCGAACTACGGCACCTTCGGCTTCGGCAACACACTTTGCGAGGTCAGCGTGTTCGGCGACGAAGTCAGCGGCGAGTATTTCAGCTTCGAGGACGGCACCACGTTTGTCGGCGCGAACCCGATCTTGCGCGTCGGTGGTTACGCCCAATGGAACACCACGGCAACGCATCCCGGGGTCGTCGCTGTGGCCGCCGGCAGTCGTGGGGCGAGTTTCGCCGATCCGGAATTTCGCATTCTGAAGAACTACACGCAGACCGGGACGACGACCGTGCAGAAAGGCCGCTGGACGATGGCGAATTCCAACCTCGTCGCGAACCTGAACATCATGAACGACGGCATCTTCAATGGCTTCCACACCTTCGTCATCTCGAACGCCGGTACGATCAACCTCAACAATCTCAGCCACAACATCCGCAACCTTGCTAACGGCGGCACGATCCTTGTGAAGAGCAATCTCACGCTGGCGGGCGGAGCCACGTATGCCACCGGCAAGATCATCATGACAAACGGCGCAACCGGATCGTTCAGCGGCGGCTCGGTGGACGGGCAGTTGATCGAGAACTACGGCACGAACAGCGTGACCGGCGGGCTGAGTTTCACCGGCAACACTTATTATCGCAACCGCCCGGGGGCACGGACTTACTTCGGCGGTGGCAGTTTCGTCACCGGCACCGCAGCGCTGCTCAACGAATCTCTCGTGGATGGCTTTGGCGGCGTCACGATCAACTTCACCAATCGCGGCACCGTTCTGGCAAATGATTCGTTAAACCGGAACCTGGCTTTGGGAGTTTACATTCAGGAATCGGGATTGACCGAGGCGAGTCCAGGAAGTTTGAGCGGCACGTTGGATATTCTTGCCGGCACGTTGGTCGGAACAAATTCGATCTCCGGCTCGCTCCGCAATGCGGGTCTGTTCACCCCGGGCAAACCTTTCGGGCTGCTTTCGATCACTGGCAATTACACTAATCAACCCGCAGGTTTGGAAACCGTCGTCATCAACGGCGCCAAGGCGATCACCAACTTCCCGCAAGTGCAAGTCAGCGGCACTTCATATTTGAGCGGCACGTTGAGCGTCACCTTCACGAATGGATTCCTGCCGGTGCCGGGAAATCTATTCACTGTCATGGTTTTCTCCGCTCGTTCCGGCGTGTTTGACAGCATCATCAATCCCGATTACCAACTTGAAGCCTTTTACACGGCGACGAATCTCGTTTTGCGCGCGGAGAACCTCCTGCCGGTCGTCAATCTGGCGGTGACCGGCGGCAACACCCAATATGTCTGCAATCCTTTCAAGCTGACCGCGACCGCGAGCGATCCGGACGGAGTCGTGACCAACCTGGTGATGTATGCGAACGGCACCGCGCTCGCCGCTGGCCCGAATGGAGGGGCGCTCAGTCCGTCCGTCGAATCGGACTTCCCCGCGCCGGTGTTGTTTACCGCCCGTGCCATTGATGAGCGGGGCGGAGTTCGTTGGGCCACCCAAACCGCCCAACTCGTGACGTATCCACTTCACACCTTGATGCTGGGCGGTCTGCGCAGCAACAACAGCGCGTTCAAGGTTTGCATGTTAGGTCAGGCCGGGTCGAATTACTTGATGCAGTTCAGCACCAATCTCGGCACCACCAACTGGGCCAACCTCGGCCCAATGCAAAGCACCAACGGGATCTGGCGTTATTTCGACACCAACGTCACCCGCGGGCAGAGTTACTATCGTGCGTTGCGGCAGTAATTTGGCGCCGGGGGGATTGGGTGGATCGTCCGCTTGGAGCTTTCCGTGGTCCCAAGTTGAGTGCATGATGGCGGCGATCACTCACCGTCATGATCACGCTCCTGATTGCCACGCGCAACGCTCACAAGGTCGGCGAGATTCGCGCCGTCCTCGGCCCGGAATTTCGTTGCCTCACCTTGGCGGACCTGCCGGGCGCTCCCGTGGTTGTTGAGGACGAGCAAACGTTTGCCGGCAACGCGGCCCGGAAAGCCGGAGAACTTGCGCGTTGGGTTTCCGGGGCGCACCCCGCGGGGGAATTTCCGCTGGTGGATTTCGTACTCGCCGACGACTCAGGCCTCGCCGTAGATGCGCTGGGCGGGGCGCCGGGGGTGCATTCGGCCCGGTTTGCCGCACTCGATTCCGGCTTGCCGGGCAACTCTCCGGATACGGCCAATAACGAGAAGCTAATGCGCCTGCTGGCGGAGGTTCCGCTGGAGCGCCGCACCGCCAGGTTCCATTGTGCCATTGCCCTGACGCCGGTGATTCGGGATCACGTGGAAAATGCGTCGCCGGTTTGCTACGCGGATGAGTTCTCGCTTCAGACGCAAATCTTCGAGGCGTGCTGTGCGGGACGGATTCAAGCCGTCCCCACGGGCGGGGCCGGCTTTGGCTACGATCCATTGTTTGTGCCGGATGGTTTTTCGCTTTCGTTTGCCGAACTGGGCGAGGAGACGAAGAATCGCATCAGCCACCGCGCCCGGGCGCTGGGCGCGGTGCAGGCCTGGCTTTCCGCCCGCACCTGACAGTTTCGGCATGGCATTCAGCGCAATTTGGATACAGCGGAGCGCGGAGCGTGGCTAAACTCGGCTGGATGACACGACTAACGTTGAAACCTCGCGTTAAGGCTGGCATCGGATTGATCGTGGCCTGGCTGTGCCTCGCTCCCGCGTTGCCGCTGGCGGCGGTGACGGTCGGCGAATTGCGCTGCGAACATCGAGAGAATCCGCTCGGTATTGACGTTCCCCAACCACGGCTGAGTTGGAGTCTCAAGTCGAATGAGCGCGGCGTGAAGCAATCCGCGTATCAGATTCTCGTCGCCTCCAGCGCGGCCAACTTGCGCGCGAATCACGGCGACCTTTGGGACAGCGGAAGAATCGCATCCCACGCGTCGGTCCTGTTGCCTTACGGCGGACAACCCCTCGCCTCCCACGCGCAATGCTATTGGAAGGTCCGCGCGTGGGACCAGAACGAGCAGGCGAGCGCGTGGAGCGAACCCGCTTATTGGACGATGGGAATTCTCTCGCCATCCGGATGGCGCGCACGTTGGATTGGCCTCGATGGAGAGGACGTGACCAACGTTCTCACGGGCACATCTTGGATTTGGTTTCCCGCCGGCAACCCAGCCGAATCCGCGCCGATCGAGACGAACTATTTTCGTCGTGTGGTGACCATACCCGCCGGGCGTACTATCAAACAGGCGGTGTTTCAGTACACCGGCGACAATGAGGCACGTGGTTGGATCAACGAGAACGACCTCGGAGCGCGCAACAATGTCAAAACGGTCAAATGGAACGATATCACCACCCGCATTGAACCGGGCCCCACTTATGCCTTTTGCCTCACTGGCATTAACGCGGGCGACGCGCCCAATCCGGCTGGCTTGGTTGGGTTGCTGACAGTCGAGTTCACGGAGGGTGAACCGTTAGTGATTCGAACGGACGACAAATGGAAGGTTTCAAAAGTCGCACCGAAGGGTTGGAACAGGCCGGAGTTCGACGATTCCACCTGGGCTGGGGCCAAAGTGCTTGGCCCTGCCGGCATGGAGCCGTGGGGTGAAACACGCACTTCGGAGAACCGCCGATTCCCGGCGCGCTGGTTGCGAAAGGAGTTCGCGGTCGAAAAGCAGATTTCGCGGGCGACAGCGTATTTCTCCGGCCTTGGTGTTTCCGAACTTCATTTGAACGGGAGCAGGGTCGGCGACGCCGTGCTTTCGCCGGCCCTTTCGCAATACGACAAGCGCGTTTACTACGTGACGCACGACGTGACGAAGCAAATTCGTCCGGGCGCAAATGCGATCGGTGCGGTGCTGGGTGGCGGGCGGTTCTGCTCGGATCGGAGCAAAGTCTATGCGGGCACAGTGAATTTCGGCTGGCCGAAGATGATTCTGCAGTTGCGACTCGAATGCACGGATGGCTCGGTGAGCGAAATCGTCAGCGATGGATCATGGACGCTGACCACGGACGGGTCGATCACCGCCAATGGTGAATTCGACGGGGAGGAGTACGACGCGCGGAGGGAATTCGCGAACTGGAGCAAACCGCAGTTCGACGATTCGAATTGGCAACGCGCCCAAATTGTCGGCGCGCTGTCCGGCCAGCTGGCGGCGCAAATGATCGAGCCCATTCGCGTGACGCAGAAACTCAAGCCCGTTGGCCTCACCGAGCCCAGGCCCGGCACTTTTGTTTTCGACCTCGGTCAGAACATGGTGGGCTGGTGTCAGCTCAAAGTGCGTGGGCGAGCTGGGACGACGGTGCAGCTACGTCACGCCGAGACCACAAATTCAGACGGATCGCTATACATGGCGAATCTCCGTGGCGCGCAAGTGACGGATCGTTACACGCTGAAGGGGCAGGGGACGGAAGTCTGGCAACCGCGCTTCACCTATCACGGCTTTCGCTTTGTTGAAGTCACAGGTTTCCCCGGCAAGCTTACGATCGACGCGCTCGAAGGTCAGGTGGTTCACGATGATTTGCCGGCGACTGGCGAATTCGCCTGCTCCAACGAGCTGATCAATCGCATCTATCGCAACATCGTCTGGGGCATTCGAGGCAATTACCGCTCGATACCGACGGATTGCCCGCAACGCGACGAGCGCCAAGGCTGGCTCGGCGACCGCAGTGAGGAATGCAAGGGCGAGGCGTACCTTTTCAACATCGCGCCGCTTTACGCCAAGTGGCGACAGGACATTGCTGACGCGCAGAAGCCGAGTGGCAGCATCCCGGACGTCGCGCCGGCGTACTGGCCGATTTACTCGGACAACGTCACCTGGCCCAGCAGCGGCGTGATCATTCCCAATGCCCTGCGGCGGCAATTCGGTGACGCAATGAGTCTCTCCCGCGATTACGAAAGCTCGAAGCGTTGGGTCGAGTACATGCTCGGCTTTGCCACGAACCACATCATTTCCCGCGATAGTTATGGAGATTGGTGCGTGCCGCCCGAGGAGCCGCTGCTCATTCACTCGAAAGATCCCGCACGTCAGACCGACAAGGCGCTGCTGGCAACCTCGTATTTCTATTACGACCTGCGGCTTATGGAGCGTTACGCACGGTCGATGGGGAAATCAGCCGACGCCGAGCGGTGGGCCGGTTTGGCGGAACAATTCAAAGCCGCGTTCAACGCGCGCTTCCTGAATCGTGAGCGGGGGCAATACGACAACGGCTCGCAGACGGCCTGTGTCCTGCCGCTGGCGTTTGGTTTGGTTCCGGCTGAATTCCAGCAACGTGTCTTTGACCGGCTGGTGGACAAGATCGAAAACGAAACCAAAGGTCACATCGGCACCGGTTTGATCGGCGGGCAATACCTGAACCGCGTTCTCTCTGATCACGGGCGCGCCGACCTGGTCTATCGTATCGCGAGCCAGCGGGATTATCCGAGCTGGGGCTACATGGTGGAGCAGGGGGCGACGACGATCTGGGAACTTTGGAACGGCAACACGGCGGATCCCGCCATGAACTCCGGCAACCACGTCATGTTGATCGGCGACCTCGTCGTCTGGTTCTACGAATATCTCGCGGGCATTGCGCCCGACGACGCGCAACCCGGCTTCAAACACATCGTCATGAAACCGCATCCGGTTGGCGATTTGAACTGGGTGAAGGCCTCGCACCTTTCTCCCTACGGATTGATCAAAAGCGAATGGCGGCGAGACGGAGGCAAGTTCGACTGGCGGATTGAAGTCCCGGCGAACGCAACGGCGACCGTTCAGCTGCCCGCTGAAGCCGGCGACCGGCTGACCGAAAGTGGAAAACCGATCCGCACCGCCAATCGCCAGTTGACCATCGGTAGCGGCAAATATCATTTTATTGCCCAATGAAACATTACTTCGCCGCGCTTAGCTTTCTGGGATTGGGTTACGGCTTTGCCTTGGCCGCTGAACAATCTGGCATCGTGAAGGAGGAATTCATTTACGAATCGGCGCCGTTTCCTTCCTGCCACGCTTCGACCATTGCGGAAACCAAGAGCGGACTCGTGGCAGCCTGGTTCGGTGGCACGCACGAGCGGCATCCGGACGTCTGCATCTACGTTTCGCGTCAGCAAAACGGGCAGTGGACTTCGCCGGTCGAGGTCGCGAACGGTGTCGGCTTTGCCACAAACCGCTTGCCGACTTGGAATCCGGTGTTGTTCCAGCCCAGCACCGGACCGCTACTGTTGTTTTACAAGGTCGGCCCCTCGCCCAGTACGTGGTGGGGCATGCTGACGACCTCCGACGATCAAGGGCGGACATGGTCCAAGCCGCGCCGCTTGCCGGAAGGAATCCTCGGTCCGATCAAGAACAAGCCGGTTCAACTCGCAAACGGCGACCTGCTTTCCGGCACAAGCACCGAAGGAACGAACGGCTGGCGCGTTCACTTTGAAAAATCCACTGACGGCGGACAGACTTGGACCGCAACGCCGCCGCTGAACGACGGCAAAAAGATCGGTGCCATCCAACCCAGCATCCTTTTCTTTGGCCCGAACGATCTGCAAGCCATCGGCCGCACGCGACAGAATTTGTTGTTTGAAATTTGGTCGCACGACGGCGGGCGCACCTGGGGCGAAATGACGTTGACCGATTTGCCCAACTCCAGCGCCGGGACGGATGCCGTGACGCTGAAGGATGGCCGGCAAATGCTCGTTTACAATCACACCCACGAGAGCCGGAGCCCGTTGAATGTGGCGCTGTCCACCGACGGCAAGCGATGGCAGGCGGCGCTCATTCTGGAAGATGATCCGGTCGCGCCGAATGGCTTCTCCTATCCCGCGGTCATCCAGACCAGCGACGGGCTGGTTCACACGACCTACACCTGGAAACGCGAGCGCATCAAGCATGTGGTCATTGATCCAGCGAAACTGAAGCTGCGCGAGATGTCGCAAAAGGCCCTGCTCTGGCCGAGGTGAGCGACCGCCGCGCGATGTGCTCAATCCGCGATGGTGATTTTCAGCGTCACAGCAAATTCACACGGAGACTTTTCCGGCAGGGTCACGATTAGTCCGTCGCTGTTTTGTTTCCAAGTTAATTTGCCTTTGTGACCGAGAAGCGACACGCGCCGGATGTTCAGGTTGTCGTGGCTGAGCGGTTCTTCCAGGGCGAGCGAATCCACAATCAGAGTCCCATTCGTCGGCCACGCGAGGGCGATGGCGTAAAGCATTTTGCCTTTGGTCGTGAAGCGGAAGTCGGCCGCGGTGAATTGCGGTTTGCTTTTATCGGAGAAGGAACCGGCCGAGATTTGCGTCGGGCCTTCCCCAAACTTGTGCCACGGTCGTGTGCTGTAGATCGCTTCTCCATTGATCTTCAGCCAGGCGCCGATTTCGCGGAGCATTTGCTGCTCGTGTTCGGGAATCGTGCCGTCGGCCTTCGGCCCGATGTTGAGCAGCATCGTGCCGTTCTTGCTCACGATGTCCACGAGGTCGTGGACGATCTCACGCGTCTCCTTGTAAAGATGATTGGTGATGTAGCCCCAGGAATTCTTCGAGACGGACGTGCAGGTTTGCCAGAACGCCGGTTGAATATCCGCTGCCGCCCCGCGTTCCATGTCGAAGACGCCCGCGCCGCGCGGGAATGAAATGCCTTCCCACTCCTTAAAATTGATCGCGACCTGTTTCTTCCACCCCACACCGCGATTGTAATAATACGCCGCAAACGTTTTCAGATACGGCTGGAACACCGGCTGGCAAATCCACCAATCAAAATAAAGAACTTCCGGGCGATACTTGTCCACGATCTCGCACGAGCGCAGTAACCAGTCGTCGAGAAATTCCTTGGTCGGTGGCTCAACTTGGGCTTCGGACGTGCGTTTGTTCACCGCTGGGCCGTAGAGGTCGGCGAAACGTGGGTCGCGCACATCGGATTCGAAATACATGCCGTTGTCGAAGAAAAACCAGTGCTCTGCGTGATGCGACGACGCGCCAACCACCAGCCCACGCTTGCGAAATGCTTTCGCGAGTTCACCGAGAACATCGCGGCGTGGGCCGAGTTTGGCCGCGGTCCAGTCGGACAGGTCCGACGCGTACATGGCAAACCCGTCATGGTGCTCCGCCACGGGCACCACGTATTTCACGCCGGCTTCCTTGAACAGCTTGGCCCAGGCCGTGGGGTCAAACCGCTCCGCCTTGAACGACTGGAAGAAATCCTTGTAGCCGAACCGCGCTTGCGGGCCGTACGTCGCGACGTGGTGTTTGAATTCTCCCGAGCCGGCCACATACATGTTCCGAGGATACCATTCGCTGCCGAACGCGGGCACGGCATACGCGCCCCAGTGGATGAACAAACCGAACTTCGCGTCCTGATACCAATCGGGCGTTCGAAAGAGGTTCGTGATGGACTCCCATGTCGGCTGGAAGGGTCCGCGGTTCGCGACGTTTTGAATGCCCGTCAGGCGCGTTCCGATTTCCGCCGGAAACAACTTCGGGACGAACTTTTGTCCCACACCCGCCACCATTTGCGTGCTGACCTTCCAGAGGTAATCCAAGTCCTTTTTCGTCGCGACGAACGCCGTGCCATGCTTCAAGCCGGGTGGGAAAGTCATTTCGCTCGTGACGTCCGTGAAGGTCTTGAAGTCGCGCGTCTTCATCGCGCTGTAGTGCTTCGTCTGGTAGGACTCGTAGTAAATCAGCCAATCCTCACCGATCTTCAGGGCGCTCGGACCTTCAGTGAAGTTGGCCGTGAGGTTGGTGGAGATGTCGCGCCAAGGGCCGAGCGGCGTGTCGCCGAACGCGACGCGAAGGTTGCGCTGCGGCCGGGTATTGTCTTTGAGCAAAAGCACGTAGCCAGGTGACGATGAACTGGCTCCGTCCCGGAGTGCGCCCGTCTCGGGCGCAGCAACGAGAGTTACCGCCGAAGCGCTGGAAGTGGCGAGTGTCGGTAAGTTTGTGGGCATTGCCGCGCCCGGGACGGGCGCACTCCGAGCCAATTTCAAAATCTGGCAATCAATCACGCTGAAGCCGGGATCGAGAAACAGTTTCGTTGGCGCAAACGTTTTGAAATCTCGCGTCGTTGTGAAATACATCCGGTGATTGTTCGTGCTCGGTTCCAGGTGATCGGGAAAGCGACCGGGAATCGTTGAAGCCCAGCAGATGACGTAGCAGCCGACGTGAGGAGGCGCTGACTTTTCGTTTGCATTTTGAGCCTTCTGACGTCGGCTGCCACGCCACGAACCGTCATGGTAAAAAATCTCTGGCGCCCACACGTTGCAGACCGTCGGCTCATGCGCCATCACCGGAACGAATTGTTGCTCCGACCAATGCACGAGGTCTTTGCTGTGCGCGTAGCCGATGCCGTTATTCCCCTTCCAGGCAGAAGTCCACACGAGATGCCAAGTGCCATCCGGCCCGCGCGTGATGCTGGGATCGCGCATGATCTTACCGTCCACGTGCGGTTTCAGGAAGACGCCGGGGATGTTGCTCCAGTTGTAACCATCGTTGCTGAACGCATAGCGCAAGCCGTCCTGCTCGCCTTCCTTGAACGTGCTGAAAAGATAGACCGGCGCAGCGGGATTGGTCGGTTGGGCCTGAGTGGGACGGGCAATGGCCGTGATGGTTAGCAAGCCGCACGCGAGTGCTGTCATCCGCGAAATCATGTCGACAGTTTGACGGGGCGCATTGGCGCAATCACGTCCGATTTCCACTTACTGTGCGTAAGCCCGAAAAAACCGAGGCGCATTATTCGTCAGTGAGTTTACTGGCAGAAGTTGCGGGAGGCCGTTGCCGGTCATGTTCGTCCAATCCTCCCAGGCACCGCCAAGGTTGGTTTTGCTTTGCAAAGTTAGGTTGCGCCCATTTTCTCCGGTGAGTTCGATAACCACGACACCGCTTTGGTTGCGGATGCCGAGCACGGGCGGTTGCGCTGCGGCTGTGATCAAGCGCAGATTGATCGCGTTGGTCATGGAGTAACCTTGTGCGTCGACGACAGCGAAGCGGAAGCTGCCGAGCGCGTTGGTGCTGACGGTGGAAGTGAAGCGCGCTGTGCGGTTGTTGCCAACGAGCGCAACCGTGCCATTCGTGGGCAGGCTGACAAGGTAAACGGGGCTGTTATTGGTGAAGCCGCGGGTGAGTTGCTGGAGGTCGATGTCGAATGGCGTACCGTTCGTGCAATCGAAATGCGGTTGTGCGATCCAATTCAAATAGTCTTCGAGGTTGACGTATTCGTCGCCGTCGGGATCGCCGTTGTGGTCAGCAACGGCCGGATTCAAGCCTTTGATCTGTTCCCACCAGTCGGGCATGCCGTCGCTATCCGTGTCCCAGCCGGCGGGTCGCGTGTAGTTGCCGTAATTTTCCCATCCCCCCACGTCGTCGGTCGTGTTGGGCATTCCGGGGCGTCCGCCATATGGACCAGTGCCGGTGTAGGTGTAAGTGCCATTAATCGTCTCACGAATTATGCGGTTGTCGTGATCATCCATCATCGGCTGGTTGCAGCCGACATCCGAGAGCACGCGCTTATAGGCATTCGTCACTTCATCAATCGTGGCGTAGGACGGGAAGAAGGCGTTCGTGACCCAGGTCGGGTAATTCGTCGGCACGTATCCGCCGGTGTTGCGAGCGCTGGATTGCTGATTCGTTTGGTAGTAACCCGGCATCACGTTGCCGACAAAATAGTATTGCTGCGTGCCGGGGAAATTATCGTAGTCCGCGGTGAGGATCTTGAAGTGCGTCGTCCCGGCGCCGGGCTTGTAGTAATTGTTCACGAAGTTGCAGCGATGCGTTCCGCCGTCCGTGGTGCGGCCGCCCCAGTTGTAAACGACGTTGTTGAAGATATCCAAGCTGCCGGAAAAATTTCCGTTGGCGTCCAGACCACCCGCCATGCTCCAGTTGCGGCCTTCATTGTGCGCGAGCAGATTGTGGTGAAATGTCGCGATCTCACCGCCGATACTTGCGGCGTAACCATGTTCAGTGCCGGCTCCGTACTTATCATGGCCGGCGATGTTGAGCATTTCGGAGATGAAGCAGCGTTGCAGCGTCATGTTCTTGGCGTTACGCGAGCTGATCGCCTCATCAATGCCCCAGCCGAAGGAACAATGATCCATGATGGTGTGATCCACGCCAGCCATACCCGTGGCATTCTGGGTTTCGCCGCTCTCTTTACCAACGAAGATGCGCATGAACCGCACGATGCAATCCCGCGCTCCGCTCATGCCGAATTGCTGGCGTTTGACGCAAATGCCCTTCCCGGGCGCGGTTTGGCCCGCAATGGTGATATATGGCTGGCTGCTATTGATGATGATATCACCGTTCAGCGTGATCAACCCACCCACATCGAAGATTACGGTGCGCGCGCCGTAATTGCCTTCGACCGCGTCGCGGAAACTCCCCGGACCACTGTCATTGAGGTTGGTCACCTTCACAACCACACCGCCGCGACCACCGCGCGCGAATCGACCGTAACCTTCCGCGCCAGGGAACGCCAGATGCCGCGTGCGGAACATCCATAGATCGCCTTTCGTCACGCCGTTTGTCGCATCAATCGTATCAACGCGCCAGAAATATGTCGCGAGCGTGGACAGATTGGTGACGAGATAATTGGTCGCGAGTTGCGTGCCGCTAAATTCAGGGGAAGCGATGGTGGCATTGAGCACCGCGTTGCTGCTCATGCCAAAATAGACTCGATTGGAGACAGCGAGTGCGGCTTTTGTCCAAAAGAGCAAAACACTCTTGGTCGCGTCGGCGTCAACATGTTCGTCGCCGTGTGTGGGAAAAGGTTTGTTGGCTTTGAATTTGAAATCCGGCGTGTCCAGTTCGAAGCCGTCGATGCAAAAGTTCATGTCGGTAACCGTAAAATTGGTGCTGCCCTCGTAAAGGATCACGGTGTTATTGCTGCCGTCAGAACCAAACCTCACGTAGGAATACGCGGCATCAGCGTTGTTGGTGACACGGTTGCTGACCGGCATGTTGGTGATGATTTGCGTGCCGTTGAGATAGATGTTCAGGGGGCAAAACGTGAAATTGGTCGGGTTTTGCCAGGTGTTGTGCCAGGTGAGCAGGGTATGAGGACCAGCGCTGAGATTGCTGATGGTCAGTTCGATCTGTGTCCCGGGGGCAGTACTAACGCCTACTATGTTTGCCAAGTGATCCGGAAGGAACGTGATGCCATCATTCGCAAGTTTTGCGGTGGGCAGTCCTGCCGAGTAACGGTCAGTTCTGAGTGAAGTCCCTGCGGGACCAATGCGGCGAAAAATGAATGTCACGCCGCTGAACATGTTGGAAAGCACATCGCTGCCGGTGAACCAAGTCTGATTGGTTGACCACGGCGTATATGCCGGATCCCACGTTTCGGATGGGGGGCGACCACTGGCGTTAAAATCTACTTTGATCTCCTGCGCCAAGGCGGAGAAAGCCAGTGCAGAAATGATAGAAAGCACCGAACAGAGCTTCACGGACATGCGCTAAACATACCCATTCCCGGCAACGGACAGAATGCCACTTTCTGCGAAAAATATTGAGTATTGTGCCATCACAGGCCTTACCTCTGAGAGCAAGGTAACCAGACGCTCATCTCGCCGGGGCCGCGGTTGGCCCAAACGGAGTAGGGGACGAGGCGGAGTTGAAGGGGTGTTGGTTGGACCGGTTGCCGCTCGCGATAGAGCCGGCCCGTCCAGTCGGAATTCGTCCGCATGAAGGCTGGTCCTTCGAGCAGGGCAACACCCCCCAGCAAGCGCTGATCGTAACGGGCGCGGAATTGGATGCTGGGTGAGATGAAAACATCGAGCGGCTTCACGCCTTTGGGCAGGTCAACCGATTCCAGGCAATAAACGATCGGCCCGCGCCTCACGGCGATTTGGCCGAGCGTTTCTTCGACGAGTGGGTTGGCTTCGAGCAACTGAGTTTTCATCCCGAGGTCGAGATCAACGATGTCGCCGGATTTCCAAATGCGGCGAATCTCGTGGTATGTAGCAGCCGACGTGAGCCGGCTCTGACTAAGCTCGTTGGAAGAAGGAGCGGGCTCGCGTCCCCTGGCACTTGGCCGAAGGTTGACTCGCACCTGCGTATCATTTGCCCAGCCGGGAAAGCGTAGCTTTAGTGCGAATTCTTTTTCGGGCGCAGACTGGATATTGATGTGCACACGCCCGCTCCACGGATATTCGGTTTCCTGAACGAGTTTTATTTTACCTACGCCGGGCAATTCGGCTTCCAGTTGGCTCGCGCCGTAGAGGTTTACCCAGATCGTTTCGGCAGATTTGGCGTAGGCGAATTGCGCCGAACCGGCAATCGTGCGGACCAGATTCGGCGGGCAGCAAAACGAACTCACGAACGGTTCGCGCTCGCGCGACCAGCGCAATTCCGTCGGCAATGGGTCGGTCACGCGCAACGGATTCGTGTAGAAGAAATTCGTCCCGTCGAGCGACACGCCGGAGAGCACGCTGTTGTGGAGCGCTAGCTCCAGCACATCCACGAATCGCGCTTCGCCGGTGGCGAGGAACATACGCCAGTTCCACAGCACGTTGCCGATGTTGGCGCAGGTTTCGTTGTGGGCGGTGGTGTTGGGCAGCTCGTAGTTGTGGCCGTAAGCCTGATGCGTGCGTGTGATGTTCTTCTGATCCTTCGAACCATAGGGCGATGCGCCGTCGTACAGCGCGCCGCAGCCACCGGTGATGTACATCTTCTGCTCGGTGAGATTGCGCCAGATGGGTTCGAGCGGACGCCAGAGATTCGTATCGCCCGTTTCCATGAACAAGTCCGTTGCGCCGGCGTAGAGATAATTCGCGCGAACGGCGTGGCCCATGGCATTCGTCTGTTGCCCGAAGGGGATACGGTCTTGGTTGTCGTCACCGCCGTCTTTGATTTCGCTGCGCAATGCAAAAAACTTTTTGGCGAGTTCCAGATAACGCGCGTCGCCCGTCTCGCGATATAGGTCGATGATGCCCATGTAATGCGATGGGCAGATGGAGCTGCGGGCCACCTCCGGCGTCGTGTCGGCAAAAGTGCGGCAAAGAAAATCCGCCGCCTTGATCGCCACGCCGAGGAGGTTGGTCTCACCCGTCGCCTGATGATGCACGCAGGCGGCCGTCATCAAGTGGCCGAGGTTGTACATCTCGAAATTGTTGCGGTCCTTGAACGGGACGGCGTTGGTGTCGCCATTTCGCTGGGCGACGAGCACGGGGGTGTGAATGTAGCCGTCCGCGCGTTGCGCCTTGGCGATCACCTCGATCGCGCGATCCAGATTCTGGCGGAAGTAATCACTGGGCGACACTGCATAGGCGGCGCTCGCTGCCTGCATGAGTTTGTAGAGTTCGCCATCGTTGAAGGGCGCGCCGCGATAACGTCCCTCGGCAAATCCGGCCGCGATCTCGAAGTTGCGAAAGAACTGCGAGTAATTCGTCCCCTCCATCAACCGACCGAGCGCGGGAAGAGTGTTCGTGCGACAAAGCTCGAAGCGTTCCGCCCAAAATCCGGAAGTCCACCGCGCTTCGCCGAGCGCGAAGGATTGGACTTTGGCGAAGTGGCGAGGTTCAGCGCCGGATGCGATCCAAGCGGTAGCGATCAGAAAACCTGTGAGCAGGCGTTTCATTTCGGTTCTGCGATTTCTGGATTGGCTGGATTCAACTTCACTGGTGCGTTCGTGCCGAACAAATTTACTCCTTCTCCTGCTTTGATCCGCGCGACGTTCGTCTGAAAATTTCTCAACTCCTTCTCGTAAAGCGGCAGCACCTGCGACCAGTGATAGTTCGTGCCGACACCGTCGACTGCACCGGGAAAGGGAATCTTGCGATGGCTGGTCTGCATTGAGTTGGCGAAGTGGTAAGTGTTGGTAGTCTTTTCAATGAGGGTGTGAAATCGACGTAGGCTGTGGTCGAGTGTCGTCGAAGCATATTCCAAATATTTTTTATCCTTGGTGGTTTGATAATTTAGGACGTCTTCCGCTGCATAGGCCTTGCAGAGGTAAAAACTGGCCAGCCATCTGATGCAAGTAACGTCGTTAACTAATCGCAAGAACTCCTCGTTGTGTTGAGAAACTGAATCAACCGCTCGTCGCAGAGATGTGTCGGCCCGATCACTGGTTGCCATGCAGTTTTCTGCCACCTGCTTGGGAGTCTCCCCGACATGAGGCTCTTTATTCAATTCTTTACGAACGTATTCATCAAGCCGTTCTCCCGGCGGCGCTTGCGATTCCCAAAGCTCTGTGATCGCGCCGTATTTCATCGGATTCACTAACTGATCCAGCGTCATACCGAGTGAAAGCGTCTGGCGATTGCCTTCGGTGATGCCGAAACGACGAATCAGCATCGGTGCGACTTCACCGGCGGCGTTGTAGGCGTCGAGGATTTTGGCGGCGGCGTTGGTGTCGCAGCCGAAGAAATCGGCGAGCCGGCCGGTCCAATAAACACGGTCGTCATTGGTGTTCACGTCGGGATTCCACGCGTAACGCGCCCAAGCTTCGAACCAAATCCAGTCGCGCTCCCATTGTTTGAGCGGCGGGTCGGCGATGTCCGGCGAGTAAGGCCAGTTCCAATACGCCAGCGGATACAGGTGCAGCCCGCTCGCGCCGAGCTTATCGCGCGAGGCGAGGATGGATTTGCGGATGAACTCCGTCGCGCCGTAGCGGAACGGCTCAAGGTTCGAGAGGATGTGGACGTTGACGAGGTGCGGCCCGAGCTTCGCCATGTTGCGATGCGTCTCCGCCGCCTTACCGCGCGGCTCGTAGGTCGTAAGCGATTCGCCGTTGTATTTCGTCTCGGTGAACAGGTTGGAATACACCGTGAAACACGCGGGCATGATGGCTTCGGGATTCATCGCGTGCGTGCGGATGACCACGGGCGGTTGCTCCTTCAATCCGGCGGCGCGCATTCCATCGAGCACGCCGGGCAAAATCGTGTTCGTTGCCCAGTTGATCTGGTTCTCCGTGCCTTGTAACGCCTCGCCGAGGCAGACCATCAGGCCGACGTTCGGATATTGCTTTACGAATTCCGCGATGGCCTTGCGCGTGTAATCGGACGCCAGCGGCGTGGGCGCGGCGAGTTGCGTCGAGACGCCGTGCTTTTCGGCAAGCGGCTTCGGCAGAAAAATGTTGTAGAACATCTGCACCAGCCAAATGCCGCGTTTGTCGCACTCGTGCGTGAGCCAGTTGAACATCTCCACGTTCTTCTTGAACACATCCGGCGGCACTTCGATGGTTTCAGGATAATCCTTCAGCTTCACCAGCGACGCGAACGGGTGACCGTTCCAGAGGTAAAGCGTGTTCATGCGATTGGCGACGAGCGAGTCGAGATACTCGCGCCAGAGTGCCTTGTCGTAGAACCACGGGAACAACTCCGGCGTGTAGGGATACTCGTAAACTTTGCGCCCGGGCAGGATGGTGGTCTTCTGCATCCCAACGCACGTGCCGCGCAAGGTCATGGCGGGTTTGTCGGAAAAATTGCCGACGCTGACTGTGGGTATCTTGCCTTCGGCACGGATGCGTTTGGCCAATTCCAAACACCCATAAAGAGTGCCGGAATCGTCGCCGGCCGTGACGATGAGATCATTGTTGCCCATCAAATCTATGCGGAAACCCTCCCGGCCAACGCTGGAATCATGTGGCGACTCCAAATGAATCTTCCGGCCGGAAAATCTTTCGGTTCGAACAATCGCCGTAGCCAGCTTCACCGCCTTGAGCGCCTCCGCAATTTTCTCCGCGCCAAGTTCCACGCGCGGCGCAGCGTTCGAGGCGAGGACGATGGAATCTGTTTCGGCGTCGGCGACCGACACAAACAAGGCAAGCAGCGCGAGCGCAAGCCAGCACGCTGAAGACGTGCTGTAAATCAGCCGGGAGTTGTGGCGAACTGGAGTTACACTCGCCCTCTCCATGAACCGTCCCCCGGAGCGCGGACCGCTGAGTCCGCGCGATCCGGAAGCGGACAACACGCCGACTCGGCGGTCCGCGCTCCTGCCGCTGGCCGGTTCCCGGTCCCACTGCGCGGTTTTGAAATCGTGGAGGCTCTCCATGAGCTTAGATGACTCGTCTCCTCGTCTCTCTCCTCCCTTCGGAATGGTCATGCCTTGGTTTGGTGGGCCGTGGATGTCCGCTTGAGGCATGAGGTTTGTTTTAGTTGAGTTGCTGTTCAAAGTCCACAGGGGATTGGCAATCGACAGCGCGGGGAAGCCGCGGCCGGTTGGAATAATTCGCTCCCCTAAAAAATCGCCGCGCACGGTTGGGCGCGTGGGGCGAAGACCAGTTGATGCACCTGCTCGTGCTTGCGACTGCTCGAAGCACTTTCCAATGCCGCGTTGGCGCAACAGTTGCCCCACCGGCTCATGCTTGATATGGCGCGCGTTGCCGCCAGCAGTTGCCGGTGACTCCGACTCGCGAATAGGCCGCCGCGTGTCGCGGCATTTGTCGGGCGGTTCTTGCCTCACGATCATTCACTTTACTCAGACCGCGGACGGCAGCCGCTTGACCAATCTGTCGCTCCCGCCATTGGTCTTGTTGCAGGCCGGATAAACTACCTGATTGAACAGTTCGATTCAGGGTTTGCTGACCAAATCGGTTTCCTGCAAAAGCTCAATGACCTGTTCGGGCGTCAGGTTTTGCTCCTTCGTTTCCTGCAGAGGTTCCGCAACCGCCGGCTCATCTCCGATTGCTGATTCGACCGCAGACGGACGCTCGGGTCGGACGATCTGGCGGTTTTCGTCCAAATCCGGAAACCACCGAATGCGGTCCGCCTCCTCGCCCAGCGCCGTTCTGCGGCAACGCCGCACCAGCGTCTTGTAGAAACCGTCGGCCGTTTGCGGGTCGCGATTCTTCAGCCAGACGCCCGCCTGCCAGAGCACGAAGGCGGTTTCGTCCGAATTGTTCGGCATCAGCTTCGCCGCTTCCCACGCGAGCAGGGCGGCCTGATAGCGGTAATGCCAGCGCACTTCCGGATCGGGGGAATGCGCCGCCGCGCGTTGCAATTCCTCGGGAGTGGCGGCAACGATCCGAAAATTCTCGTTGGTCCGGCCCTCCGCGGTTACGCCGTACTCAAAATTGCCGTTGTAAATAAACCAGTCCGGGCCCGTCTCGGTGCCGAGCAACTCGATTCCGTTGGTGCGGGTGATGCAAGCCGCGTGAAACAGTGCCGTGGCCCGCGCACTGGCCGGCTGTGCTTCGTCCCAACCTTGGACCAGCGCCGCGACCAGCTCATCATGTTTGGCTTGCCATGCCTCCGGATAGTATTCGCGCGCTTCGCTGCCGCGCAGCGACCGCGTCAGCCGGCGCGCGAGCAGGTGGCGGATTTCTTCGGCGAGTCGGTTCTCGGAGAATGCGCCGGGCGTGTCGTTGGTGGCGATGTCCTTCGGGGCGACGGCGTGGGCCGGCCAGTTGGCGTCCACGTAATGCTTGAGTTCATCCAGCGACAACACGCGCTCGGCGACGTACGCCGCGTCCATCCAGAATCCGGAACGAAGCAGGGCATCGAGCGATTCCGTGTATTGTTGGCGGTGCAACCGGAGCACGCCGAGTTCGCCGAGCACCTGCACGCCCACGCCGTGGGCTTCGCGCTGCTCGTCAGCGAAGGCGCTGCGCAGATTGTCCACCAGACTCGCGGGCGCGTTTGTGCCCGTGGAATCCAGCGGAAACTGGCTGGAGATCCTGGCCAGAATGCCCGCTGCCGCGGCGACTTTTCCTTCGCGTAGCAGCAGTTTTGCCTGTAACCACTGCGCGAGCGGCGTGCCGGGCGCGCGTTTGATCCAGCGTCGCGCCACGTCGAACGCGCCCGTTTGATAGGCCGCCAGGGCCAGTTTCTCCGCAGAGTCCAAATCCGTGCCGCCCGCCGCTTCCACCGCCTCCAGCCACCGGAGCGCCGTTTCGTCGAGCGGACCGGCGGACGTCAGTCCAGCGTCGCGAAAACCGCCGCCGCGCGAAATTAAATACGCCGTGATCGCCTTCTGCGTGATGGGGTCTTTCGCAAGACTGTTGAGCGCCTCGCTTTCTTCCAGAACGGTGGCGGCGGTCACGCGTAAAGACTCGATTGCTGAGCCGTCCCCGGCGGCGAGTTGCTCGAGATAAAGATGCATCGCCCGGGCGTGGTCCTTTTGCCGGAGCGCCAGGCGCGCTTCCCAGCCAAGGCTGGCCGCCGCCAGGCCAAGCGAATCGGTGAAGCCTTGCTTTGCCAGCGTCCGAACTTGCTGGAAATATGCCGCCGCGCGGTCAGGCTTATCGTCCTCCCAAGCCTTGCCCAACATGTAAGCCGCCCAGGTGGATTTGAATTTCCGTTCGCTGGCGGGGCGTGCCAGCAAGCGCTCCCACGCTTCGCGCGCCTTGCCTTTGTCCTCGACCGTCGGATCGCGCCACGCGCAGGCACCGGCAAAGTAGTCGGCGAACTCCTCCGGCAGACCTGGCACGAAAACCAGCGCCGGCAGTTTGGGCGCCGCGCCGGCCGGTGGCTGGTTCTGACGCTCGCCGTGCTCATCCCAACTCGTGACGCCGCTGCTTTGCCAGCGTTCGTAGTCGGCGGCGTACAGGTGCAGGCGGTCGCGCTGCACGCGATGCGCGGAAACAATCCGCTCGATCTCCGCCGCCGGAGTTTTGCTGCGGCGCAGCGCCGCCCGCAAGTCGCCGATCTCCGCGTCGGCGGCCTCCTGCGGGTAATCGTTCGTGGAGAAGACCGCGCGCCAGCGGGTCGGGATGAGTTGCATCCGCTCCAGTTCGTCGCCGAAACTCACGCCCGGCGCGACGAGCACCGCGTAATCACCCGCGCCGAGCAGGTGGTTGGGAAAGTCCGGTCCGCAAGCCCGGGTCGAACGGGCGGCGAGGCAAAGCAAGGCGAGCAGGACGACCCCGAGTCGTAGGAAGAATTCCGGCAGGCGCACCGGCGTCGCGAGCAGGAACGGTCCCGCATTTCGATTCGGGCCACGGGGCCGTTGGAGCGTTGGTTTTCTTCGGGTTTGGTCTGGTTGAATTTCCGCGATTAACTTTTCATAATTTACTGAGTTCACACCGCACCTCACAGTCACGATCAAAGCGCAGCCAGCCGAGCGTGAGGCGGTCGCCGGCACGCAGGCGGACAGGTTGCGACCTGGTTTGGAATCTCGCGGCGGATGTACGTCGATCCGCCAGTTCAAAGTCCCGGAGAGCATCGCTCGCAATCAAGCGGGCATCTGTCCACCGGACTTCCACAGCGAGCCGTGAGGAAATGTCGAGGTCGCCAGAGTTTACGAGGATGACTTCCGTCAGCCCCGCCTCGACACGGCGCGGTTCGATCCGCAATTTCTCTTGGAGCGAACGCGAGGCGACAATTGCACCAAGCGTCGGCCAACGCCAGTTAAAGTTATCCACAATCGTCGGCAGCCGGTACCAGATCACCCCGCGCAATGCCGCCGGCCGGCTGGCGGTCCAGTTTTGCACGAGCGTGGAGAGTTCGATGGGATCGGAATAAACCTCGCGAAGCTGCGCGTTCGTGGGCCAGTTCGGACGCGGCCCTTCGGCGGAAAGGCCGATGAACTTGCCACCCTGATCGAAAGCGAATGTGTAACCGTAGGTCGGCAGCGCCACGCGAAACGGCACGCCGATCCGCCCCGCGCGTTCCACCGCCCGCGCGGCGGCGTGCGGATCACACAACGAAAACGGCGCGGTGAAACTCCTGGGCCGCTCGACCGAGTGAACCTGGAGCACGTAGTTCGTGGCGAGTGCGGCCAGCCGGCGGAACGCCGCCGAATCCAGCCAGCTTGGCAACGCCGTGATCGTGACGGGCAGGGGAGCGACGCGCCGTTGAATCGCTTCCAGCCAGATGCGATAGCCATCGAGTTTCGATTCCGCGCAATCGAAATCAATTTGCAGTTCGGTGAGTGTGAGGTGATTGGAACGTGCTTCAGCGACGAGGGATGCCGCAACGTCGCAAACGTAGCGTGTAATTCCCTCTCCCTGCGCAGCGGGGAGAGGGCTAGGGAGAGGGGTGCTTGGTTGCGTTGACGACGGCCTCCTCTCCCCGGCCCTCTCCTCTCTTGGGGGATGAGAGGGAGTTGGCGCGCTTGCGTGCGTGGGACTCGGCGGTGATTCGGAGGGAACGGTGAATGGTCCCGCATACGGCCCGATGCGCAACGCCATCCCGATGGTAGGGACGCGCTGCTGCGCGTCCGAGCCGATCGGCAGATCGGCCCTACCAGTTGCAGTGATCGCCGCCAGCGTCGGATAATTCACCGCCACGCGCGTGAGTTGAGGCTTGCCGTCTTTCCAGGAAATCTCGGCCTTGAGCGGAACTATCTCGGCGAAGTTCGTGGCGTGTTGTGTTACCGCCTTCCGCACCGGCTGCGCCCACGCGCGTTGCCAGACGTAAACGTCATGGCGCAACGGTCCGTGACTGCGCGGCGTCGTTCGGAGCCAAAGCAAACACGCCACAATTGCCGCCGCAAAGGCGATGAACAGGGAAACCAAAAGAACGGCGCGGCTTTTCATCAAGCGCCGGAAGCATGGGCAACGGCTGGTGAACTGACAAGAACCGCGAGGCGAAAGAGATTCAGAGCGAAAATCCCTTCGAGGATTGACAGCCGATTTGGATATTATGTGGCCGAATCATGATGAAACGATTTCGGCTGTCAGCGTCGTGCCAGGCTCGCAGAATCGAATAATGCTGTGACGTTGAATAAAGACTGGCTGCCCATTTGATTGCTCCAACTCGATGAATGCACTTAAGCTATCGACCCTGTGTCTAGCATAGAGGTTGCGAACACCTTTGAACTTCGCATTGCGGTAAACCACCACCTGTTGAGCACGCTCCGAACAATACACATCGTATCTCCTGCTCATGTCGATCGGTTCCTGGTCGGGTGAGCCGAGCGGGTCTGATTCAGGATTGTTGCGAGAGAACATAACGCGTAGTACCGCCTGACATATTAATCCGGCTGCGCCGTTTGCAGCCTATCCAATTTCATGCGGTCGACATTATTCCTGGGGTAAAATTCTGTCCAGCCCAGTCTTGAATGGGAAACAGCGTCCAACTTCTGCGGAGGAGAGGCTGCCAGTTCAGTGGGAAACCAGGAGATTCAATAGAAGCTGGGGCGCTGGCACACGGAGCAGGGATGCTCCGTGAACCCGCACGCTGGAAGCGTGCGCTACATCGCGTAGCGCAGGCATCCTGCCAATAGTATTCGGCACGGAGGAGGGAATGCCGGATTGAGCAACGGGCAGGGCGATGGTGCGACTCCTTCGATGGCGACACGAATGGGTTGCACGGTTGTCACCGGATTG
>WBZT01000819.1_pt1 | contig 24399 bp, 22 predicted proteins | sample 5204241 | NCBI WGS metagenome assembly WBZT01 (sample SAMN12344358, study PRJNA552823) | activated sludge metagenome | biome: Activated sludge suspended growth; feature: Nitrification reactor; material: Wastewater; isolation source: activated sludge from nitrification reactor of wastewater... | reverse complement strand
ATGTTGTTCAGATCCTGGCGCGCTCTCGCCGACCAGCGCAGCCTGTATTCAGCCACCAGCTTTATCTTTCCATTCGGCTAGAACCTCTTCGTGGGTTGATATCCCACCACGTTGCAGGTCCTCAATGCCCTCCTCCAGAGCTTCCATCATCCAAAGCTTGCTCGCCATGTATTCCTGAATGGCTTCACCAGCAATGAAGGATTTTGAGCGGCGCGTGATTTTGCAGAGACGTTCCAGACGGTCTTTCGATTCGTCGGATATCCGGAGGGTGACGACATGGGACATGGGGGGTATTCCTTTGTTATTCCTATGTATACATGCTAATTACTATTGATTCGTTTGCAAGCGTGAATCCGTCATCACGGGTGTTGACAGTCTTCCCTTGCGAGCCTCGGCTTATGGTCTGGAAGCCGCGCCAGTATTGGTGCCCGGGACCGGAATCGAACCGGTACGGCCGAAGCCGAGGGATTTTAAGTCCCTTGTGTCTACCAATTTCACCACCCGGGCGGTGGCTTATTTCTTGCCGTTTTTCCCGCGTTCCTGGGCGATGAGGTCATCCAGTGTCTTGAACAGGGCGGCGTTGCTGCCGGTCAGGTAGGCGGAGGTGACGAACTTGCCGTTGACGCTGAAGGCGGGCACGCCGCTGATCCGGTAGCCGGTGGTCAACTGCTGGGCGCGCATGACCTTGGTGTTCACCGCGAAGCTGTTGTAGGCATCGGCGATCTTTTTGCGGTCCACGCCCTTGGTGACGGCCCAGTCGAAGAAGCGCTCGGGCGGGTTGAGGTCCATGCCTTGCACGTGGATGGCGTTGAATACCTCGCCGTGCAGCTTGTCCAGCATGCCCACCGCCTCCAGGGCGTAGTGGGCGCGGGCGAGGGCCGCCCAGCTTGGATTGAGGATGCCGGGAACCTTCTTGAGGACCACGCCCTTGGGCAGTTTCCTGGCCCAGGCGTTGACTTCGGTTTCCAGGTCGAAGCAATGGGGGCAGCGGTACCAGAAGAATTCCAGCACCTCGACCTGGCCTTTCTTGACGTCGGTCGCTTGCGCGGGGCTGATGACCAGGTAGTCCTTGTCGGCTTCCGCCGCCGGGGCGGACTGGGTAAGGGCCAGGGTGGATGCCATGGCCAGGATGGCGAATAGGCGCTGCATGCTGTCTCCTGCGTTCAGGGTTTGACCGGTTCTTTGAACAGTCTGGGTTCGAAATTGTTCTCGGCCAGGGTGTCCAGATCACCCAGGGCGTCGTCTTCACGCTTGTAGGGGCCGACCCGGACCCGGTAAAGGGCCACTCCACCGCTTTCGACTTTCTGGCTCGACACCTCGAGGCCCAGCAGGGCGAGGCGGGCTTTCAGCTTGTCCGCATCGGCCGGATTCTTGAGGGCGGCCACCTGCAGCCACCAGGTTTCCTTGGACTTGGGCGGTTCGATGGGTTTCGCCGGCTTGTCGCCGGGAAGAATGCCATAGAAGGTGTAGTCCACCCGGGGCTTGGCCGCGGTGCTGGCGGCACCCTGGGGTTCGGCTTTTTTGGCGGCGGCAGCCGCTGGCGCGGGGGGCGCTGAGGGCTCGGGCTCGACGCTCTCGTGAGATGGATTGGCGAGGATTTCCGGCTTTTCGGACGCCTGGCCAGCATCCCTGGCCTTGAGGCCGTCCACGCCGAGATTGAAGTACCAGGCCAGTCCCGCCGCCACCACCAGGCCGATGACCAGGCCGATCAGGATGCCGCTGAACATGCCGCCACGTTTTCCACTGCGGGCCGGCGTTTCTTCGCGCCGCCCGGCGCGGGGGTCTTTGCGTGCCATGCCTGGGTCCGAGTCCGATGCTTACATCTTGGTCGGGGCGGAAACCCCGAGCAGCCCGAGTCCGGTTTGCAGCACCTGGCGGGTCGCGGCGATCAGGGACAGCCTGGCCCGCTTGAGTTCGTCGTCGTCCACCAGGAACTGGCAGGCCACGTAGAGGCCGTGCAGGTCGGCGGCCAGATCCCTGAGGTAGTAGGCGAGCAGGTGGGGGGCCAGGTCCCGGGCGGCGTTGGCGACGATTTCCGGGAATTCCGAGAGCCGTTGCAGCAGGGCCCGTTCCTGGGGGTGCTCCAGGCGCCGGCCGTCGGCCTCGGGCAGGTCGGATTCCGCGCCGCCCCAGGCGTTCAACACGCTGCAAACGCGGGCGTGGGCGTACTGGATGTAATAGACCGGATTGTCGTTGCTCTGGGACTTGGCCAGGTCCAGGTCGAAATCCAGGTGCTGGTCGGACTTGCGCAGCACGTAGAAGAAGCGGGCGGCGTCGTTGCCCACCTCGGCGCGCAGGTCGCGCAGGGTGACGTATTCGCCGGCCCGGGTGGACATGGAGGCCTTCTGGCCGTTGCGGTAGAGCACGGCGAACTGGACCAGGGCCACGGTAAGGCGCTCCGGATCGACGCCGGCGGCGGCCAGGGCGCCCTTCACCCGGGGTATATAGCCGTGGTGGTCGGCGCCCCAGACGTCGATGACCCGGTCGAAGCCGCGCTCGAACTTGTTCAGGTGATAGGCGATGTCGGCGGCGAAGTAGGTGTAGATGCCGTTGTCGCGCCGGACCACCCGGTCCTTCTCGTCGCCGAAGGCGGTGGAGCGGAACCACAGGGCGCCGTCCTGTTCGTACAGGTGGCCGTGTTTCCTCAACTGTTCCACGGCCTTGTCGATGAGGCCGGATTCGTGCAGGGTCTTCTCGGAAAACCACTTGTCGAAGGTGACGCCGAACTCGGTCAGGTCGTTGCGGCCGTCGCCCAGTTGCTCTTCCAGGGCGTGGCCGTGGATATAGGCATAGTCGGCGCCCAGCAGGCGCTTGGCGCTGGCGATCAGGGCGTCCAGATGGCCTTCCGGGTCGGCGGCGGCGTCGGGCGCTCCGGCCGTGATGTCGGCGGCCGCGCGTTTGTAGCGCTCGCCATGCAGGGCGAAGATGCTGTCCGCCATGGCGCCCACGTAGCCGCCCTGGTAGGCGTTGCCGGGGAAGGGCACGAACTCGTTGCACAGGGTCAGGTAGCGCAGCCAGGTGGACAGGGCCAGGATGTCCATCTGCCGGCCGGCGTCGTTGACGTAGTACTCCCGATAGACCTCGTGGCCGGCATGGGCCAGCACGTTGGCCAGGCTGGCGCCGAAGGCCGCGCCGCGGCCGTGGCCCACGTGCAGGGGGCCGGTGGGATTGGCGGAGACGAATTCGATCTGGATCTTCTCGCCCTGCTTCGGATCGCCGCGGCCGAAGCTTTCCGGGGCGCGCAGGATGTCGGCGGCCACGCGCTGCCAGGCCGAGGGCTTGAGGAACACGTTGATGAATCCCGGCCCGGCGATCTCGGTTTTCTCCACCCATTCCGAATCGGGCAGGGAGGCCAGGATGGACTGGGCGACCTCCCTGGGGTTGCGCTTCAGCGCCTTGGCCAGCTGCATGGCCGCGTTGCAGGCGAAATCGCCGTGGCTGAGCTGTTTGGGGCGTTCCAGTTCCACCGCGATGGCCCGGGCCTGGGGAAACTGGGCGAGGGCCTGGGTGAACAGGGTGGTCAGGTGGGCTTTGGGGGAGAAGTGGCTGAACATGGGGAATAACCTCGAATTCGTCCGGATTATAACGGCTCGCCCCGGGACTCAGGGGGGACTTCCCGTCCGGCGCGGGGTATGGCGCGCGCCGGGTCGGCACGCGCGAACCTGAAAAAGAAAAACCCCGCCGCGGCGGGGTTCGTCCGGCGCGGGCCGGGGCGGGCCCCGGTCCGTTGGCGGAAGGCGATCAGAAGTCCATGCCGCCCATGCCGCCCATGCCACCCATGCCGCCGCCCATGTCGGGGGCGCCGCCGGCCTTCTTGTCCTCCGGCAGGTCGGCCACCATGCAATCGGTGGTCAGCATCAGGCCGGCCACGGAGGCGGCGTTCTGCAGCGCGGTGCGGGTCACCTTGGTGGGATCCAGCACGCCCATCTCCATCATGTCGCCGTACTCGCCGGTCTGGGCGTTGTAGCCGTAGTTGCCCTTGCCGTTGAGCACCTTGTTGACCACGACGGAGGCTTCCTCGCCGCAGTTGTAGACGATTTCGCGCAGGGGCTGCTCCACGGCGCGCATCACGATCTTGATGCCGGCATCCTGGTCGTGGTTGTCGCCCTTGAGCTTGGCGATCTTGGAACGGGCGCGCAGCAGGGCCACGCCGCCGCCCGCCACGATGCCTTCCTCGACGGCGGCGCGGGTGGCGTGCAGGGCGTCCTCGACGCGGGCCTTCTTCTCCTTCATCTCGACTTCGGTGGCGGCGCCGACCTTGATGACGGCCACGCCGCCGGCCAGCTTGGCCTTGCGCTCCTGCAGCTTTTCCTTGTCGTAGTCGGAGGTGACTTCGTCGATCTGCTTGTTGATCTGGGTGATGCGGTTCTTGATCGCGTCGGCGGATCCGGCGCCGTCGATGATGGTGGTGTTTTCCTTGCCCACCTCGATGCGCTTGGCGCGGCCCAGGTCCTGCAGGGTCGCCTTCTCCAGGGAGAGGCCGACTTCCTCGGCGATGACGGTGCCGCCGGTGAGGATGGCCATGTCTTCCAGCATGGCCTTGCGGCGGTCGCCGAAGCCGGGGGCCTTGACGGCGCAGGTCTTGAGGATGCCGCGGATGTTGTTCACCACCAGGGTGGCCAGGGCCTCGCCCTCCACGTCCTCGGCGATGATCAGCAGGGGCTTGCCGGCCTTGGCCACCTGTTCCAGCACGGGCAGCAGGTCACGGATGTTGGAGATCTTCTTGTCGAACAGCAGGACGAAGGGATCCTCCAGCACCGCCATCTGCTTCTCGGCGTTGTTGATGAAGTAGGGGGACAGGTAGCCCCGGTCGAACTGCATGCCTTCCACCACGTCCAGCTCGTTCTCCAGGCCGGAACCGTCTTCCACGGTGATGACGCCTTCCTTGCCCACCTTGTCCATGGCGCTGGCGATGATGTCGCCGATGGAAGCGTCGGAGTTGGCGGAGATGGAACCCACCTGGGCGATTTCCTTGCTGGTGGTGCAGGGCTTGGAGATGGCCTTGAGTTCCTCGGTGATGGCGATGACGGCCTTGTCGATGCCGCGCTTGAGGTCCATGGGGTTCATGCCGGCGGCGACGAACTTCATGCCCTCGCCGAGGATGGACTGGGCCAGCACGGTGGCGGTGGTGGTGCCGTCACCGGCCACGTCGGAGGTCTTGGAGGCGACTTCCTTCACCATCTGGGCGCCCATGTTCTCGAACTTGTCCTTGAGCTCGATCTCCTTGGCCACGGACACGCCGTCCTTGGTCACGGTGGGGGCGCCGAAGGAGCGGTCCAGCACCACGTTGCGGCCCTTGGGGCCCAGGGTCACCTTGACCGCGTTGGCCAGGACATTGACGCCGGCCACCATGCGGTGCCGGGCGGAATCACCAAAACGAACGTCTTTAGCTGCCATGTTCAATTTCTCCTTGAATCTGATCCGTCATTCCGGCGAAAGCCGGAATCCAGGGGTGTTGGGGGTCGGAACTGGATCCCGGCCTGCGCCGGGATGACGTGTTTGTGCTCGCGCTGAAGCGCGAACAAACACGTCACTTTACGATCACGCCCATGATGTCTTCCTCGCGCATCACGAGGAGTTCCTCGCCTTCGACCTTCACGGTCTGGCCGGAATACTTGCCGAACAGCACGCGGTCGCCAACCTTGACGTCCATGGCGATGTGCTTGCCCTGGTCGTCCTTCTTGCCGGCGCCCACGGCGATGATTTCGCCCTGGTCGGGCTTCTCGGTGGCGGTGTCGGGGATGACGATGCCGGAAGCGGTCTTGCGTTCCTCTTCCATGCGCTTGACGATAACGCGGTCGTGCAACGGGCGAATCTTCATTACTTTCCTCCTGACGGGAATCCGTGTTTGAACAAATCGGGGTCGGTGCGACACGAGACATTAGCACTCATGTCCAGCGAGTGCTAATGGTAAGGACGCAACAGGGCTATTTCAAGAGCGGAGACGGATAAAAGCTTGCGAAGGGGAAATCCTCGATCCCAACGCCGAGCTTCCCTCCAACCCGGAACGAACCGGAACGGCGCGTGGAGGAACGCGCCCGGGAACGGGTCGAGGCCCCATGGCGCAGAGTTAAGCCGGCAAGTCTTGCATTGGGACTGCTCGCCCCCTCTCCCGCAGGCGGGAGAGGGTTGGGGTGAGGGCGATTGTATCCGCTCAGTGCTACCGCGCACCCCCATCTCTGGCCCCGCTCCGCGTCCCCCGGTTGGCGATGCATCGCCAACCGGCTTCGAGGGGGCGAAGCATGCTTCGCCAAACCCCGCCTCCGCACCGCCTGCGGGAGTAGGGTAAACGGTCTCGTAGGTTTTGATTTCGCCCATGGGATGCCGACCCCTTTGCTCTGCCGGAAGACCAAGCCTGCGGAATCGAGGCGGGCCTCGACGACTAGCTGGCCAAGCGGGTGCGGGTGGAGGGAGTATGGAGCGGTAATTAGGCGGGAAGAAGGGGGATGCTGGGTAAGCTGGGGTGGGGGCTTGGTTGGTATTTCTACAGCGTCAACGTAGAGGTGACCGGCGCTGCGCAGCATCATCGCGCAGCGTCCAGCGACCGAAGGGAGCGAGGTCGACTACCTGGTTGGGCGTCATTGCGTCCACACTCGCATCTGTGCAATTAGCATTCCCCCCGCACCTACTCCGACTTTGATTCCTGTCCCATCCAGAAGTATTCCTTCGCCACCGATCATGCGAATTCCAGTCAACCGTGGTGGAAGGCCCGACCTAGAGTCAACCGAGATCCCGGCTTCCCCTCCTCGACAGATAAAATTACCTAGGCCGATGTATGTCGTCGTCAGTCCATGAATCTGTCCAATGAGCGTCTGCGTCTCATCACAGATGATGTGACAGTTATCTTTGTACATGTCTAGCTTCACGACTCGCACGGTGTTCGGGGGATAAACCTCCAATACCAGAGCGGGCCTCTGCTTATCTGCCTTGATCGTTAGTCGGGTCCCAGTAATCTGAACGTCCCAAGCCTCCGTCGGTCCCTCCCAGACGTTGTCTGTAATCCGAAAAATCTCGCGGCCTGCGCGGTCGCAGAAGATCCCATTTAAGGTGGGGAAGGCAGCGCCGTCTTTAGGCGGGCTGATGGTTAAGACATCTTCGCCATTGATTCGTAGAAGGCACTGCGCGTATTCAAACGTAGCTGAGCCGAGCACGATAGAAATTTGGTTTGTAGCCAAATCAAGCTCTTCGAACGGCCGAGCAATATCTTGTGACTCCTGAATCTCCAAGTACTTAGCCTTAACCGTTTCCTTGGACAGCCGGCCGCGGGTAACTCGGTCGTGACAGTAACCGCATAACAGACAAATTGCGCTCGGATCATGCTCTCGCGCATCAGCGAATTCAGGATCGATGTGTTCGTACTGATAGATGGCGCATCGGCAATTGACGCAGCCAAATCTTGACCGCCTTCGTATCTCGCGCGCGATATCTTCGGGAATGTTTCTCGACAGCCCATGGCGATTCGTCGTCATGATGCCCAACTCTGAAGGCAACGGACATCCAAACAGCAGGCGAAGCCGGCTGTTTGGGCGCCCCTGTTGACCGCAGTGTTGGGCAGCGGGCTCATGAATTCAGTGGTTTTCAAAGTCGTTGAACGGCGTGTCTAAAATGGTGGCCACGTATATTTCCAAAAGAGCCTGCCGTGTAGGGTCTGTTTCCTCAACGAAGCGTAAATTGAACTGACGGATACGCGCTTTGCATGCGGTAAATATGGGACCGAACTCTGGATCTTTTACGAGTTCACTGCGGGAGCCAGAAGCTGTGTAAGCCGCCTCTGTGCGGCCCGTTTGAGAACGGGCCATGCGGAATGCAAAAGTTGCTTGGTTATGTTGGCTGCCTGGGCGGCAATGCAAACCGATACGCCGGCGAATGTTGTTGCTCCGCCCCACGTAGAGGTGTTTGGCCCCATCAGAGAACAGGTAGATACCTTGTGCTGGCATGCCGCGAGGCAGAGATGCCGCCGTTACCGGCTGCATACCAACCAACTTCTGGAATGCAGGCTCAAGTGACTCAACTAGCGTTGCGAATTTCGGGTTCATACGGACGGCTCCTGAGCGGCCCAACGTAAAGCTCAGGGGCGCGGAGCCGGCGTAGCGTCCCTCTGGAGCGGAATGTTAGAACGTGATGAGGGATTGTTGTCGTTAATGCTTTTAACCATGCTGAAGTTGCCCTTCTGAATATAATAATTGATGGTTGTCATTCTGGCCTCCTGAGCTCCGCGCTCAAATAATTCATTGTTTATTTTGTTAAACACTGATGCCAATTTAACTCCTGTCGGTGTCTTGTAGAACGCGATAAGGTCTTGCATCTCGGCTTCCGTAAAATACTTACGAAACACGGGAACGGTCTCTTCCATAAATTTATCGGTACGCGTCAGCTCACGCCATAGATCTTCCGGAATATCCTGCGTTCTTTCTCGAATAGCAGAGATTAGTTTATTCATTACTTCTACTGAGGCTGCCTCAGTACCAGACAGCTTTAAGTATTCTCGAGTGCTGCTTTCGGTTGCGGGTTCGGCATGGGCGAAGGCGCAAAGCAAAAATAGAATCATGCAGGTAACGAACTGACTAGGCAAAAAAGATGGTTCATTTCTCATGTGTGTGTCCTGAATGTAAGTTCTAACGTAAATTAGACACCATTTCCATATATGGAAACATTCCCACCTATGGAAGCCTTGTTGCCATATATGGGCATGGCATATCCATATATGGCAATGGATGTCTATTAGTGTAAATGTCCATTACTGGATACCTCAAGCAAGGGCTTGGATGCGTGCTTCGAGGCCAATGGCGTTGGCGGTGGAGCGTGGCATGAGCCAGACGCGTCGCTCGGCATCCCAGTGCGCCCCCAGTTTCTTGGCTTGGTCGCGTAACGCCCGTTCCTGATAGCCGATGGTGACGGCGACGATGTCTTGGAGCCGTGTGGCGGGCGGGGGCAGTTCCTGTTCGTCGATGACGAGCTCGACGGTGGTGTGGCGCTTGCGGCGGTTCAGACGGTAGCGGACGCAAACCAGGGCGTTTCTGTATTCGGCTTGCAGGCGCTTGGTGCCGTTGTGGCCTGGGGTCAGGCGTTTGCTGACGCGGGCTTGCTGAAGCGGGGTGGGATTGACGCTTGTTGCGAATGGATTGGCGGTCATGCCTGCCTCCCTGTGTTTTTGGCAATTTACGCCCGCGAGTGGGGGGAGGCAAGGCTTGGAGAGACGCCGATTAATTCGTCACCCCGGCGAATGCCGGGGTCCAGGTGGTTGATTTCACTGGATTCCGGCTTTCGCCGGAAAGACGGAATTGGATTTGGACAGCGCTTCCTTAATGAATCGGCTGGGGTTTTCCACTCACTTTTCTTGGCCACGGCGCGATGTTGTGCCTTGGGATGGTTCCGGCGGTGGGGGGAGGTGCGTGGTGGTGGCTCACCTTCGTAGTTCAAGGGGGGAGGGGGATTTCGGCGGTTGTGCAGGGTGCTGGGCGTGCGGAATCCCCCCTGGCCCCCCTTTTTCAAAGGGGGGGATCATGTTTGTTGGTCAGGTCTGCTCATCGCCGGTTTGGCTGTCAACGCGGGTGGAGCACCAACAAAAAGCGGCCCGGAGGCCGCCTTTTGTTGGTTCGGGCAGATGCCGATTACTTCACGACTTCCTTCAGCTGATCGAGGATCGCCGGGTTTTAGCTTCGGCCGCGCTTCGCGCTTAACCTCCCCGCTGGTGCGGGGAGGTCAGCCTTCACTGAAACCCGCCGATCCGGCTTCGCCCTAAGCGGCAAGCCGCTTACTTGACCACCTCTTTGAGCTGGTCAAGGATCGCCGGGTTTTCCAGCGTGGAGACGTCGGAGGTGATCTCCTCGCCCTTGGCCAGGGTGCGCAGCAGGCGGCGCATGATCTTGCCGGAACGGGTCTTGGGCAGGTTGTCGCCGAAGCGGATCTCGTCGGGCTTGGCGATGGGGCCGATCTCGTGGCCCACGTGGTTGCGCAGGTCGTTGACGATCTGCCTGGCCTCGTCGCCGGTGGGGCGGGCGCGCTTCAGCACCACGTAGGCGACGATGGCCTCGCCCTTGATGTCGTGGGGCTTGCCCACCACGGCGGCCTCGGCCACCAGGGGGTGGCTGACCAGGGCGGATTCGATCTCCATGGTGCCCATGCGGTGGCCGGACACGTTCAGCACGTCGTCGATGCGGCCCATGATGGTGAAGTAGCCGGTGTTGGCGTCGCGCACGGCGCCGTCGCCGGCCAGGTAGAGCTTGCCGCCCAGGTCCTCGGGGAAGTAGCTCTTCTTGAAACGCTCCGGGTCGTTCCAGATGGTGCGGATCATGGACGGCCAGGGCTTCTTGATGACCAGGAAGCCGCCCTTGCCCCATTCCACCTCATGGCCGGCCTCGTCCACCACGGTGACCATGATGCCGGGGAAGGGCAGGGTGCAGGAGCCGGGCACCAGGGGGGTGACGCCGGGCAAGGGGGTGATGACGTGGCCGCCGGTTTCGGTCTGCCAGAAGGTGTCCATCACCGGGCAACGGCCGCCGCCGATGTTCTCGTGGTACCACATCCAGGCCTCGGGGTTGATGGGCTCGCCCACGGAACCCAGCACGCGCAGGCTGGACAGGTCGTAGTTCCTCGGATGCGCGGCCGGGTTGGTGTCGGCGGCCTTGATCAGGGAACGGATGGCGGTGGGGGCGGTGTAGAAGATGTTGACCTTGTGGTCCTGGATCATCTTCCAGAAGCGGCCGGCGTCCGGGTAGGTGGGCACGCCCTCGAACACGATCTCGGTGCCGCCGCAGGCCAGGGGGCCGTAGGTGATGTAGGTGTGGCCGGTGACCCAGCCGATGTCGGCGGTGCACCAGAACACGTCGGTGGGCTTCAGGTCGAAGGTCCACTTCATGGTCATGATGGCCACCAGCAGGTAGCCGCCGGTGGAGTGCTGCACGCCCTTGGGCTTGCCGGTGGAGCCGGAGGTGTAGAGCAGGAACAGGGGGTGCTCGGCGTCGACCCATTCCGGTTCGCAGGTTTCGGCCTGGCTGGCCACCACGTCGTGCCACCAGAGGTCGCGTCCGGGGGCCATGACGGCGGGGCCGCCGGTGCGCTGGTAGACCACCACGTTCTTGATGGTGTCGCAGCCGCCCAGGGTCAGGGCCTCGTCCACGGCGGGCTTCAGGGGGATGTTCTTGCCGCCGCGGCACTGCTCGTCGGCGGTGATGATCAGCACCGCGCCGGCGTCCTCGATGCGGTCGCGCAGGGACTGGGCGGAGAAGCCGCCGAATACCACGGAGTGGGTGGCGCCGATGCGGGCGCAGGCCTGCATGGCCACCACGCCCTCGATGGACATGGGCAGGTAGATGACGACCCGGTCGCCCTTCTTCACGCCCAGGCTCTTCAGGGCGTTGGCGAACTTGCAGACGCGGGCCAGGAGTTCCTTGTAGGTGACGCGGGTGACTTCGCCCTTGTCGGCCTCGAAGATGATGGCGGTCTTGTCGCCCAGCCCGGCCTCGACGTTCTTGTCCAGGCAGTTGTAGGAAACGTTCAGCTTGCCGTCCGGGAACCACTTGTAGAACGGGGCATTGGATTCGTCGAGAACGGTGGTGAAGGGCTGCTTCCAGACCACGTTTTCCCTGGCCAGCTTGCCCCAGTAGCCTTCATAGTCGGCTTCGGCCTGGGCGCACAGGGCCTTGTAGGCGTCCATGCCGGAAACGTTGGCCTGGGCCACGAATTCCGGGGAAGGATCGAAGACTCGGTTTTCGTGCAGGACGGATTCGATGGTGGTGCTCATGACGTGCGTCTCCTCGACGGCAAATTAAAGACAGGTCGCTTCCTCCCCCAAGGAAGCGGCAAAATTAGGCTACTTCCCAATTTTTCGCATTTTGCACCGCAACATGTCCCTTCTGCCAGCCTCCCAGTACCTGTCCCGCGCCGCCGCCTACAGCCGCTGGCTCGCGGGGCGTCTCGACGCGCGGGCCGACCTGGCCGAGTGGCTGGCGGAAACGCTGCCGCAGCCGGTGTCCCGCGCGGAAATGGCCGATTTCCTCGCCGCCGGCATCGACGGCGAGGAAGCCCTGAAACGGCGCCTGCGCCAACTGCGGGAGCGGGTGTTCGCCCGGGTCATGACGCGGGACCTGAACGGCCTGGCGGACCTGGCCGAGGTCACCCGCACCCTGACGGACCTGGCCGAGGTGGCGGTGGCCACCGCCCTGGAGTTCCACCACCGGGAACTGGCGGCCATCCATGGCGAGCCCCTGGACGGCGAGGGCCTGCCCCAGCGGCTGATCGTCGTGGGCATGGGCAAGCTGGGGGGCGGCGAATTGAACGCCTCGTCCGACATCGACCTGATCTTCGTATTCCCGGAAGACGGCGAGACCGCCGGCCCGCGCAAGCTGGAAAACTTCGAGTTCTTCACCCGCCTGGGCAAGCGCCTGATCAACGCCCTGGACGACAAGACCGGCGACGGCTACGTGTTCCGCGTGGACATGCGCCTGCGCCCCTACGGGGACTCCGGCCCCCTGGTGTCCAGCTTCGCCATGCTGGAGGAATATTTCTACACCCAGGCCCGGGAATGGGAGCGCTACGCCTGGATCAAGGGCCGCGCCCTGACCGGGATGGGGCGGGTGGAGGAACTGGAAGGCCTGCGGCGGCCCTTCGTGTTCCGCAAATACCTGGATTTCGGCGCCTTCGGTTCCATGCGCGACCTGCATGCCCAGATCCGGCGCGAGGTGGCGCGCAAGGACATGGCCGACAACATCAAGCTGGGGCCCGGCGGCATCCGCGAGATCGAGTTCGTCGCCCAGGTTTTCCAGTTGATCCGCGGCGGCCGCATGACTTCCCTGCAGATGCGCCCGACCCGCACCCTGCTGCACCAGCTCGCCGCCTACGGGCTGATTCCCGAGGGCCAGGCGGCGGAGATGGAATCCACCTACGTGTTCCTGCGCAACGTGGAACACCGCCTGCAATATCTCGACGACGCCCAGACCCAGACCCTGCCCCATGCCGTGGAGGATCGCCGGCGGCTGGCCGAGGCCATGGGCTACGCCGACTGGGAGGGCTTCGAGGCCCATCTCAACAGCCTGCGCAGGAAGGTGGCGGGCCATTTCGAGCAGGTGTTCGGCGCCCCCCAGGAAGACCAGTCCGGCCATCCCCTGGCCGGGTTGTGGGAGTTGCCGGAGGCGGAGGCCGGCGCCCTTCTGGCCGGGGCGGGATACGACGATCCCGGCACCGTCCTGAACCAGTTGCTGGCCCTCAAGCGTGGCAGCCGCTATGCCGGCCTGCCGGCCAGCAACAAGGCCATGATCGACGGCTTGCTGCCGCCCCTGGTGGAGGTGGCGGCGGGCTTTCCCAACAGCCGGGAAACCCTGGGCCGCATCCTCGACCTGCTGGATGCCATCGCCCGCCGCGGGCCTTATCTGGCCCTGCTCAAGGAATACCCCCAGACCCTGCGCCAGGTGGTGCGCATCGCCAGCAGCAGCGCCTGGGCGGCCCAATACCTGACCCGCCAGCCCCACCTGCTCGACGAGTTGCTCGACGCCCGCCAGCTCATGGCGCCCCCGGACTGGCCCCAGGCCGCCCAGGAACTGCGCCAGCGCCTGAGCGCCCACGCCGGCGACGTGGAGCGCCAGATGGACGAACTGCGTCATTTCAAGCAGTCGGAGACCTTCCGCCTCCTGGCCCAGGACCTGGCCGGCCTGTGGACCGTGGAGAAGCTGTCCGACCACCTGTCCGACCTGGCCGACCTGCTGGTGCGGGCCACCCTGGACCTGGTCTGGGACAACCTGCCGGGCCGGCACCGGGAATCCCCCGCCTTCGCGGTGGTCGCCTACGGCAAGCTGGGCGGCAAGGAGCTGGGCTATGCCTCGGACCTGGATATCGTCTTCCTGTACGACGACCCCCATGCCGATGCCCAGGAGATCTACGCCAGGCTGGGCAAGCGCCTCAACACCTGGATGGGCACGCTGACCTCGGCCGGCATCCTCTACGAGACCGACATGCGCCTGCGCCCGGATGGCGCGTCCGGGCTCCTGGTCAGCAGTGTCGAGGCCTTCGAGGACTACCAGTTGCACCATGCCTGGACCTGGGAACACCAGGCCCTGACGCGGGCCCGTTTCTGCTGCGGAGACAAGGGGGTGGGCGAACGCTTCGCCGCCATCCGCGAGGCGGTCCTGACCCAGGGGCGCGATGCCGGGAAGCTGCGCGGCGAGGTGCTCGACATGCGCCGCAAGATGCTGGAGGGCCACCCCAACGCCAGCGGCCTGTTCGACCTCAAGCACGACCGGGGTGGCCTGGTGGACGTGGAATTCGCCGTGCAGTACCTGGTGTTGTCCCAGGCCGCCGAGCACCCGGAAATGACCGCCAACATCGGCAATATCGCCCTGCTCAGGCGGGCGGGGGAGCTGGGCCTGATTCCCCTGGAGATCGGCCTGGCCGCCGGCGACGCCTATCGGGAACTGCGCCGCAGACAGCACGCCCTCAAGTTGCAGGGCCTGGAACACGCCCGCGCCGAGCATGGCGGCCTGGCCCAGGAAATCCAGGCGGTCAAGGCCCTGTGGACCAACGTGATGGGGGAGGGGCCTTAAGGGCAGGGACTGACGCCGGGCGGCGCCTTCCGGCTCAAGCTTGATGTCCGGATTGCCGTCAAAGGGAACGACGCAAGTGTCTGTTTCCACGGAGGAGGGTGCGATGCCGGGACAGTCCTGGTGGGGGGCGGGGCAATGGGCGGCCTTCCTGGAATACAAGGAGCAACCCATCAGGGCGGCCAGCAAGGCCGCCCTGGCCGCCCTGGAGGACGGCACGGAGGACACGCTATCCGCCCATGCCTACGCCGCCCTGCTGCTGGAAGACCCCCTGCTGGCCCTGCGCCTGCTCAAGGAAGCCAACCGCCGCCTGCCCCGGCGCATGGCGCGGGACATCACCACGCCCCTGGGGGTGGTGCTGGCCCTGGGCACCCAGCAGTTCAGGGAGCAGATCCGGTCGGCGCCGGAGGTGGGGGAGGAAAACGCCGGCTTCCTGGCCTGCGAGGCCCGCGCCACCCTGGCCGCCCGCATATCCCTGGCCTGGGGCGCCCTGCGCCACGACCTGGACCCCGGCGAGCTGGCCATGGCCGCCCTGCTGGCCAACGCCGGCGAGATCGAACTGTGGGCCTTCGTGCCGGACCTGCCGCAAAAGGCCCTGGACGAACTGCGTGACGGCCGCGCCAGCCGCAGCGAACAGGCCCAGCGCCAGGCCTGCGGCTTCGCCTTCATGGACATCACCCTGCTGCTGATCGAGAACTGGAGCCTGCCCCCGCTCATCAGGCAACTGATCCGGGGCGACGACGGCATGCGCGCGCGCATGGCCCGGCTGGCGGTGAACACCGCCCGGCATTTGAGCAACGGCGTCGAGGATGCCGCCCTGCCCGACGATATCCGGGAGGCGGGCAAGTTGACCGGCGCCGGCCCGGACGTGCTGGTGACCGCCCTGCCGGGCCTGACCTCGGGGGAAAGCGCGCGTTTGCTGCAAGCCATGCGGGCGTCGCCGCCGGAAGCTTGAGCGGCGGGACGGGCGGCCCGCGACGCTCAGTGGCCCGAGGCGCCCACCCAGAATCCCACGTTCTTGTCCAGGAACTCGTCCCAGGGCATGTAGTGGGAGCCGTCGCAGGAAAAGGTGAGGCCCACCATGCCGTTGAAGATGTTGATGGTGCCCGAGCGCAGGTAGAGGGTTTCGTCCATGAACCGCAGTTCCTTGAAGCAGTTCAGCACGTCCCGGACCTTCTCCGCCGGGATGCTGGCGTCCGCCGGGTAGGGCAGGCGCGGATAGGCCAGGCACAGGTTCGGGTCGGACAGGTCGGCGATGCCGTGCAGGCGGTAGCGGAAAGGATCGTCCACCACCCACAGGGTGGCGCGGGAACTGGAGAAGTGGAGCTTGGCGTGGAACACGCCGTGCACGGTGATCAGCTCGTCGATCAGGGCCAGGATCTCGTCGATGTGTTCGTCCAGGGGGCTGTTCACCCGCTCCTGGTGGAACAGGCCGGCGCGGATGGCCGGATCCCCCTTCATCTGCATCCATTGTTCCGGTTGCTGGTAGAGGGCCTGGGTGGCGGGCAGTTCGCGCAGGTCGAAGTCGGCGCCCAGGTAGCCCAGCAGCTCGCCGGTGTTCGCCACGATGCGGCCCACGGCGGTCAGGGACGGGCGGCGCGCGTTGCGGCTGATGTAGGCCTCGGACAGGGAAAAGACGGCGCCGGCCAGGGCCTCGGCCAGATAGGGGCGGTCGTGCCGGTCGCGCCCGAACTGGTCCGGCATGAGCCCGGAGCGGGCCACGTTGGCGGTGATCTGCCTGGCCTGGGCGTCGAGCACGTAGAGGTACTTGCAGTAGGGCAGTTCCTCCATGCCCTGGACCAGGCGCGCTTCCAGTTGTTGCCGGTCCGGCCAGGCATCGCGGCAGCCCTCCGCCAGGATGGCCAGGGAGGAGGCGAGCCAGCCTTCCAGGATGCGGCGCTGGCGCTGGATGGCTTGTTGCAGGGTCGGGGTCATGGCGGAATCGTGCTCGGCTTGGCAATCCCGCAATGATTACGCGCGGGAGCGGCGCCGGTCGAGCAGGGCGCGGACTTTTTCTTGCAGCTCGATGGCGGCGATGGGCTTGGTGAGGAAATCGTCCATCCCCGCGGCGAAGGCCCTTTCGCGGTTCTCGTCCATGGCGTCGGCGGTGAGGGCCAGGATCGGCACGGACCTGTCCAGCACGCCGTATTCCCCGGCCCGGATGGCCGCGGCGACTTCGTGGCCGTCCATGGCCGGCATGCGGCAATCCAGCACCACCAGGTCATAGCGGTTCCTGGACAGGGCCGCCAGGGCGTCCACGCCGTTCTCGACGGCATCGACGCGATGACCGAGCTTGTCGAGCAGAAGCTTGGCCAGATGCCGGTTGGTGGCATCGTCTTCCGCCAGCAGCACGCGCGCGGACTGCCCCGGCGGGGGCGCCGCGCCGGCGGAGGGATGGCCGGGGATCGGGCTGGCCACCTTGTGGCCGGGCTTTTCGCCGAGCAGGGTCATCAGGTTCCGTTCCAGATGCTCGCGCCGCACCGGCTTGGAGAGATGGGCGTGGAATCCCGCTTCCATGAGCCGATGGGCATAGCGCCAGGCCTTGGGCGAAACCATGACGATCAGGGGCAGCCGGGCGGTATTCGGGTTCGCGCGCAAGGCCCGGGCCAGCTCGTCGCCATCCATGGTCGGCATGCGATGGTCGATGATGGCCGCGTCCAGGGAACGGCCCGCCGCCATTTCGGCGCGGACCAGGCTGATGGCGGCCAGGCCGCTGGCGGACAGGATGGGTTGGCAGCCCAGGTCGGACAGCAGGATTTCCAGCAGATGCCGGCTGCCGGCATTGTCATCCACCACCAGAATGCGCTTGCCGGCCAGTCGCGGATTGCGCGGCGGGGCGGGGTGATCGGCGCCGGCCTGGGTGGTGAAGGGCAGGGTGACCCAGAACAGGGAGCCCTCGCCCGCGATGCTCTCCACGCCCACTTCGCCGCCCATCAATTCGGTCAGCCGCTTGACGATGGACAGGCCCAGGCCGGTGCCGCCGTATTTCCGGGTCATGGAGCTGTCAGCCTGGGTGAAGGGGGAGAACAACAGGTTGAGCGTTTCCGGGGGAATGCCGATGCCGCTATCCCGCACCTCGAAACGCAGGCGGACGCGGGCATCTTCCCGCTCCATCAGGCGGGCGGAAAGGAACACCTGGCCTTCCGAGGAGAACTTGACGGCATTGCCCAGCAGGTTGAACAGAATCTGGCGGATCCGGCCGGGGTCGCCGCGCAGTTTCAGGGGAACATTCGCCTCGATCAGGTGCAGGAATTCCAGCCCTTTCTGGTCGGCATTCAGGGCCATGAGGTGGCTGACTTCGTTGAACAGTTCGCGCAGGTCGAAGTCGATGCTCTCGATGTCCAGCTTGCCCGCGTCGATCTTGGAGAAATCCAGGATGTCGTTGATGACCTTGAGCAGGGCCTGGCCGCTGTGCAGGGCGATTTCCGCGTACTCGAGCTGCTCCTCGTTGAGGCCGGTGGTCAGCAGCAGCTCGGTCATGCCCAGCACCCCATTCATGGGGGTGCGGATTTCATGGCTCATGTTGGCGAGGAATTCGGACTTGGCCTTGGTGGCCTCCTCGGCGGCTTTCTGCTTGATTTCCAGTTCAGCCATGGCCTGGCGCAGGGCCTCGGTGCGTTGCCGGACGCGTTCCTCCAGTTGCTGATTGAGGCTGTTCAAGGACGCCTCGGCCGCGTCCCGCTGCTCCAGGCCGTGCTGGAACGCCTCCAGCATGGCGTTCAGGTTCTTGATCAGGGCGCCGAATTCGTTGTTCCCGTGCTGGCGGGGAATCGGCAGCGGATGCCTGGCGGGGGCCGCCGGATCCAGTTCGACGATGCGCCGGGCCGTGTCCACCAGGGGGCGGATGATGGTGATGTAGAACACCACCCCCAGCAGCAGGCTGAGCAGGATGGCCAGCGCGACGGCGAAGGCCATCTTGCTGAGGGCCAGGCCAAGGAAGCGCTGGCCGATGACATTTCCGTCCAGGGTGACTTCCAGGTGGCCGACGTGTATGGCCTCGGGCGCGCCCCGGGCTTCCTGGTAGTCGAGCCGCAGGCCGTGGCTTTCCCGGCCGGCGATGAGGGCATCGCCCAGGGGGGAGCGGTCACCGCCGGTCCGGGATCGGGCGCGCTCGGCGAGCACGGTGCCGAAGTTGTCGCGCAGCGCCGCGCGGGAGATTTCCTCGAAACTGAGCAGGCCCGCCACCACGTTGTCGGCCTGCGCCGCGTTCAACTGGAAGGCGGCTTCGGCGGCGCTGGCCCGGACCAGTTCGAGGTTCTGCCTCGTGCTGGCGTCGATGCGGCCACGCAGGGCACGCCAGTCGTGCACCAGTTCGATGCCGCCGGTGACCAGGCCCACCAGCAGGGCGAAGCCCAGGGTGATGAGCAGTTGGCGCATGGTGAGCCCGCGCCGCAGGGGGATCCTTGCCGGATTCTGGCTCATGCCATGCTGGTCTGGCGCGGGCGCGGGGCCATCGCGGTGGGAGGGTGGGGCGCCGTCAATTCCCGGTCACGCCTTTTTCAACACCATATCTGAGCTTGAGGGCCGCGACCCGGTCCCGGTTCTTCCGCATCCAGTCGTTGAATTCGGCCAGGATTTCCGGGTGCCTGATGCTGGACAAATGATAATTGTCCCGGCTGTAGGGCAATGCCGGGTTGAATACCAGGGCACCGGGTCGTTTCAGCACGTTGTCGAGCTGGTAATTGATCACCGCCACGCTGGCATAGACGCCGTCCACGCGTCCGGCCAGGGCTTGTCGCACCAGGGCGTCCAGGCGCGTGTTTTCCGAAAGCCGGATTCGGCCCGCCTCGATCCGGTCCATCCAGGCCCGGGGAGTGAAGCCGCCCATGGTCCCCAGCCGCCTGATCTGGTCCGGGTGGTCGACCTGTTTTCCGGCGGGCGTGCTGGTGCCATCGATGAAGGCGGCCACGGGGTCGCTGTAGTGAATCCTCCGGCCCGCGCGTTGATCCTGTTTCCAATTCGCGTTGTCGGGAAACTTGAAGTCCAGCTCGCCCTCGAAGAACGAGGCATACAGGCGCGGCACGGGCAGGGCGCGATATTCGATGGCATAGCCCCGGTCCCGGGCGAAGGCGTCGAACAGGTCCCGGGCGTAACCAGCGTAGACGCCGTTCTCGTAGCTGGAGACCGGCAGGTAGTACAAGCCCTCGACGCCGATGACCAGGGTTTCCCTGGCGATCGCCCCCTCCGCCGCCAGAATCAGCAGCAGGCACAGCAGACGCCTGAATTTGGCCAACATCGAATACTTTCCTGTCACCGGCATGTTCTCGAGGATTTTGCCATGCCCGTCGGGTGGAACACGACGCATATTACGGGCCTGATTCCCATCCGTCTCAGCGGTAGAGCAGCAGCGATGCCGTCTCTTCCCGCCAGGCGGCCTCGTCCCGGCGGGCCAGGGCCCCCAGGTCGCCGGGCAGGGCCTCGGCGTCGTCCACCCACTCGCGCAGGATCGGGCCGCCGTTGATCAGGTCGATGGCCAGGCGGTCGTGTTCGTATTCGTAGGGGAAATCGCGCCAGAGGGGGTAGTCGGGGGCCAGTCCGCGCAAAGCCTTGAAGGCCAGGGCCATGAGTCGCCAGGGCAGGAAGGCCGCGTGGTCATAGCCGCCGGCTCCGACATGAATCTGGATGCCGGCGCAAAGCTGGCCCATGTGCTTGTGGAAGGTGGGCTCGAACCGGCATTCCCGCAGCGCGCAGCCTCCCAGCCAGTTGGGGGCGAGATGGCGCATTTCCGCCACGAGCCGGCGCGGCTCCAGGTCCGGCGCGCCGAACAGTTCCAGGGGGCGGGTGGTGCCGCGCCCCTCGGACAGCGTGGTGCCTTCCAGCATCACGGTGCCGGCATAGCAGCGGGCCATGGACAGGTTGGGGGCGTTGGGGCTGGGGTTGATCCATTCCCGCTCGCCCAGGGGCCAGCCGAAGCCCGGGGCGGTGTCCGGATTCCAGCCTTCCATGGCCACGACCTGGTAATCCACATCCAGCTTGAAGTGGCGCACGAACCAGCGGCCCATCTCCCCCAGGGTGAGGCCGTGGCGCATGGGCAGGGGGCCGGCGCCGACGAAGCTTTCCCAGCCCGGCTGGAGGATGGTGCCTTCCACCGGCCGGCCGGCCGGATTGGGGCGATCCAGGACGATGACGGTCTTGCCGTGGCGGGCGGCTTCCTCCAGCACGTAGAGCAGGGTGGTGATGAAGGTGTAGATGCGGCAACCCAGGTCCTGGAGGTCCACCAGCAGCACATCGAAGCTGTCCATCATGGCCGGGGTGGGGCGGCGCACCTGGCCATAAAGGCTGAACACGGGAATGCCGAGCAGGGGATCCTGGTAGTCCGGCGATTCCACCATGTTGTCCTGCTTGTCGCCGCGCAGGCCATGCTGGGGGCCGAAGGCGGCGGTGAGGCGGATGTCCGGCAGGGCGGCCAGGGCGTCCAGGGCATGGGTCAGGTCGGCGGTGACCGAAGCCGGGTGGGCGAGGAGGGCGACGCGCCTGCCGCGCAGGGGGGCGCGCAGGGCGCTTTCGGTCAGGAGCCGATCGAGGCCGAATTTCATCACGGAGTTTCCAGGAGGTCGATTTCCAGGGCGAATGTATCAGGATGGTGGAAATCCGGCTTCCCGGGCGGGTGGCGCAGCGCCCAGTAGGAAAGCGCGCCGTCCGGAGCCTCGATCACGGCGCTCAGGCCGACGCGAAGCCGGCGGCCGGGAGGCAGCAGCTCGGGGCGGAGCCGGACCCGGAGCTCGAGGCTGCCGCGGGCGGTCGCGCACTCCATCGTCGGCGCGTCAACGCATGCGAGCGGACCGCCCGCGCGATAGGCGGCGAAGCCGTAGGCCTGCCACTGGCCGTCCGGCGAGAAGTTGAACTCCCGGTAGGCCGTGTCGTCCGCGCCGGCGACGAAGGCTTCGAAACAGGTATGGCGCCACAGGCCGTCCACCCGGCCCGGGGTCGACCCCTTCGGCACCCGGATGAGCGACATGTCAGCCGAGAGGAGATAGTGCAGGGCAAGGCCCTCGCCCGCCAGCGGGAGGACGCTGGCGCCCAGTTCCAGAGCCTGGCGGACCGGGCTATCGGGATGGGGAAGGAGGCGGCACGGAGATGTCATGGTGCGGAAGCTGGCGCCCGGCAGGATTCGAATCCACGCCACCCGGTGCGGGCGAGGTCAAAAAAAGGGTTCTTCACTCAACCTTACCATGGGCCAAGCCGCTCATCCGCCGTGTCCGATACGCGCTGATCCGCCCCGGGGTCCGCGCGTCCGGGGGATTCAGGCCCTGGCCGCGAGGATGACGTGGGAGGCCTTGACGATGGCGGAGGCCGGCTTGCCGACGTCCAGACCCAGGGCGTCGACGCTTTCGTTGGTGATGATGGCGTTCACCGTCAGGCCGCCATCGGTTTGCAGGCTGACCTCGGTATTGACGGCCCCCTTCACCAGACGGCTCACCTTGCCGCGCAGATGGTTGCGGGCGCTGGTCTTGAGACCGGCGTCGTCGGTCATCAGGATGACCCAGGGCGCCTTGATCAGGGCCAGCACTTCGCCGCCTTCGCGCAAGCCGAGCGCCTTGACGCTGCCGACGGTGATCACGGAAACGATGCGCTCGCCGCCGTCCAGGACCACGTCCACCTCGGCATTGACCGGCCCGGCGGTGATGGAGGCGACCTTGCCGGCGAATTGATTGCGTGCGCTGCTTTGCATGATGGGGCTCCGTGATCGGCTGGTGGACAGCGCCTGGCCCACCCGCGCGCCCAGTGTAGAACGGGAGGCGATGCGCGGGGCGGGAAGATCGTTTCGTTGTGTACTCGCATACACAGAATCAACTGTCATCGGGCCGGGCATGCATGTCGCCCTATGGCCAGCTAATGAGCAGATGGAGAGGCGCGCTCCGGCTATCCCGGTACAAATCGATATGGTGTAATGCTACATATTAATCTTCGGCCCTCGGCGAGGGGATCATGCATCTGGTCGGACGCATCCGTCTGGACACCGACGCGGGCGCGTTGCTGGCGGGCCAGCGCGTGCACCTCCTGGAGGCCATCGAGCGGCACGGTTCGATCCAGAAGGCCGCGCGGGAACTGGGCCTGTCCTACAAGGCCGCCTGGGAAGCGGTGAACGCCATGAACAACCTGTGCGACCAGCCCCTGGTCCTGCGAGAGGTGGGGGGGCGGCGCGGCGGCGGCAGCCAGCTCACCCATCACGGCCGCAACTTGGTGGCGCTGTTCCGCGCGGTGGAGACCGAGTATCAGCGCGCCCTCGACAAGCTGGGCGGCGACTTGGGCGACCTGGGCAATTTCAGCCGCCTGCTCAACCGCTTCTCCATGAAGACCAGCGCCCGCAACCAGTTCCACGGCACGGTCACGGCCTTGATCCAGGAGGCCGTCAACTTCGAGGTGCGCCTGCGCCTGGACGACTGGAACGAGATCGTCGCGGTGGTCACCAACGCAAGCGCGGAACACCTGGAGTTGCGCGTGGGCATGCCGATCCTCGCCCTGGTCAAGGCGCCTTCGGTGCTGCTGCTCACCGATCCCCGGATCAGGATTTCCACCCGCAACAAGCTGTGGGGCACGGTCCACGACATCCGCACCGGCCCGGTCAACGCCGAGGTCACCGTGGCCCTGCCCAGCGGCAAGAGCGTGGTCGCCGTGATCACCCGAGATAGCCGCGAGGAACTGGGGCTCGCGGTGGGCACGCCGGTGTGCGCCGCCTTCAAGTCGTCCAGCGTGATCCTCGCGGTCATGGACTGACCCCATTCCTACAAGTCCCTCGAAAGGAGCCGCATCATGAAGCTCAGCCAATTCGCCGGTCTGGCCGCCCTTTGCCTGCTCGCCCTGCGCGCCGACGCCGGCGAGGTGCGCGCGGCCGTGGCCGCCAACTTCAGCGTGCCGGTACAGAAAATCGCCGAGCAGTTCGAGGCCGACACCGGCCACACCGTGAAGCTCAGCTTTGGCGGCACCGGCAAGCTCTATTCCCAGATCAAGGCCGGCGCGCCCTTCGACCTGCTGCTGGCGGCGGACGACACCACGCCGGAGAAGATCGGCAAGGAAGGCCTGGGCAATCCGGCCAGCCGCTTCACCTATGCCATCGGCAAGCTGGTCCTGTGGAGCAGGAAGCCCGGCTACGTGGATGCCAAGGGCCATGTCCTGCAAGGCAGCTTCGACAAGCTGGCCATCGCCAATCCCAAGCTCGCCCCCTACGGCATGGCCGCCCGGGAAACCCTGGAGAGCCTGGGCCTGTGGAGCGCGGTGCAAGGCCGCATCGTCATGGGCGAGAGCATTTCCCAGACCCAGCAGTTCGCCGGCACGGGCAATGCGGACCTGGCCTTCATCGCCCTGTCCCAGACCCTCAAGGACGGCAAGAGCGTCGAGGGCTCCCGCTGGCTGGTGCCCCGGCATCTCTATAATCCCATCCGCCAGGACGCCATCGTGCTGACTTCGGTGCGGGACAAGGCGGCCACCGAGGACTTCATGAAGTATCTGCGGGCCGCCAAGTCCGTCGCCATCATCAAGGGCTTCGGCTACGACCTGCCCTGACGTTGCGCGCCGCCTTGGGACCCCCGCCCCCATGCCGGGGCGGTAACCGATCTTCCGCACATTCACGACATCGCGATGACTTCCGAAGACCTGGTGGCCGTCTGGCTCACCCTCAAGCTGGCCGGCATCACCACGCTGATCCTGCTCCTCATCGCCACGCCCATCGCCTGGTGGCTGGCCCGCACCCGTTCCTTCTGGAAGGGCCCGGTGGCCGCCCTGGTGAACCTGCCCCTGGTGTTGCCGCCCACCGTGCTGGGCTTCTACCTGTTGCTGGTCATGGGGCCGGAAGGCCCGGTGGGCCGGCTCACCGAATCCCTCGGCCTGGGTCGCCTGCCCTTCACCTTCTGGGGCCTGGTGGTGGGCT
>WBZT01000817.1_pt1 | contig 24413 bp, 23 predicted proteins | sample 5204241 | NCBI WGS metagenome assembly WBZT01 (sample SAMN12344358, study PRJNA552823) | activated sludge metagenome | biome: Activated sludge suspended growth; feature: Nitrification reactor; material: Wastewater; isolation source: activated sludge from nitrification reactor of wastewater... | reverse complement strand
CCGTCATGTCGAGGGCATGGTCGGATTCATGGACGCCGGAGCTGAGGTCTTCGACTACGGCAACTCCATCCGCGGCGAGGCGCAGTTGGGCGGATACGAGCGGGCCTTCGCCTTTCCCGGCTTCGTGCCCGCCTACATCCGACCGCTGTTCTGCGAAGGCAAGGGACCGTTCCGGTGGGCGGCGTTGTCCGGTGATCCCCGCGACATCGCAGCCACCGACCAAGCCGTCCTGGACTTGTTCCCCGACAACGAACCACTGGCGCGGTGGATCCGGGCCGCCGACGAACGCATCGCGTTCCAGGGGCTGCCCGCCCGAATCTGCTGGCTGGGCTACGGCGAACGCGACAAGGCCGGTGTCGCCTTCAACGAGATGGTGGCCGACGGCCGCATCAGCGCCCCGATCGTGATCGGCCGGGATCACCTGGACTGCGGATCCGTGGCCTCTCCGTACCGGGAGACCGAGGCGATGTTGGACGGCTCCGACGCGATCGCCGACTGGCCGCTGCTGAACGCACTGGTCAACACGGCGTCGGGCGCCTCGTGGGTGTCGATCCACCACGGCGGTGGCGTGGGGATGGGCAGGTCGATCCACGCCGGGCAGGTGTCCGTCGCCGACGGGTCAGACCTCGCTGCTCAGAAGTTGGAGCGGGTGCTGACGAACGACCCGGGCATGGGCGTCATCCGCCACGTCGACGCCGGGTACGAGTTGGCGGTCGAGGTCGCCGAACAGCGTGGAGTGCGGATTCCCATGCGGGAAGACTCGCAGGCCTGACGTGTCCGGTGATTCGGTCCTTCTGACGGACATCGGCGAACTCGTCACCAACACCCCCGACGACGCCGCGGCAGACGACCGCGAGATCGACTCCGACCCCGAGGGCGCGGATGTCGCCGCCCTGGGCCTACACCGCGACGCCGCACTGATCATGGCGGACGGGGTGATCGAGTGGATCGGACCCGCGGCGCGGGCCCCCGCCGCCGACCACCGCATCGACTGCGCGGGCGCCGGTGTGATCCCGGGGTTCGTCGACAGTCACGCCCACCTGGTGTTCGCGGGCGACCGGGCGGCTGAGTTCGCGGCCCGAATGGCCGGACTGCCCTACGCCGCCGGCGGCATCCGCACCACGGTGACCGCGACCCGAGCGGCCACGGACGACGAGCTGCGCGCGAACACCGCTCGGCTCGTCACCGAACTGATCCGCCAGGGCAGCACGACCTTCGAGATCAAGTCGGGTTACGGCCTGACCGTCGGAGACGAGGAACGCAGCCTGCGCATCGCCGCCGAGTTCAGCGCGCAGACGACCTTCCTCGGCGCTCATGTGCTGCCGCCGGAATACGCCGAGGACCGGGCGGGCTACGTGGAGTTGGTGTCCGGACCGATGCTGGCCGCCTGTCGGCCGCACGCGGCCTGGGCCGACGTCTTTTGCGACCGAGGCGCATTCGACGCCGAGGAAGCGACGACGATCCTCACTGCGGCAGCGGCAGCCGGACTGCCCGCTCGGGTCCACGCCAACCAGTTGCAGCCCGGGCCCGGTGTTCAGGTCGCAGTTGCCGTGGAGGCCGCCTCGGCGGATCACTGCACCTACCTGTCCGACGATGACGTCGACGCGTTGGCGGGCTCCCGGACGGTGGCCACCGTGCTGCCGGGCGCGGAGTTCAGCACGCGCTCGCCCTATCCGGACGCCCGCCGCCTGTTGGCCGCGGGGGCGACCGTGGCCCTGGCTACGGACTGCAACCCGGGCACCAGCTACACGACGTCGATGCCGCTGTGCATCGCCTTGGCCGTGCGCGAGATGAACATGACGGTCGCGGAAGCCCTGTGGGCGGCGACTGCAGGAGGTGCCGCTGCCCTGCGGCGACCCGAACTCGGTCGGCTCGCCGTGGGAGGACCAGCCGACCTCGTCTTGCTGGCGGCGCCGTCCTACCTGCACCTGGCGTACCGTCCCGGAGTGGACCTGATCGCCCAGGTGTGGCGCAAAGGTCGACCGATGCTGCGTGAGGACCACCATGGCCGATGACCCTCGTTGGCCCCGGGCTGCGGCATGGATCGCGGCCTCCACCGCCCGATGGCACCACACACCGCAGTCGGTGGTCGATCTGGCACTGCTGGGGGTTCCCGCGCACAAGACATCGATCTCAGCGACCGGGGCGTACACCACGCCGGCGGCGATCCGAACCGCTCTCCAGCGGTACTCCACATGGGTGGACTCCGCCGGGATCGACTTGAGCTCGCTCGCCATCCTCGATCTGGGTGACGTCGCCGACCCCGATGGCCCGGACGGTGAGGAGCGGACCATCGCGGCGGTGCGCGCTCTCCCTGAGACACCACTACTGGCCCTGGGCGGCGACAACTCGATCACGTTCGCCGTCGCCCGGGGTAGCCGGGCCGATGGCCTGGTGACCCTGGACGCACACCACGATCTGCGGGACGGCCGGAGCAACGGCTCCCCCGTGCGCCGTCTCATCGAAGCCGGCCTGGCCGGTGCGCAGGTCGTCCAGATCGGGATCGACGATTTCACCAACAGCAACGACTACGCCGAACGAGCCCGCGACTACGGGATCACGGTCGTTCACCGCGACACGCTGCACCGCCGGCCGTGGCCCGACGTCATGGCCGAAGCCCTCGACATCGCGGGCGCTGGTTCAGGCGGCCGCATCCACGTGGACCTCGACGTCGATGTCTGTGACCGGAGTGTGGCCCCCGCCTGCCCGGCGTCTGTGCCGGGTGGCATCTCCGCGGCCGAGCTGCGTTCGGCGGCCCGCCTGGCGGCGGCGGATCCGCGGGTGGTCAGTCTGGACATCGCCGAGGTCGACGCCACGGCCGACACGGCCGACCAACGTACCGTCCGCCTGGCGGCACTGTGTGTCCTCGAGATCGCGACCGGGGTGGCATTGCGCCCGTGACGGGTGAACGCAACGCGAACTTCTGAAGGCGGCACGCCCACGATGCTCTGCTCGGCTGGACCGGCAGCAGGGGCGCGGACAGGGTCACGCCATGGATGTGATCCTCTTCGCTGTCATCGTGACCGTGGCCCTCGCCATCCTGTTCGACTTCACGAATGGTTTCCACGACGCAGCCAACGCGACGTCCACTGTCATCGCCACCCGCTCGCTGAAACCCAAGACGGCGGTGTGGCTCTCGGCGATCTTCAACTTCCTGCCGGCATTCATCGTGGGCACGGCCGTGGCCAACACGATCTCCAAGACCGTGGCCATCGACGCTCTCCCGTCAGTGGCGTCGGGCGGAGTTCCACTCGGAGTACGCATGACCCTGGCGGCCCTGTTGGGAGCGGTCTTCTGGAATTACCTCACCTGGCACTTCGGGCTGCCGTCATCGTCCAGTCACGCACTCATCGGGGGTCTCATCGGCGCCGGAATCTCCGCCGGTGGTCTCGGCGCGATCAGCTGGGATTCGGTGAAGACGACGGTGGCCGCGATCTTCGCGTCACCGATCATCGCGTTCATCATCGCGATCATTGCCGTACAACTCGTACGGCTGTTACAGCGCGCATTCAAGATCCACGAGGACTCCGAGTTCTTCCGGTGGGCACAGGTCGGGTCGTCCGCGTGGGTCTCGTGGGGGCACGGATCCAACGACGCCCAGAAGACGATGGGTGTTGTCGCCGCGACACTGTTCGCCGGCGGCTACCTGGTGGATACCGATGCGTCCTCTTTGGAGCCCCCCATCTGGGTGGTGTTCCTCGCGCACGCTGCCATCGCCGCAGGCACCATCTGGGGTGGCTGGAAGATCATCGAGACGATGGGGTTGAAGATCACCCGGATCACACGAGCGTCGGGATTCGCGGCGAACCTGGGAGCGATCAGCTCGATCGAAGGGGCCACCAACCTGGGCGTTCCGATCTCCACGACCCAGGCGGTTTCGGCGTCCATCGTCGGATCGGGGGTCGGCGAGCGGCGCCGGGTGAACTGGAGGGTGATGCGCGACATGGTGATCGCGTGGTTCCTGACCTTGCCCGCTGCGGCGTTCGTCGGGTTCGTGGTGTTGAAGGTGACAGTGCTTCCCGATCCCTGGTCGGGGATCGCCACCGGAATCACGATCGTGGTGCTGCTGACCTGGGCCGGCTGGCTCATGCTGCACGCCACCACCGCCGACGACATCGAGGCCGAGTTGCCCACTGAGTCCGAACTGCGGGGGCCCAGTTACGGATTCCAGGTGCAACAGACCAGCGACGAAGAGATCGCCGCAGGGGGCACGGAACCCAGCGAGGCCTCTGTGAACCCCGAGATCCACCGCTAGCGCCAGGTGAACACGGCGCCGCGAGGGTGGCGCACGGTGGCCGGTGGATCAGGGAATCCGAGGTTGCGCTGGCCAGAGTGTCGCCGCCGGGAACCCTGCCGTTATGCGGCTGCGCTCGCCACGCAGAGCGTCGGGGGACGCGGCTAACGTGGACCCCATGACTCAGACCCCGATCAGTGTCCAAGACGCCCTGTGGCTGAACATGGACCGCCCCAACAACCTGATGATCATCGACTCCATCATGTGGTTTCGGGAACGTCCCGATTGGGATGCGGTCGCTGCGGTGGTCCAAGAGCGGATGGTCGATCGGTTCCCTGTGTTCTCTGCGAAGGCGGTCAAGAAGAAGAACGGTCACTTCTGGGTGACGGACCCGGACTTCGATCTCGACAATCACCTGATCCGCGCCGACTTGCCGGCCCCCGCGACGATCGACGCGGTGCAGGCCTATGTCGCAGCCCAACGCAGCAAGCCACTCGACAAGTCCAAGCCGTTGTGGCAGTTCCATCTGATCGACGACGTCATCTTCCCCGACGGAACAAGTGGTGCGGCCGTCATGGCCCGGTTCCACCACTCCATCGCCGACGGTGTCCGCTTGACCCAGGTGTTCCTGGGGCTGTGTGACCCCGTCGAGGGCGATGCGGCGATTTCGGCCACGGTGGGCCGGGGACGAGTCGAGGACTCCACCTCGAGGGGCCCGTTGACTCCGGTCCTGGACACACTCGGTGCCGTCACAGACTCTGTTCAAGAGACCGGACGTGCGACCGCTGACACGGTCAAGGGCGGTGTCGACGCGTTGCGGGACTCGGCGACCGAGGTGGTGGGGCGGGTCGTTGCCGCAGCGTCGGATCCCACCGGAACCGCGCAGGCGATCCCGGATGCGGTAGCGGCGGTACCCGGTCAAGTGAGCGGGGCGGTCAAGTCCGTGGCGTCGAGCGGGCAGTCGATGTTTGACGAGGCGCTCAGTGTCGTCGGTGATCCGGCCCGGCTCGTCGACGCGTTCACCGCCTTCGCGCCGCTGCCCGACGAAGCCGTCAACACGGTGGACTCCGTGGCCAAACTCGGGCTCGCCGGTCCCAGCGTGGACACGGTGTGGAGCGGAACCCCCGGGGTCGCCAAGACTGCTCACTGGGTCGATGCTTTCCCGCTGGACAAGGTGAAGGAAGTCGGGCGACGGTCCCGTACGACGGTCAACGACGTCCTGTTGACCGTGGTCGCCGGAACCCTGCAGCAGTACCTCCACCAGAAGGGCGAGCACCTCGACGAGGTCATGTGGATGATTCCCGTGAGCCTCAGGCCGTTCGACCCCGGCATGCCCGAGGAACTGGGCAACCACTTCGCGTTGGTCGCGTTCGAGATGCCGCTGAACATCGACGACCCCAAAGAACGGCTGCGCGAGGTCAATCGCCGTATCGGCAAGATCAAGGACTCACAGGAAGCGGTGGTCACCTTCGGTGTCCAGCGGGTCATCTCGGAGACCCCAGAGCGATTGAGTGTGTTTTTGACCAACTTCTTCGCGAACAAGGCCGTCGGCGTGTTGACCAACGTGCCGGGGCCGAGGACTCAGATCGCTCTCGCCGGGACACCTGTCGACGGGGTGCTCGGGTGGGCTCCGAGCTCAGGTGATCAGCCGATGACCATCTGCATCTTCAGCTACAACGGTCGGGTGCAGGTCGGGTTCGGCACTGACGCGAAACTCATCCCGGACGCAGGACGCCTCCCCGAACTGTTCGCCGAGCAAGCGCGCCTGCTGTATCGGTCGGTGACCGGTCGGGACCCCCAGGACCCCCAGGACCACGACGAGTCCCCGTCCGACGGGTGATCCCCCCAACGTGAACCGCTTCGAAGCGGGTGAATCGGGCCCACGCGGTCCGGCAGGGCCGGATCCGGGTTCAGCCGTTGAGGTGCTTCTTCAGTCCCTCGGTGGCGCCCTTCAACGTGTCCCCGATGACCTTCTTCTGGACGAATCCCGGCAGCGGCAGCGATGAGTCGACAGTCAGCGAGACGGTCGCCTCAGTGCTGCCGCCCTTGTCCTTGAGTTCCCAGGAACCGGTCTGGGCTTTCTGCGCCTTGCTCGGTGCCACCAGGGTCCACGCCATCCCGGTGTCCGAGTGGGTGTAGTCCAGCTCGAATGAATCCTTCGCGACCTTGACGTCGTTGACCAGGGCAGCCTTGGTCGGCCGCCCCTCGGAATCTGTTTCGAGGACGTCGGAGGAGATGGTCCCGGGCCACCAGTCCTTCTGGCCGGCGACATCGCGGATGGTGGCGAGCACCTGGTCCAGCGGGGCGTTGATGGTGACGGTCTTGGATGCGGAAACACTCATGGCGTCACCGTAACTCAGCCTCGCTCGGCAGGCGTGCCAGCCCGCCCGCGACGCCCGAGCGATGCCCGGCTCCCCGCCCACACCACCAATCGCCACCCGATCAGGGTGACCCCGAGTGAGACGGCCGCGACCACGACGAACGCGACAGCGGTCCCCGCACTGAACACTGTCGCCCGCATGACCATGCCGAGCCCCCATGTCCCGAGCCACACGGCCACACCGGCCAGCAACGACGCCGGGTCGCGGCGCAGCGCCAGCAGAACCACCCAGACCAGAGCGAGAGCGATGAGGAATGGGGCGCTGGTGGTCAGCAGCCCCGCCAAGGACAGCGCCTCGGAATGTGACGAGCGCCCCAGGGCGACGAAAGCGACCACGGCTACGACGTCGAGGAGGGCGGCGATCCAGCGGGGCACATGACCAGGGTAGAAGCAGCGCCGCGTGCCGCGAATCTCCGCGACGAACACCGGAGGGCGTGGTGCTGGGCGCCGTCCGAGCACCCCTGGAGGCGCCGAGGATCTCCGGCAGGTTCCCGGGCTGGCTGCGGGAGTGGCCTCATCGGACCCGGTGCAGCGCCCAGCGGATCGTGCGGGCCACGGAACCCGGGCGGTCGAGCATCATCAGATGGGAACTGCCGGGCGCGACGGCGAACGTGCTGCGGTCACTGAGTTGCGCCTGGGTGCGCTGCAGGGCTCGCCACTGGCGAAGTACGACGGCGTTCAGGGCCGGGTCAGCCACCAAGGGCACATCCGCGTCACTGACCAGCACCGCGACGGGTCGATGTCCCAGTGAACCCGCTCCGAGGTCGAGCCGGCGCGCTTGCTTCCAGGTCGTGGCCGCTCCCAGGCCCTCCGCGGCTACCGTGCGCCACATTCGGCATCGGGCAGCCTGCAACCGACGGTAGGTTCGCGCGTCGCGCAACGGGAGGTCCTCCACGAGAGGCAGTAGTGACAGGTCGTGGGCAAAGACGTCAGCCGTACATTGCCGTCCGGACGCGAGTTGACGGGTGACGGCCGCAGCCGTCCCCGCCCGCATCCCGGCGCGTTCCGCAGCCGGCACAGTGACGTCCAGCCGTTCGTCGCCGGGATCGATCAAGGCCACCGCGCGGACCCGGGCTGGGTGTCGCGCTGCGAACATCCGCGCGTAGATCCCACCCATCGAATGCCCGACCATCACCAGAGGTCCGTGGATGTCGCCCGCGGCGAGAAGATCGGTCAACTCGTCGACAATGGTGGCGCCCGTGCGGGGGCTGGGCCCGGTGGCGCTCCACCCCAGCCCGGCTCGGTCGTAGGTGCACACTCGGTTGTGAGACGCCAGCCGTGACTGGACCTGTCGCCACGACAACGAGAAATCCCCCGCCCCGGAGATCACCACGACCGTCGGAGTCGTAGGGCCGGGGATCGGTCCGCGACACCACAGGTGCTGATGACCCAACCCAGCCACCTGGATGAGTCGACCGGGGGCCGGAGTCCGCTGGATCAGTTCGGCGCGTGCGTCGGACACGGCGGGCGCGGGCGCGGGCGCGGCCGCCGCCACGCTGCCCGGCAAGGTCACCGCGACGGCCAACAACGACCACCCGGCGGCGCGACGCCACCGCCGGTGCAGGCGTTCGGGACGCCTACTGTCCATAACCTCAGGCTACGCCGCGCAACCTTCCAGTTACGCCTCGTATCCACTGTGCCTGACACCTCCCGAATCGGGCCACCAGCGCGGTCGACCCCGGATCGGTGAGGGCGAGTCAAGGCCCCGCTCTGTACTTCCGAGCTGTCACAGCGCACACTGACGGGGGATGTCGACCCCCGATGAGGGGATGACAGGGGATCTTATGACCGATCAGAGCAAGAGTTCGCGTGCCGCTCGCGCCGCGCGCAGTGCCCGACACGAGGCTGCCCGCGCCGCTCGCCGAGCGAGGCAGGAGTCCCGATCGCGCCGCGCCGGCTGGCGTAAGGAACGCGAGCAACAGGCCCGCGACGCCGCCGCGCCGGTCACCGATACCACATCGTCCGAGCGGTCGGATCTGGCGCGTTCTCTGACGGCCATCGTCCGATTCAGCTGAGTTCCTTCACTGGGCCCGGATAAGCACTAGGCCCGGATGAGCACTAGGCCCGGATAAGGACCGGCGTCCGGGCTATCTGAGAGTCGTGACGTCAACCACCTGATCGGCAGGCGGTGCCACGACGTTCACCGGCACGTTGAAGTCCCGCAACACCGCGCTGCCCGGCTCCCCGGACGGTGGGGTCACGGCGACAAGGTAGGGCTCACCACTCATGGCGACCCACAGGGTGCGGTCTTTGGACCGCAGACCCACCGCCTCGACCCCGGCGATGTCCCGCGGACCGACCTTGGTCATCTTCGTCTCCGCGGTCAGCAACCCGGAGGACGCCACGAAATCGCTCGGGGAGTCGAACAACGTGAACTGCGCCGCCAGCGGATCGTCGGGCGGAATAGCCACCCACTTGTCCGCGGGCGCGGCCACTCCAAACTGCTCCGCCAAGCCCTCGCCCTTGACGTAGACGGTCCCTGCGACTTCGACGATCTCCGTCGCCCCCAAGTCCCCGCCAAGGGTGCCGCTCGACCCGTCAGGACCGATGCGGATGACGGATTCACCGAGGCCGTCGTCCAGGTCGATCGTGACGCTCGTGGCCGTCTGCATCGCCGCTTCGGTCTTCGCGAGAATCTCCGTCGGTGCCAAATCGGCCACACCGTTGGGGCCGGCTGATGGTGCCGCCGCGGCGGCGGACGGCGCCTCGGTCGGCTGCGGCCCCGGCGAGGAACTACAGGAGGTCAGCGCGAGCACCAGTGCGGCCACGGCGCCTGCACGAAGTTTCATGGACATGATGTGGACGTTATCCCGGATCTGGTGACGTTATCCCGGATCTGTGAGTGTGGGTGAGCGCCCGGGCTCGGTTCATGTGCCGACTGCCCGGACAATGAGGGAGCCGCCACTGCCGTTGTCCAACTGGTGAGAGGACCGAAATGCGCTCCCCTCCGAGGGCCCCGGACTGATAACGTCCCCGGCAGAGGTCGGGAACGGCCCGCCTCCCGCGGAGGACACCATGCGCATCTGGAAACCGGCAGTCCTGGTCATTCCCCTCATCCTCGGCCTGGCAGCCTGTTCTGCCTCGGTGGACAAGGCGAATGTGGAGCAGCAGATCTCCCAGCAGTTGGCCGCTCAGGTGGGCGAGTCCCCCGACTCCGTCACCTGCCCCGGCGACCTACCGGCAGAGGTCGGCGCGAAGCTGGAATGCACCTTGACCGAAGCCGGCGAATCGCTGCCCGTCACGGTCACCGTGACATCCATCGAGGGGTCGACCGTCAACTTCGACATCCAGGTCGCCGACGCCACCTCCTAGAAGCGTCCCGTTCGAGCAGTCGCGAGTTCAGCCGGCGAAGACGCTCGGCCGCATGCCCTGCCGCCGGGAATGCCTGACACACTGATCCCCATGTCGACCCGCTTCCGGAATTGGCCGAATCCCCGCGGACGCCTGACACTGTCCGCGGCAATTTCGGGTGCCACGGCGCTCACCTTCGTGGTGTCGCTCACCGGCCCGGCGCGCGCCGACGGTACCCAGTACCCCGTCGGGTCGACGGCTTTGATCGATGTGTCCGTCGCCACCTTGTGGCGGGCCCCCGGGATTCACCGGCGCAGCGACCGTCCGTCCCTGAAGAACCCGGTGGATCTGGTGCGGTGGAATCGTTCGATGCGCTCCGCCGCCGACCGGCGCTGGCTCGTGGGCAACGTCCAGACGCAAGCTCTCTACGCACAACGAGCCATCGTCCGAGACCGCAAAGGGAAGTGGGTCAAGGTCGCCCTCCCCGAGGAACCGGACTCCCAAGATCCGCTGGGCTATCCCGGCTGGCTGCCGCGGCGCCAGTTGCGTCCTCCGGGCGATGTCCCGGTGATCAGGGACACCTCGGACTACGTCGTCGTCCTGGCGAAACGGGCGTCTGTCCGAGTGGCCAAGGGTCCGGTGCGGGTCAGTTACGGCACCCGCCTCGCGGTCCCCGAGCCCACCGATGACGACACCGGTCCCGACTGGGTCCGGGTAGTGACCCCCGATGGCCCTGGGAGCATCCGCGCGGAGGACGTCGGGCCGCCGCTGACACCCACTGCCCAGTCCATCCTCGACCAGGGACGACGCTTCCTCGGCCTGCGCTATACGTGGGGCGGGTTGTCGGCGTGGGGGTTCGACTGCTCCGGACTGATCTGGAACCTGTTCCGCGCCCACGGCATGACGATCCCCCGAGACGCCGATCCGCAGTTCAGGTCCGGGCAGCCCGTGAGCCGCAAGAACCTCGAGCCCGCCGATCTGATCTTCTGGGGGAATCAGAACTACGTCCATCATGTGGCGCTGTACGTGGGCAACGGCAAGATGATGGAAGCGCCAGACTCCGCAGGACACGTCCGGATCGTTCCCGTGCGCTGGGGTGAGTACGCGGGAGCCCGACGCTACCTGCCGTAACCGCGACCAACGCTCATCAGGCGGGCAACGGGGGCATCAGGCGGGCAACGGTCGCCAGTCAGCGGGAACCAGTCACTCAGTATCGGGACCTCGCTGCCCAGGGCGTCTTGCCGCGCCGGGACTGCCGGGACTGCCGGAGCTGTCGGGGCTTTCGGAACTACCCGCCATCGACATCTGGGCCACGTATCCGAAAACGCCGACCACGATCGCGGTGATGACGGGAAACCACCGAGGAGCGGACGGAAAGGCCTGGAGGATCCCAGTCCACACCAAGCCACCACCACCGATCCCGGTCACCAGTGGGACGGCGCCCTCGTGTGACGTCCGAACGACAAGCGTGCCGACCACCGCCCCCAGCACGAAGCCCGCACACTGCCACAGCAAGTTCCCCTGAGCCCATGCCTCGAGCAGGGCGAGTCCGAGCAGCCCCACCAGCACCGCTGCGATCGCCGGGGCCATCGCCTGCGGGTTACGCCGCGTGGCATAGCCGACGACCACGGCCAGGATCGTCACGCCCAGCACGCTCACCGCAGCGCCCAGGTCGGGGAGTAGCCAGGTGATCACCAGCCAGCCGGCCGCGGCTCCGGTGATGGCTCCGGTCAACCAGAGCCAGCGCGCTCCCGTGAATGCGAGCACCACGCCGAGACCCGCCAGGATCCAGCCGCCCAGTGCCACACTCATCGGGGACCTCCTCGCGACACCGCAACGATTCGAACCTACCTCGCCTGCACTGGTCCATCGGCTATCACGCACCACCATTCGGGTCCCAGTCGCACTCGGGCACCCAGTCGGCGGCGCGGTCGCCGACCCGCGGCATGCCGACCGACGAACCCGCCGATCTCGCCCTCCGCTAGCGTCACCGACATGGGCGCGTCCACGGTAACCAGACTGCGCCGGGTCGGATCCGTCCTCCTGGTGGCGGAGGCTCTTCTCGTCGTGGCTCCGGCGTTGGTGGTCTCCAACTTCTTCGTCGGCTCCCAGATCCTGGGCAAGAGCATCGCGTTCGTTCGGATCGCCGATGTGACGGCCCAGGGCCTTGGTTGGATCGCCAGCGCCCTCTTGGTGCTTCTGCTGTTGCTGGCGGCGTGGCGGGTTGGGTGGGGGAACCGGGGGATCGGTGCACTCGTGCTCCAGCCGGCTGTGCTGGCCATGGGCTTGATCCCATCCCTGCGCCCGATGGGCACGCTGCACCACGTCAGCGTCGGCTGGTTGATCACGACGCTCCTGGCGCTGACCACCACCGGAGTCCTGATCGCCTCCCTGCGGCATCCGTCCACCTCTGCACCTTCCCGATGGTGGTGGTGGATCGTCGCGTTCGGCGTGGGCGTGACCCTCGTGGCTGCCATCGGCGCGACATCGCGGGCCTTGCCCGCCGACCCGTTGGCGGCTGTGTTGAGCGGAGGACAAGGACGGGCGCCACTGTCCGGGATCCCCGAAACGCCACCACCGCCCCAGAACCCGCAACTGGCGGCGAACCCATGGAACAGCATCCACAACGATTCGTGGGGCACCGACAGTTACTGGTTCGACGGACCGCGGCAACCCGCCGGTGCGCCCGTCGAGTCTTTGTTCACCGGCGGGGACTGCGCCACCATCACCTTCGACTCACGCGGCCGATTGGTCACCTTGTGCAACACGTTGACTCGCGTTGTGGCCTATGTCGTCGACCCGAGCACTCTGACGGTCCTGGCCCAACAGGAGGTCGCCGAACGAACCCCCAACCTCACCGACTTCGCAGGCGGCGGCTACTTCGTTCTCGACAGCCGCGACCGGATCATCTTCCCGGCCGGTGGTACGACGCTGCGTGTGCTCGACACCGGTGGGCCGAGCCCCTCGATCACTGAGGCGGCCGCGATCCCGGTCGCGGACACTCTCCTGCCCGACGAGAAGGTGACCTCGGTCCTCCCCGATTGGAGCCCGGCCGCCGACCCGACTGCCTCCGACCAGCCGGACCGCTACTGGTACGTCGGCAGCCGCGGAACCGTGGGGATCGCCGGTGGGGATGCCGAGCCGCGCGCGATCAACCTGGGCGGGGAAACGATCGAGAACTCCTTCGCCGTGACGCGCGACGGCATCTATGTCGTCACTGGAGCGGCGCTGTACCGGTTGGAAGCGACACGAGACGAACCTCCTGCCGTGACGTGGCGCACGGAGTACGACGCCGGCTCCCGGCGCAAACCCGGCCAGACCAGTCGAGCATCCGGGACGACCCCGACCGTATTCGCAGCCGGACGACTGGTAGCGATCACGGACAACGCCGATCCTCAGATGAACGTCGTCGTCGCACGAACCGACACCGGCGCAGTGACGTGTCGGCAGCCAGTGTTCTCCGCTGAGACTTCCGCCACCGAGAACGCCCTCATCGCGGCCGGGAACACACTGGTCGTCGAGAACAACTACGGCTACGCCCCGGCCGTGATGACCACCGTCGCCGGAGGCAGTGTCGAGGCGGGCCTGAGCGCAGTCCGGGTGGATCCGCGCACCGGTTCCTGCGAGCTGCAATGGCAGAACGAGGAGATTCGCATACCGTCGGTGGTGTCCAAGGCATCGCTGACTCAGAATGTCGTGCTCACCTACAGCAAGCCCGTCCAGATCATGGGCACGGACGGCTGGTACTTCACCGCCGTCGACCTCGCCACCGGCGCCCCATCCTGGACCCGGCTGGCGGGATCCGGGGTGTCCTTCAACAACCACTACGCCGCCGCCTACCTCGGGCCTGGCGGGGATTTCTTCGTTGGCACTCTCAACGGTCTGGTCGTGCTGCGTGCCACGGCCACCGAAGGACCATAGGGTGCCTGCGTGAACGTCGCACTCATCGGCATGCGGGGAGTGGGGAAGTCCAACATCTCCCGCCGGCTCGCGTTCCTCACCAAGCGCCCGGTCCTGTCGACCGACCTCCTCGTCGAGTACGAGTCCGGGATGACCATTCCCGACTATGTGGCCGAACATGGGTGGCCCTCATTCCGCAACAGGGAGTTCGCCGTCATCGAACGCATCGGCGCCATGGACAAGGTGATCGTCGATTGCGGCGGTGGAGTGATCGTCGATCTCGCTGAGGACGGGACCGAGGTTTTCAGTCAACGGAAGGTCTCCGCGCTGCGCGACCGCGGTCCGGTGGTGTGGCTGCGCGGGAGCATCGAGCGCCTCGTGGCGAAGACGGCGCAGGACCCACGCCGACCCACGCTCGCCACCGATCGCAGTGCCGAGGAGGTCATGCGCGAGCGGGAACCGTTCTACGCACGCGCCGCCGATGTCGTGATCGACGTCGAGGGTCGCAAGAGGTCGCACATGGCGTGCGACCTGGCCTTGCAGTTCTCGGCTGAGTTGGGACTCGATGCGGACCTCGTGGCGACCATCCAGGCCAAACGCGGCTGATCACGCCCCGTCGAACAGTCCGGCGCGACCGCCGGGTCAGGCCCTGCCAGTGAGGTCGGGCGACCGTGCGGGCAGTGCCTGCTGGGCCTCCGCCGCGACAATAGGCCGCTTCGGCGGATCAGGCGTCGCCGAGGGCCTTGGCCTTCAGTTTCGAGTACTCCGCCTCGTCGATGACTCCCTGGTCGAGCAATTGCTTGGCCTTGGCGATCTGTTCGGCCGGATCCGTAGCGCCCGCCACCTGCTGGATGTATTGGCTCTGCGCCTTCTGAGCCGCCTCGGCTTCGGCGAGGGCGCGCTGCTGCATGCCCTTACCGCGCACGATCAGGTAGACCAGGGACGTCAGCGGTGGGATGAGGATCAAGAAGATGATCCAGATGGCCTTCGCGAACCCACCCATCGTGTGGTCCCGGAAGATGTCCGAGAAGATGTAGAACAGGACGAGGATGAACGCGAACAGCAGGAAGATCCATACGGTGGTCGCGAACAAGTCCCAGAAAGTCTCCATGGCTGCGTCTCCATTGTTGGTCCGGCTCCGCACAGACTAGAGCACCGCGGATCAGGCCAGAGCCACCGAGCGCTTGGACAGGCCGAGGAAGAACCCGTCGATCTCGGTCGTCGGTGGCGACTCGGGATCTGTGGCGGCGCCCAGGGCCACGAACAAGGGCAGGAAGTGTTCGGCGGTGGGGTGGGCGTAGGGCATCCCCGGCGCCCGCGAGCGGAAGGCGGCGAGTTCGGACACGTCACCGCGGGCCAGCGCCTCGGCGGCCCAGTCGTCGAAGTCCCGCGACCAGCCTGGCGGCGGCGCGGTGCCCTGCCAGTCCTGGGGGCGCAGGAACGGTAGACCGTGGGTCAGGAAGCCGGATCCGATGATCAGCACCCCTTGGTCCCGCAAAGACCGCAGGCGGGCGCCGAGAGCCATCAGCATTTCGGGATCCTCGCTGGGCACGCTCAGTTGCAGCACGGGGATGTCGGCGTGGGGGTACATGACCTTCAGCGGTACCCAGGCGCCGTGATCGAGCCCGCGATCGATCACGAGCGGGCGTTCGGCCGCGGCGAATCGGCCGGTGACCAGATTCAGAAGCTGGGACGCGTCGGGGGTGGCGTACTGCATGCGGTAGAAGTGGGCACCGAAGCCGGAGAAGTCGTAGACGAGTGGTGTGCCGGGCGCTGGGCTGCTCAGCGCCACCGGCGCTGACTCCCAATGCGCGCTGACGATCAGGATCCCTGTGGGACGAGGCAGGCTGTCGGCCCACTCGCGCAACTGGCCGGGCCATACCGGGTCCTCCAGCAGGGGTGGCGCCCCATGGCCGAGGAACAGCGCTGGAAGTTGTTGAGCATTCATACTTATCACAACCACCTCCGCGCTCGACCATTCCTTGCCCGCTCTCGCCCTTTCCCGCTCTCGCTCCTTATCCGTCCCTCGTCCCCCCCATCCCTTGGCCGCCCCTCCTGCCTTGTCGGCCCCTCATCCCGCCGCACGTCCGATGCACCACGCGTCGGCTGGTCAGGAACGGCATGATGAGCCCATGTCGCTGTTCGCCCGGATCTCGAAACTGATCCCGGAACCGGTCCAGCAGTTCTCGACCGACCCGGCCGTGCGCACGGGATTCCTGCAGGCCACATGGTCCATCGCGCCCTCGTTCGCGCGCGGCCTGTTGCCCCGAACCCCGATGCAGCAGGCTGTCGTGGTCGGGACCAACGCGACCGCGCAGTACGCCCTCGGAGCGACGACGTGGGCGGGGCTGTCGAGCGCGGTGGCAGGTCTGCCGGGTCGCCGGGCGGGGTGGCGGGCGCTCCTGGTCGGGGCGGCCGTGGCCGGCACGGGAGCCTATGTGGCAGAACGGGTCGTGCGCCCCCGCTCAGGCGACAATCTCGTTCTGGCCAGCGTGTGGGCGGGAACGAAGAGCGTGGCCACCACTGCGCTCGCCGGCGGCATGGTGACTACGTCGGATGTCATCGCCCACGAACTCCTGGGACGCGAACCGAGCATCGCCACGACCCTCACGATCGATCTGTGTGCCGGCGCCGCCATGGCGGCCGGGACGATGGTCCGTCGCAACCGCAGGGCCCAGAAGTTCGGCTGGGTCGAACACGATCGGCATGCCGTCAGCCACGTGCGCGGCGCCAAGGCCATCGCCACGATCGGCGTCATCTCGCTCGGGACAGCGACGGGAATTACCGTTCTGGCCGTCACCGAGCAGACCGCGGCCCACCTGATCAACCGGGGGCTGGCGAAACTCATCGGCACGGACACGGGCGACACCGGCGTCTGGCTATCGCACAGCATCACCGGAGCTGGTCTCGCAGGGGTGGGCCTGGTGGCATTACGCGCGGTGCGGCAGCGCACCTTGCGCGCCAACGAGATCCTCGAACCGGCGTATCCCGCTCCACCCAACTCCGCCACCGTCTCGTGCGGACCGGCCAGCCTGGTGGAGTTCGATGCGATCGGCAAGGAGGGACGCCGCTTCGTCCTCATGGCCCTGGACTCCTCCCAGATCTCCAATGTCATGGGCGAAGCTGCCGTGGCTCCCGTGCGCGCTGTCATACCCCGCGAGGGGGCGCTCTCGCACCGCGCGGAGTTGGCGGTGGCCGAGTTGGAGGCACTGGGCGGGTTCGAGCGATCCGTGATCGTGGTCGCCTCGCCCACGGGCGTCGGATATGTCAACTACGTCATGGCCGAGGCCCTGGAGTACCTCACCCGGGGCAACTGCGCGATCGTCGTTCCGCAGTACGCGATGGTTCCCTCGGCACTGGCCTTGGACAAGACCAGCGAGGGCACCCGGCTGCAGGCCGAAGTCCTGCAGGCCATCAGCGATCGAATCCGGCGGATCCCCCCCGTGCGCCGACCCCGGCTCTACCAGTTCGGCGAGAGTCTCGGGGCCCAGGTCGCACTCGATGTGGCAGCGGTCGGCGGTGTCGCTCGGCTGGACAGCATGGACGTGACCGCGGGCTTGTATCTCGGGGTCCCGTTCCGCAGTCGGGCCTGGCACGCCTGGGCCGATCAGCCGCGCGCGATCGACCCGGCCCGGCGAATGATCGTGGTCCCCGAACCCGCCGAGGCTCCCGACACCCCCGGAATGCACTTGATGGTGGTGCACCACGACGACCCCGTGAACAAGTTCGCCTACACGATGTTCGTGCGCCGCCCGTGGTGGTTCGGGGCTCCCGAAACCCGGCCGCCCATGGTCCCGCGTGAAACCCTGTTCCGGCCGGTGTCGAGCTTCGTGATCGCGGTGTGCGATCTGATGAACGGCATGAACCAAAGGCCGGGGATTTTCCAGCGCGTGGGGCACGACTACCGGATCGACCTGCGCGAGTCCCTGCAGAAGGCGTTCCAACTCACGGCTTCCCCGACCCAAGGGCAGGCCATCGACAAGGCACTGCGCGAGCGCGAGCAGATGTGGGCCGAAGCCCGGCTGGTGGCCAAGACGGCCTACCGAGCTGTCGCCAGCATCAATCAGACACTGAACAAGTGGGGTCGCAACGCGGTTTCATTGGATCTGGTCGAGGAGGACAACCCAACCCTGCCGCCCGCCCTGCGCAAACTCATGCAGCAGATGTCGGAGTCACAGGTCATCGGCAAGTTGGGAAGCAGCGGCCCGCCTGGCTGACCGGGCGGCGCGCGCAGTGACGCTTGCGAAACTCGGGCCTTGCAGAACTCGGGCTCAGCGCGGAGAGGGATCCCGAGTCGCCGCCAGGTTGATGGTGCGGGCCGGGGGCCGCTGGGGCACCTGCTGGCCCATCTGACGGGGAACCCCCGGGCGCGGGACGGTCGTGCGGACCGGCATCGGACGAACCTGGGCGGCGGGCCGGGGCTCGACTGGTTCGGGACGCGGCTCGGTGCGGACCCCGGTGGTGCGGTCCAGCAGGGAATAAACCTCGTGCGCGCGGTAGCGTCGGTGCCCGCCCAAGGTGCGGATCGAGGTCAGTTTGCCTGCTTTGGCCCACCGGGTGACGGTCTTCGGGTCGACCCGGAACAGGGCGGCCACCTCCGACGGTGTCAACAGTTCATCGCCGTCAATGGGACGTCCGGCCATAGTGGCTCCTCACTCGCAACCGGCTGGTCGGACCCTCCCCGAGTCCTGCGGACCGCCCGCCGTGTGCGTTGAATGTTGCACAGGTACCTACCCGCGGCAACCGATTATCACAAATCGGCCACGCAATCCCCCAGTCGCCGTGCTCTCAGCCCACTGACGAGGGGTGGCGCGGGTCCACAGCAGTCGCCCAATGCCGGACCGAACGGGTAAAGTGAGCCGAACCGACAGGCATGCACCGGGCCGCGAGAGCGGCCCCAAACCACCGGGCGAGGGGGTCGAGCCATGGGGCGCGGCCGTGCGAAGGCAAAGCAGACGAAAGTTGCCCGCCGACTGAAGTACAGCGGGCCCGACACCGATCTGCAGAGACTCGAAGCTGAACTCAAGGGCGAGCCGGACGATACCGGCACCTCCGCCCCGGCTGACGAGACGGACGCTGACCTCGAGGACCCCTACGCGAAGTACGTCGACGACGAATCCCGCTAACCCCTGATCGCGCTCTGATCGGTCCCTGATCGGGCGCTGATCGGCGCGCGGTCTTGGGCTCGCGCGCATCGCACTGAGCCATAAGGTGGGTGCCGCCCGGCGGGGGCCGTCAGGTGCGGTACTCGCCCTGCACCATCACGATGCCGCCCGATCCCCCCTTGGGCGCGGCTGTCGCGACGTCCGACGGTTCGGACGCCCGCACTTGCCCCATCACGACCGGGCTGAGGACGGAATACCGCGTGAAGAATGTCGCCAAGGCCTCCGGATCCGCGACAACCACCATCCCGATGCCCATGTTGAAGGCGATCTCCATCTCGTCGCGCTCGATCGAGCCGGTGCGCGCGATGAGATCGAACACGGGGTCCGGTCGCCAGGCCCCACGATCGACGAGTGCGGTCATCCCCGGGGGAATCGCGCGGGCCAGGTTCGCGGCGAGTCCACCCCCCGTGACATGGGCCAGGGCATGGACACCGATCCCGGCGCGGGTCATGTCCAGGCACCAGCGGGTGTAGATCCGAGTGGGTTCGAGCAGTTCTTCACCGATGGTGCGGCCCAACTCGGCCACGTGGGTGTCCAGGCCCGGGGCGGAGTCGGTCATGAGGACAGCGCGCGCCAACGAATAGCCATTGGAGTGCAGGCCCGACGACGCCAGACCGACGATGACATCGCCCGCAACCACGCGGTGCGACCCGAGCATCTGGTCGGCCTCCACCACCGCGGTTCCCGCGGCCGCCAAGTCGTACTCGTCAGGTTCCATCAGGCCGGGGTGTTCGGCGGTCTCGCCTCCCAGCAGCGCACAACCCGCTTCGGCGCAACCCGCCGCGATTCCGGACACGATCTGCGCGATCCGTTCGGGGTCGACCACGCCGCACGCGATGTAGTCCGTCAGGAAAAGCGGTTCCGCTCCGGTGACGACCAAGTCGTCCACGACCATGGCGACCAAGTCGCGGCCGATGGTGTCGTGCCGATCCAACGCCCGAGCGACGGCGATCTTGGTCCCCACGCCATCGGTGGCAGTGGTCAGCAAAGGTCGTTGGAAGTCGCGCAGGGCCGAGGCGTCGAACAGTCCGGAGAAACCCCCGAACTCACCGAGGACCTCGGGGCGCTGGGCCGACGCCACACTGGCCCGCATCAGATCGACTGCCCGCTCACCGGCGGCCACGTCGACTCCGGCATCGGCGTACGACGAGGGACCGACCGTCACCGCACCACTCCGGTGCGTCCGGTGCGCGCCGGTGGCGACCCATCGACGACCGGCTGCGGCGCGATGCTGTCGGTGTCGACGACACCGGCCCGGACGGAGTCCTCGCTGGGCCAGACCTCGAGCAGGTCCTTGCCGAGTCGCTGCGGCTCGGGGAGCGGCACCGGGTACTTGCCGTCGAAACACGCTCGGCACAGCTGCTCGGCCGGTAGTTCGGTCGCTGCGGTCAGGCCCTCGAGGGTGACGTATCCCAGGGAGTCGGCGCCGATGGAGTCGCGGATCTGGTCGATGGACAACCCGTTGGCGATCAGTTCGGCCCGAGTCGCGAAGTCGATGCCGTAGTAACACGGCCATTTGACGGGAGGGCTGGAGATCCGGACGTGAACCTCTACCGCACCCGCCTCACGCAACATCCGCACGAGCGCGCGCTGGGTGTTGCCGCGCACGATGGAGTCGTCCACGACGACGAGGCGTTTGCCTTCGATAACGCCGCGCAGAGGATTCAACTTGAGCCGGATGCCGAGCTGGCGGATGGACTGGGACGGTTGGATGAACGTGCGCCCCACATAGGCGTTCTTGACGAGCCCCTCGCCGAACGGGATCGCGGACTCCTGCGCGTAACCAATCGCGGCGTAGCGCCCCGACTCGGGCACCGGGATGACCAGATCTGCGTCGGCGGGGGCCTCGCGCGCGAGCCTGCGTCCGATGCCGGTGCGGACGGCTTCGACGCTGCGACCACGGATGGTGGTGTCGGGGCGCGCCAGGTACACGTACTCGAACAGGCACCCGTGGGGCTGCTCCGGCGCGAATCGCGTCGACCGCAGTCCCGCGGCGTCCACCGCGATCAGTTCGCCGGGCTCGACCTCACGCACGAACGTCGCCCCGACGATGTCGAGGGCGGCGGTCTCGCTGGCCACCACCCAACCCCGCTCGAGTCGACCCAAGACCAGAGGTCTGATGCCGTGGGTGTCCCGGGCGGCGTACAAGGTGTGTTCGTCCATGAAGATGAACGAGAAGGCGCCCTCGAGGCTGGGTAGCTCGGCCAACGCCGCCGCTTCGAGACTCTCACCGGGGTGGGCGGCCAGCAGGGCCGCGACCAGATCGGTGTCGGAACTCGCGGAGGCAGTGGCGCCCAGGGGGAGTTCGCCGGAGTGGTCGGCCTGCTGCTCGACCCGCTCCGCCAAGTCGGAGGTGTTGGTGAGGTTGCCGTTGTGGGCCAACGCCATCATTCCGTTGGCGGTGGGCCGGAACGTGGGCTGGGCGTTCTCCCACACGCTGGCACCGGTCGTGGAGTACCGGCAGTGGCCCACGGCGAGATGTCCGTGCAGACTGCCCAGAGCGGCCTCGTTGAACACCTGGGAGACGAGCCCCATGTCCTTGTAAACCACGACGTGGGAGCCGTCGCTGACAGCCATACCGGCGGACTCCTGTCCGCGGTGCTGCAGTGCATACAGGCCGAAGTAGGTCAGCTGTGCCACGGCTTCACCGGGCGCCCAGACTCCGAACACTCCACAGGCATCCTGGGGGCCTTGGTCGTCCCCAGGGAGGTGGTGATTCAGCAGTCCGTCTCCGCGTCCCACCTGCACAGTGTAGGGGTGGGTCAGGAATGCGGGGAACAGCGAAACCCTGTGACCGGACGCACACCGCGCGTACGCTGACCGGATGCGGATCTGGAGGGCGGCAGGTGGGGTTGGGCTCGCTGCGTTGGTCGGCGCCGGTCTCGCGGGCTGCGTATCTGCCCAGGACAACGCTGCGCCGACCCCCGTCGGCTCTCTACCCAGCACGATGCCGGACCGCTCTCAGGAGTGTCCATTGCTCACCAGCGAGGCCCTCACCGACATCACCGGTATCGCATTCCAGGACCAGCCGAGTGTCCCCGAGTCTGACGCGAACTCCGTGCAGTGCCAGTGGACCGCGACCGACGCCGAGGCGCTGGTGATCACGCGCACGATCACCGCGGACCCCGAGTTCACGTTCCGGCAGTCCCGTCTGAACACCGAACGCAACCTCGGTCCCGCGGTTCCGACCACCGTCAAAGGGGCCCAAGCAGCGTTCGCAGTACCGTCCCAGAACCGGGTGGCCATGGTGGTGGACGACGAGTTCGTCGAGGTGACCGTGTTGGTCCCGGAGGCCACCCCGACGCAGCAAGCGGAGATCGTCCAGTTGGCGGCGCGCCGCGCCTGACCCGGATCCCCCGATCCGCCGGCTACGGCGCATCACCATCGGGGCGCCCCCGGCGGCGATGCCGTCGCTCGCCAGTGGCCCACCCGAAACCCCGTCGGCCCGCAACGCTTCGAAGGGTGTGGCTTCTCCGGCCATGCGCGCGCGCCGGCCACCTACCTGACCAACACCTATCCCTCGCCAGGTCCCTCGCCGGGTCCCTCGCCAGGTCCCTCGCCAGGTCCCTCGCCGGGTCCCTCGCCGGGTCCCTCGCCGGGCAAGCGGTCGGCGAGCAGCGGCTGTCGCGGATCCCAAGTGGTTGCGTCCCGGTCGTCTTTGCGGCGCCGCGCGATGGCGCTCAGCGCCTCGAGCACGACCCGATTGCCGAGCAACACGGTGATATCGGCATGATCGAACGGCGGCGCCACCTCGACGACGTCGATACCGACGACCGGCAACTCGTAACAGATGCGCCGAACCTGATCGAGGAGTTGGCGCGCCGACAGTCCCCCCGGCTCCGGTGTTCCGGTGCCAGGTGCATGACCGGGGTCGCACACGTCGATGTCGACGCTGAGGAACACGCCGTCACAGTCGTCCGTCGCGATCGCGAATGCTTCGGTCATGACCTCGTCGAGCCCGCGGGCACCGATCTCGGTCATCTCGTAGGAACGCATCCCCTGCTCCGCCATCCACTGCAGAATCTCGGGGCCGGGCCAATAGCCGCGCAGTCCGACCTGCAGGAACCGGTCACCACGCACCGCTCCGGACTCGATGAGCCGACGCATCGGCTGACCATGTCCGATGAGTGACCCGAATTCGATGTCACCGGTGTCCGCATGCGCGTCGAAATGGATCACCGACACCCGACCCCAGCCGTGGGTGCGCGCGACACCCGTCGCATCCGGCCATGTGATGGTGTGATCGCCGCCGAGCACCAGCGGCAGAGCGCCATTGGCGCAGACGGTCGCGATCACTTCTTCCAGGTCGGCACATGACCGGGCCGCGTCGCCGCTGAACATCTCGACGTCGCCGGCGTCGCGTACGTCCAGATCTCCCTGCAGGCCGTCCACCCGCAGCGCCAGGGATGGGCGGGACCCGTCGTGGGGCAGGTAGCACGTGGAGCGCATCGCCTGAGGGCCGAACCGCGCGCCGCTGCGGTAGGACGTGCCGCCATCGAACGGGGCACCGACGATGACCACGTCGGCGCCCGCGTACGTCTCGGGCTCATCCCACGTACAGGCAGGGACCCCGAGGAAGGTCAGGTCGGGACCGAACTGCGAGCCATAGCGGGACACGCCGGTCAGCCTAGTGCCCTGAGTGTGGAGTCCTGGGGCGTTTGTCTCTCGTTCGCAAGCGATGAACCGCCCGGCGCGGTGATGCCGACCCGGCGCGGTGATGAGCGAAATGGTGGGGCTCTTCGGGAGGGCGACGCCTCAGGGCCCTGCTTGCGGGCGGCGGCAACGTACTTCCCACTCGGGCCCGGGATGGTCGGCGACGTTCACCCCAACGGGAACAGATGGCTCAGGTCGGCACGCTCACCACTGGCCAGCACAGCGCCATCGGCGATCGCCGCCGACCAGGTCAAGGTCCCGGCGGCCAAGGCCAACAGCACGCTCGGCGCCATCTCGACCGTGGCCTTCGGGGTGCCACGTCGATGCACCGGGCCCGCGATCAACTGGATCGCACCGTACGGGGGGATCCGCAGCTCGACACTGCGCCCGGGGGCCACCCGCGCGAGACGATCAAGAACGTCAGCGACCTGCTGGCGCTCGCTCACGGGGCACCGCGCAACAGCGCGAGGTCCTCAGCGAGCACTTCTTCGTAGTCCCGGCCCGCGGCCGGATCCGTTGTCACCCGGGGCCAGCCGGGCAACAGCCGGGCACAGGCGCGGCGGTGGAAGCTCAGTGCGGTGCGAGGGTGATCGCGCAGGGCGCCCGCGAAAGCGGCGATCAGTTGCGCTTGATGCTCCAGGCCGGGGTCGCTGTCGGGTCCGGACACGATGATCGCCGGGTGACGCGGCGTGAACATGCGGTGCGCCAGGACGGGACCCTCGGCGCAGACGTTCAACGTCTCGGGGTCGATGAACTGCCAGTCGTCATAGGCGCCGACGCAGATGACGAC